>Ga0302325_10013571_pt1 | contig 17367 bp, 15 predicted proteins | sample Palsa_T0_2_FD_201948 | JGI IMG/M metagenome (GOLD analysis project Ga0302325, IMG submission 201948) | Peat permafrost microbial communities from Stordalen Mire near Abisko, Sweden - Palsa_T0_2 | ecosystem: Environmental > Terrestrial > Soil > Palsa > Peat permafrost | place: Sweden: Abisko... | reverse complement strand
AAACTCTCGACTGCGAAGGCGTTGCAGCCGACGCCGACACCCCGCAGCGAACTGAGACGGACGCCAGACTGTTCGATGACATGCTCGGCGAGCTTGTTCGGGATCGGATATTGCGGCAGCGGTGATCCCTTCATTACGATGACATCGTTCTTCGGCGGCGCGGTGCCGTACACCCCGGCGCGATAGCCGGCGACAGAATCCGCGATTATGCGATGATGCCAGGCAATCAGCTTGCCACCGGTGTCGAAGCCCGCCTCGATGTAGTGCGCGGTCATCGGCCGGAACTTGCCCATGCCGATGTCGTCCTCGCGGCTCCAGATTAGCTTGACCGGCTTGCCGACCGCCTTCGAAATCAGTGCAGCCTCGACCACGACGTCCTGAGGCCCGCCGCGGCGGCCATAGGCGCCGCCGACGAAATGCTGATGGAACGTGATGTCGGTGCGCTCAATCTTCAGCGCTTTGGCGACCTCATTGAGGAGAAGCGACGGCGACTGGGTCCCGGACCAGATCTCCGCCGACTTGCCGTCGGCCGCGACCGAAGCGGTGGCGTTCATCGGCTCCATCTGGGCATGATAGACGTAGCGCGTGCGATACACCTCGCTGCGAAACACCTGGGCGGCCTTAGTCATGGCGGCATTGACGTCGCCGATCGGTCGCCAGGGCGTGCCGCTTCGACTTTGATCGCGAGCGGTCGCAGCGTAATCGACGAGTGAGCGCTCGCTGTCGAGCGACGCGGCGGGGGCCGCGCTCCAGATCACCTTCAGTTTTCTCTTCGCAGCTTGCGTGCCTTCGACGCTGTTGCCGATCACGGCGACGCCGCCTGGCACCTTCAGCACGTTAGTGATGCCCGGCATCGCGCGCGCGGCGGCATCGTCAACGGTTTCTGGCTCGCCGCCCTCGTAGGGCGAATGCAGCACTGCCGCATAGATCATGCCCGGCACTTGCACATCGATGCCGTACTTGGCTGCACCGGTGGTCTTGAGCGCCACCTCGCGCCGCGGCACATCCTTGCCGATGTAACGGAACGCTGATGGATCCTTGAGATCGCTGTCGGCGATCTTCGGTAGCTCGGTCGGCGCTTTGGCGAATGCAGCGATGTCGCCGTAGCTCACGCGCCGGTTCGAGGCCAGGTGAGCCACTACGCCAAGCTCGGTAGTCAATTCGGCGACCGCCACACCCCATTTCTCGGCTGCGGCCTCGAGCAGCACGCGGCGTGCCTGCGCGCCGGCCACGCGCATCGCTTTGAAGTAGCCGCGAGTAGCAAGGCTCGACGTGGTGTTGAAGTTCTGGCCCCAGCCAGGATTGCCGTGGGTTACATCGCTCCAGCCCGGCGGCGCGATGAATTTGACCTTCGACCAATCCGCATCAAGCTCGTCGGCGATCACCGCCGGCAAGGTCGTCGATGTGCCCTGGCCAAGCTCGGAGGCCGGCGACACGATAGTGATGCTGCCGTCGGGCGAAATGGTAAGCCACACGTTTGGCGCAAACGGTGCGTCGGCCAACGCCTCGCCAACGAGGTTCAGCGGATCGGCAGTGAGCGTTAGCGCCAGCGTCATGCCGGCGGCGCTACCGAGGAAATGACGGCGGTGGAGATGGGTGTTCATCGTTAGGACTCCTCCGCGGCACGTTGGATGGCGCTGATGATGCGCAGGTAGGTACCGCAGCGGCAGATGTTGCCGTCCATGTGTTCGACGATCTGTTTGCGCGTCGGCGCTTTGTTGCGGGCCAGCAGTGCCGCGGCCTGCATGATCTGGCCGGATTGGCAGTAGCCGCACTGGGGCACCTGCTCGGCGACCCATGCTTTTTGCAGAGGGTGACTGCCGTCGGGAGAGAGCCCTTCGATAGTGGTGACCGAACGGTCCTCGATCATCGACAATGGGGTGATGCAGGAGCGCGCTGGCGCGCCGTCGATGTGGACGGTGCAGGCGCCACAGCTTGCGACGCCGCAACCGAACTTTGTGCCAGTAAGTTGCAGATGCTCGCGCAATACCCAAAGCAGCGGCGTCTCGCCGTCGAGCGCAAGCTCGCGCTTCTGGCCGTTCAATGTGAAAGCAACCATGAGCCCTCCCTATGAGCCCCCACTGTGTCCTAATGCGAGGGCGCGCCGGGCCCCAGCATTGAGACGAGCCAAGGCATGACGACTTGCGCGGTAATGCGGTCCTCGGGGAAATCCTTGGAACGCCCGGTGTGGCCTCCTTCAGGATTGACCCAGGCGAATTTCGGCGTGCCGGTACGCAGTAGAAGATAGAGATCGGCAATTGGTACTTGGCTGTCCTTCTCGCCGTTCACCACCAGCATTGGCGCTGACGGCTGCTTAAGAAGCCCGCGCGTATCGAGCGAAAAGGTCGCAAGCCTCTTTAGAAAGGCGTCATCCTCGCCATCCTTGAAGCCATAGACGAACATGCGCGCCTCTTTGAGACCGAACAGATATTCGCTCGTGCCCCAGGATTTGCGCTGCCAGTCGGCCAGGAAATATCCGTCAATCGGCCCGCCGCGCACGACCACCGCGCGTAGGCGTTGGCGCTCAGTAAAGCCTGCGGTCGCTGACCAATAGCCGCCGGCGCTGGTGCCCATCACGGCGATGCGCTGAGGGTCAACATCCGTGCGAGTCCCAAGATAGGTGATGACGGCGCCAATCATGCGTTCGCTGCCGACCTCCATCGGCACCGCCGCTTCGCCCGTTCCCGGCATGTCGAGCGCAAGTGAGCCAAGCCCGGCGCCCGTCAAGGCCGCGCTGCCGTGCTCGACGCTATATTCCTTGAACTCGTCGAGGCCACCGATGCTCACCACCACCGGCGGCCGGGCTACTCCGTGGGGAAGTTGGAGATACCCCACGATTTCCTTCCCTTCGAATGGGATGCGCACAGTCTCGACTGGCGGGTCGAGCAACTTGCCGTATTCGCGAAACGCCTCGACTGCTTTCTTATAGTCAGCGCGTTTGCCAGGCGTGTTCTGCGCTGGCCACGCGCCGAAATGAAAATCGAGCCACGCTTGGTGCCAGTTCTCTTTTATCTGCGCTGCATCGCTTGCAGCGCGCGCTGCCGTCGCGTGACGCTCTCCCATAACGGACCAGGCAGCGGCCCATTCCTCGTGGTCGATGCTTTTGAGACCAGCCAGCACTTGGCGCACATCACCCGCGTCGATGCCGGCGATGGGGTACGCCTGATGATCGGCGCGTGCCTGCACGTCGGCGCGCATTTCGGCGAGCGCCTGGGCGGGAGGCGGTACGGTCCCTTGCGCAAAAGCCGCCCCCGCGAGCAGCGCGCAAACCAGCGACACGAGCGCAGCACCACGGCAGGTGCGCAGTTTGTGCATGTCCATCTCCCCTATTGTGTACTCTCTATAACGAAGCCGCGCCGACAGCGTGGCAATTTCTCGTGGCCCTCGAAGAGTACACCACCAACTTAAGCTATAGCCGCACGCTGCATATACTGCCTTGGAACGAAGGCCCGCAGCAATCGGTCGCTGGTCATCAATTGCCGCGACCGGTCTCCCCCATCGAGGCCGCGCAAGCGTTTAATCGCCGAGCACTCGCTTCGCGTGGCCTGCACGCATTTCGTCGGCAATGCTGGTCTGAGACAGTCGTATCAATTCGGCGAACGGGGCGTGAGGTCGGCATGACCGGCAAGACCGCGCCGGAATGAGGCTCGTAATCCCTGCGTCGCGATGTCGATCGACTTTGCGCGGGTCGATGGCTGTTGTGGTCCGGTAAGCCGGGCACCTGAACGACCTTCTCAGCCGGTTCCTACGATGATCGAGTTTGCTGTCTCATCTTCGCTCCTATGAACGTTACGATGAGCCAGAAACTCCCCCTTGTTCAATCCGCCCGTTCTGTCCAATGACTGCTGACGTCAGACACCATTCGCTGCATTGTAGCGCCGCAAGTCTTTGGGTAACTCTGGCTCGAACAGCTTTCGTTGTTCAGAAAATCTTTTGTCTATCCAGTCGTATAATTCAATATCGTATGTATCGCTTTCTCGATGAGCCTCTTCAAGCGAGTCGGAACATCAGCGGTCACAGGACGATACCGGTTTCGATTCTTCTTTTCGTTATAAATCCGCCGCATCGGCCAGCAGTATATTGCGCGCAAGACCAAGGCGCACTCGGTTATGTGTTCTATAGGCGCCGCAGCTATAAAATGTTTTGCGATATTGTCTTTAGCCTGTTCGAGGTGAACCCTCGTGACAGGAGATGGTGCAGAAGCAGCCGCAGGATTGAGTTCTGATGCCCCGCTTAATACGCGCACCTGAAAATTATCGAGACGGACATCGCCACTCTCAACGTATTCTTCAAATAATAGCGGTCTTCCGTTTGCATTAAACGGAGGCATTACCGATTCCGGACTCTGTTGCCGCCAATAGAAGAGTGAAATAATACGTTCCACAGGATTGCGGACGAGCGTAAAATACTTGGCGCTAGCAGGAAGCATCTCGTGAATGCCTAGCGGGACATGTCCGCTGATATACTCGACCCGATTGAGTCCAAACTCCTGCAGTTTTTGCTTGACGGAATCGGATGTACCAAGGTCCAGACCGCCGGATTTATCGCGGCGACTTACCCATTCGAATATCCCGCTTCTGCCAAAGTTAGGTTTCACTAGACTGTTCAGGCTCGTACCTGCCGTCTTATGAATATGCAGATGAATCAAAATCTTAGGGGTCGTATGGTTAACGGCCTCATCATCGAGAATGCTCGCACCTGGGCGATCAAGCATGATGCGTCCCCACAAATTCGTAGACTCAGTATCGCTCACAGCCGACGCGTACGCCGAACGATCCACTCGGCATCGGCAAGGGAGCGCAGGTTCATGATCTCTGACGCTGTTATGCAGAGGCTGAACTGGCGCTCTAGGGCAGCAATGAAACTTATATGTGCGAGCGAATCCCAGCCATTCGTATTGTCGGGTGTCGACTGGAAGGTCAGAGTGGATCGCGGCACTTTGAAGGTTCGCGCAGCGATTTCCAACACTTGCTCCGGAATGTCGCCGGTTGAATTGATTTTCCCATTTGCCCTCTCTGCGGCAAGAACTTTAACGTCGTCGAGCAGGATCTTGCCAGCCGGACCACGGGGGAGGTCGTCGAGCAAATAGACGGCGGCCGGCACTTTTTCTGCCGATAGATAGATACGGAAATGAGACAAAATGGCGTTTACATCCAGACCGCTATCAGGGGCGACGACAACGCAGGAAACAACAATCTCACCGAATACCTCGTCCTTAAGCCCGAAGGTCACGGCGTCGATGACCCCCTCGAGTTCGCGGATCGTGGTGGTGATGTTCTCCGGATGGACGTTGGTACCGCCGGTGACGATGACCGTCTTCTTGCGCCCGGCTATCGCGAAGAAGCCGTCGGCATCGACACGCGCAAGATCGCCGGTGTGATACCAGCCATCAGTGAGAAGGGCCGCGGTCTCTCCGGGCTGGCGAAAGTAGCCTTTCATAATGTTGGTGCCGCTGATCCAGAGTTCGCCAACCTCCCCCGCCGGGACATCGTTGCCGGAGTCGTCAACGATGCGAGCCTTGCAGTCGATGGGCTTTCCGATGGTGCCGATTCGTTTGGTTACCGGGGCGGGGCCACAATATATTGCCTCGCAAACCGTTTCAGTTAGACCATAAGAATTTGTCACCTCGACCCCGAAACGCTTCTCGAACGAGCGCCAGAGGGTCGGGTCCAACAGGTCGGCGCTGGAACGCAGCACGCGCAAATCAGAGCCTTTGAAACTGTCATTATATTCTTCATCAAGGCGCATCATCAGAGACAGCATAGTTGGTACCACAATGAAATGCGTAATGCGCTCTCGGCGCACAGTGGCCATCAATTCGGGTAGGTCCGCAACCCGGAACTGACCAGGCCGATAAACAGTTGCCCCAGCGATGAAGGCGACCACCGGTCCCTGCATAAGTCCATCCGTATGGTGCAGTGGTAGGATGTTGAGGATGCGACTATTGGCTTCGTAGCCATAGACCGACAGAAAGGTCGAAAGTTGGGCTATAATGTTGCCATGGGTGATTTCAACACCCTTTGGCCGCGAGGTGGTGCCCGAGGTGAAGAGCATATGGGCAACGGTCGCATCAGCCGGCGCGGGAGCAAGCGGCGACGGTTCAACATCTTCGAGCAGAGCGGGAAAAGCCCCGCGATCAACAATCAATCGGGTATCGAGTCTATTCCCACCAAGGAGCTTGGAAACCAGGCTACGCTTGCGTAATGACGGTGTGCCGTCAATCGAGATGACGTGACAGTTCTCAGGCAACAGCGCCACCACGGCCTCGATCGGCATAATTGCCCGGTCAACGAAGAGCATCCTGGGTTCCGCGGCGGCAATAAGCCGGGCGACTTCAACGGCTGTTGTCTCACCGTTCCCAATGACGGCGACAAGCCCAGCACGAACAGTCGCGAAGTAGAGACTGATGACGGAACTGTCATCGCTGGAGACGACAACGATGCGATCCCCCGCACCAAGACCGTAGTGATTAAACAAGGTCTGCAGGCGTCCCATGCGATCCTTGAGGGTGCCGTAGGTCAACGGCACGGCCCCCACCAAAAAGGGTTCTTCTGCGTCGACGGCTTCGAACCTGTTGTCGATGGCCGCGCTAAGGCTCTCAAGCAAGGGACGTTCATTCACTTGTTGGAGGTTCCTCGTTATCCCACTACCATCGCCAGCCTCATCAACGGCCTGTGCGATGTTGCCACGGCTAGGGGTTCAATTGGCAAGCGCCGAGCGCCAGCCGCAATGCATTTGCAATATGCACGACGTTCGGGTTCTCCATCATAGAGTGATGCTCCCCAGGAACGTACACAACGTCAACTCTTGCGCCAGTGATGCGCCCCCAGCCGTAGTCTTTCCCTTGAATACACCGCAATGGATGAGAACCGTGGTCCGTACGAAACAAGAGAATTTTGTTGCGGTATACTCCCTGGAAACGATAATTCCGCGAGGCGGCAAGATTTTTCTTGGTATAATCCTGATGATCCTCAGGCAGATCTTTATACCACGAGGTCCTGTGAACCATCTTGTTATAATATAGAGACCGGTAATTTGTGTCGGTTATGGCCCTCGTCGCAACCTTTATCGCCCAGGGGCCAACGTACCTTATGAAATGTTTCATTCGCAAAATCGACGTTAAGGAATCAGAAGGCAGCTCCCGATCGATTATCACCACCAATGGAATCGACTTGCCGAGTCCGATCAGTTGTTGCGCCAGCTCGATCGCCAAGGATGCGGCAAACGAATATCCGATCAAGCAAATGGGGCCATCGCGATGATGCGCGAGAAATTCAGGTAGCATCGCAATGGCCATTTCTCGCAGAGAAGAAAACTCCTTGAATTTTCCAGTTTGCACCCGGTCGGCAAATTGGATGCCATAAATTAAATGCCCAGGCCCGATCGCCTTGGCGAGTTCAAAATAGGGGTTGATGGCACCGGCGGCGGTCGGCAAGCAGTATGCCGACGCGCGGCTATCTCCATCCTGGAGGCGTACAATGTCCATTCAATCTCACAACAGCGAACTGGCAGCGTGTGCGTGCAAAATCATTTCAATCGAACCAACCCCTTACGCGGGATCGTCCCAACATTTGCGCGTCGACAACATTGAACGTGGCGGCGATGGCCGCGCTCAGGTTCTGGAGCAAGGGACGCTCATTCCGGTTGGAGGTACCTCGTCACTAATTCCCTTTTGTTGATCTTATCGCGCGCCACCCGAGGCATTTCATCGACCAGCACAACCACCCTGGGGACTTTGCTGCCGCCTAGGACCTCCCGCACTCGGTTCTTCAGGTCCTCGATCAAACGATCAGGGTCCTCTGGTGTGCTGCTCGGGGTGACAAAGGCGGCGATGCACTCGATTCCGTCTCCATCGCTGAACCCACTGGCTGCGACTTCAAATACCCGGGGGTCCGCCATCAGGGCTGCCTCGACCTCGCTCGGGAACACCTTGTCACCCCAAGCACTCTTAATCATCTCAACGACGCGCCCAACGATGTGCAGTGGTCCGTTCGGCTCCCAGGCGGCCATGTCGCCCGTGTAGGCCCAGCCGTCCTGTATCACCTCAGTCGTCCGCTCGGAATCGTCGAGATAGCCGATCATCATCCTATCGCCGTAGTACCGCAGGCGACCGATCCCACCATCACGGATAACATCGCCAGCCTCATCAACGGTCTGCGCGATGTTGCCGCGCGTATAACCGCCGTGAACAGAGATACTGGCTTGCTTCAGTAACAAGCTGCTCGTGGCGATTTGCAAAGCCTCCATGCTTCCCAAATTGTCTATCACTCGGGTTGAGTTGAGCGCCCCGATCGCGTTCAAGGTTTCTTGGTGCAACGGTGATGCGCCAGAATTTATGACCCGCAATGCGTTGAAGGTGTCGGGTGCGAGGCGGTCTTTGATCTGGCCGAACCGGCGCAGCGTCGCAGGGAGCGCACTCATTTGTGTGACGCCGTAAATGCGGCAAATGTCGGCCAAACCAAGCACATTGCGACGTCGCGCGGGATCGGCAATAACTGTTGCACCACCGCAAATCACCGCGCTGATGTTGCCTTCGCGCAGACCCCTCGTTCCGGTCGCTTCGATCATCGCAAAAATAACATCGTCTTCGCCCATCGCGGCCAGCTGAGCATTCGACAGGCTAAAGATGGTCATCGCTGCATTGCTGAGCAGCGTCCCTTTTGGCACGCCTGTGGTACCGGAGGTAAACAGGATCACAGCGGGCTCATCTGGCCCGGCGTGGTGGGCTTCTACCTGATCGGATGCGTTGCCGACACGGAGCCAATTCGAGAACAAGATTTCTCGCGCTTTCGGATCCGCAGTGTCGGCGGCTGGATCAAGCCGGATCGCCCGCGAGCGCCAGTGCTCCGGCACCCGGTCGGTAATTTCGTCATTGATGAACAAGAGTTTTGGCCTGCAGCGGTCTAAAACGCTGGCCGCGACCTCGCGCGACCAATTCGAGCCGATCGGCACGAACACCGCCCCCAGATGGACGCAGGCCCAGAACAGCAGTGGAACCTCTACATGAGCGATCGCGTGAACACAGACCCGTTCTCCGCGGCGAACGCCATCGGAGTGGAGGGCCGCAGCGGTGCGCGCAATGACAGAAGCCGCCTCGCCAAACGTAATCGCGCTGCCATCATCGGCATTGTGAATGAAGATGCGGTCGGCAAAGTGATGAAAGCCGAACTTGGCGATATGTCCTAGCGTCTGCTCGGCCAGCGGCAGTATGACCTCGCCGGTACTCCAGAACACATGCAGCCTAGCCATCGCCGGAGTCAGGCGCTGCAAACGAATGAGGCCCTCAACATGGAGACCGACGAGGATAGTGATGACCTCAGCGGCGCCATATCCTGTGCGCTCGGCGGTGTGGGCGACCGAGACAGCACGGCTGGCCCAATAAAGCACCTTGGTCTCGGCGTCCGACAAGAGCCGTTCACCGATCAGCGCACGGTTGAGATCAATGGGCGCGTCGGGGTTGATCAGCGCATGGAGTGTTTCAGGCCGCGTCTCAACGGGAGGTGCCAGCGCTGCGCTTGGCCGAAGCGCAGCCACGTCAATGACAATAGCGGCTGCTTCAAAATTGAAACCCTGCGTTCCTGTCTCACTCACGACGGCGGTCAGATTGTCGAGCCCATCCGATGACGCCAGCCACCGGCGGCAACCGGCAAGCCCCAGCGGACCAGCCTTATCAAACACGGCAATCACGACCTGTTCCGGCAACAGAGCGGCCACAGAACAGGCCGCCCAGCCGCTATCGTCACCTGTCACAACCACCGCTGCGCCCGCTTCCAGGCCCGTTGCTAACGTTCCGGCTTGGGCATGAATCCGCTCGGCAATGGCACCAAAGGGCACGCGTGCGAGTTCGGGATCGGTCGTTGAGACCCATTCCCGGTGACCAGAGCATAGCGGCGAGGGGATGCCAGCTTGCGCAAGATCGTCCGCTGATGTGGGAGGCGACCCGGCGGAGCTTTGACTGAGCACCACCACACCATCCAGAACCGGCGCCCAAGAGGACCTATCCGCGCTCACCACTGCGCCGGCGATTACCCGACCGTTGAGAGTCTCGAACGCCTCCAAACGCGGAGGCTCGGCGGTCCCCGGCAGTCGAAGACAATTGATGATCTCAGGGGTCACAACGCTGCACCAACAATTTGACGACACGGGATTGGAGCGCCGGAGTCGAGAAGCGAGTATCGACACGTTAGCGCGAAGCCGACACGACCCGCAAATAAGGAAGTCCCGAAACGTTCGCAGTCCGTCGAGGGGCCAGCAGGGTGGTTTCCCAGCGGGGGCACGGTTGATTAAGCCTAACTCCCTAATTTTTACACGTCAGTGCGAACCAGCAATATACCGAACGATATATCTCCTCCGGCCGTTCCAATGTTAATCTGGTCTGGAGGCATGTCGCCGACGGGCAAATACTATGAGCCGTCGATCGATTTGCGCGCCGAAAAGCAACTTTTTGGTTCCAGTCGCCGCGCCCGCTGGCTCGGTCTCTGACGTTTTCCGTACCGACCGCGCCGGGCGGCCCAGCGTCCTGGCGATCGCCGATGAGGTGATCGAGTGAGCCTCTCGCAGTGCGGCAATTCAGGGTGGCAAAGCGACGCTTAGGGTCAAACTGCGACATCGCCGGATGTCCGCGCGATGTCCGCTTCTCACCCGATCGCTACCGTGTGAATAGTTCAATTTTGACCAGACTCCCCTTCTTATCGGCGCCAGTGTGCAGCAGATGCAAATATGCACGGAGGCTCAGATGTCGATTCAGATTGAACGTCAAAACACGCATGCCTTTCTTGCGTCCGTAAGTTGCCTGCGCTGCGACGCACCGATGACGATCAAAACTATTGAGCCATCAATGTCGGCTCCGTCGCACGACGAGATTGTTTACCGCTGTCCCGCCTGCCAACTCGAAAGAAAGCAATCCGTTATGAGGGCTGACTAGGGTTTTGCCGAGGTTGCCAGTCATCAGTGCCGCCGTTTTAGTCTTTCCAAAAGTTTTTGAACCGATCAGGCGCCATCTCGGTGTATCTCACCGTGTGCATGATGTTTTTATGGCCCATGTAGTGCTGTAGCGCTCGGGTATCATGCCCATCGTTGGCGAGCTTGTATCTGCCGTTCGCTCAATCCGGAGGACAGCTTCTGTTCCACCTCGTCAGTCGCCTCTACGAGCGAACCTCAATCATCGTCACCACCAATCTCGCATTCGGGGAATGGCCGAGCGTCTTCAGTGACCCCAAGATGACGACTGCGCTCCTCGATCGCCTGACCCACCACTGCGACATCATCGAAACAGGCAATGACAGTTGGCGATTCAAAAGCCGGGCTGACGATCAACCGACAACCCGCGCTCGCGCCGTCAGAAAGGGTCAAAATTGGACGCCGATCGGGAGTCAAATTTGAACGCCGATTGACAGATACCGAGGCCGACGTTGAAATCGATGGACTTTTTGTCCTGAACAAACCAACCGTCCTCCGCGAGACGTTTGTCGATCTGATCGCGGGCAACCTGTTCGGGATTTTGGTTAGCCGTCGTCACAGCATTACCCCTCCGTCGTTAAGACCGGTACGCGGTCCGGCATGCTGAGGATCGCACTTAACAACATTGGCATGCGACTAGCGCTCTTCTTTCATGTTTCGAGCGAACACGTATCACCAATCGACCTCATCCACGAGCAGCCGAGAGAGGTCGATATTCTCGTCGTCCACCATGAATGGATTCTCGAGCTGCGTATCCAGTGAGCGTCCGCAACAGAGGGCTTCACCAATCTTGGCGCCAGCATCTTCAAGCACCCAAGCAGCGGCTTGTAGATGGCCACCGCCGGTTAGAACATCGTCAAGCAAAATCAGCGCGCCGGCGGGAAGACCCGCCGTGAGCTGCATCTCTTGATATAGCTCCGTGGCGTCACGTGTCCCGCCCTCTTCGCGACTATTTGGCATCTCTTTTTTGAATCGTAGCGAAGGAAACGGAAGTGTGTTTATAGAGCGTTTCGCAATTCGTTGAGCGATCTCCGCGGTCCTGAATGTGGCTGGTGATGCCAACGTAGTCTTGCTCGAAGGCACTGGGACGATAACTTTTCTGTGCCGCCCCAAACCGTTGACATAGCCTGCAGCCCACTCTGCAAACCAATCCATTGCCCGATCTTTGTTTGCCTCGGTAATCTTTACATTTCGGCCTTCGATTGCCACCCACGAATAGGAGTTTTGATGGAGCGGCAAGCCTTTAACCGCCTTCACCATATGGGTCGCGTTGTAGTCTGATTGGCGCATGTTCACTACAGGGCGCGTCAAATACTGTGCCCTACATCAAACAATAAGCGGCATTGGGACGACTTAGCGGTGAAGGCGATCAAGAATCTCTGACACGCGGTTTAGAACGACGGCCTTCTCATACTTGAGAAATTTCGCGGGCCAAGTGATAGCTGGATCGTCCACGATAGCTTTAGAAATGAAAAGCCAACGCTTCAATCGTGTACACTCTGCCGCCTGATGTAGCGTGCCGGAAGTATCGGAAGCTTCGACAATCACAGTTGCGTCACTCACAGCCGCCATAACTCGATTGCGTGCGGGAAAGTTAGATTTGTAAACGACTTCGCCCGGCGCGAACGGCGACACTAGCAAATGCTGTCGATAAATGAGTTCCTGCAACTCAGCATTATCAGCCGGATAAGCCTTATTGAGTGGCGTTCCAATGACAGCGACCGTTTTGCCCCCAACAGCGATCGAACCGTCATGCGCGGCTCGGTCTATGCCTTTTGCTAGGCCGCTTACGATGCACACGTTCGCCTCAGAAAGCTTACGGGATAACCAGTCGGCCCTTTGCAACCCTACTGGAGACGCTTCACGAGTGCCGACAATAGCGACTGCTGGCCGAGCCAAAACCGTCAGATCGCCTGCGTAGTATATGATTATGTCGTTGCCAGTGGTCGTTTCGCCGCGGCGCAACATGTCTAGCTGCCTTGTCTCCAATTCAGCGCGGCCGCTCTGCCGGAGCAATTCTGACAACTCAATTTGGCCAGCTGTCTCGGGTGGCTTATACCGAGCTCGACTGCGCGTAACCGTTTGGCGGCGTGCGGATCGCATTTCCAAGGGGTGCATTTTGGCGACTCGCGTTGTCAACAGCATTATCCGCCGTAGCATAGAGCGGCACAATCCTAGCTTGTATGTGGTGTGCTATGAAAGGGGTCGCACTGGCGGGTACGTGCCCTTTTTTGGATTAAAGAGGCATCGGATACGAACTGATGCGCCGCGAGCAAGCCTCTCATCTGGTTAAGGCCCCTGCCCCGACCGCTTACGATTCCGACACGACTACTATTCACGAGATTTCTTAGATGGCCTGCGCCCACTTCTCAGCGGTTTGGGTGGTGATGAACCCTTCGTGGGCTCTAAAAACAATTCCGCAATGGGGATTGAGAGTGTCTTTGCAAGGCGGTCCAGAATGTCGACTGTCGGATTTTCCTCTCGTCGTTCGACGCCACCAACGTAGGACCGATCTACACCTGCATCAAAGGCCAGCCGCTCCTGAGAGAGGCCCCGCCTCACCCGGATTCGCCGCAAGTTCCAAGCAACCAAAGCGCGCCCCTTCATGCGCCAAGGCGGCCACTTTGCGGGCTATTAAACCACTGGCCATATCCCGTGAATTATGGTGGACTGCGTTCGGTGCGGTCAAAGATTAGCTAACCCGTTGGAGGGGATAGCCGGTTGGCAATCGTAGTTTGCCCAAACGCTCACAAACTGCGGATTCCAGATGGAAAGCGGGGCAAGGTTACTTGCCCGACGTGCCGCGCGGAGTGGTTTCATCCTCAGACAGTCGAGCTGAGCGACGTTGAATTTAGATGCTCAACGAGCGGTGCTCGCTTCAATGTCGTATTATCGAGACGTTCACCCCTACATAAGTTTGTGGTCCAGAAGATCAACAATCCGACGCAGGACGCGAACAAACTTTCCGAAACTGAAACGCCCGTTACCTTGCAGCGCCGTGAAGCCGATACCGCGACGCCGCCCTTGCCGCTTGCCGCCCCGAGAGTTGGCGGTTGGTTGGCGCGGATTGTGGGACGCAAATCGGTTTCCACCTCAGACAAGCCCCCTAACTTGCTCCTCAAAAACAAGCGGACGGCATAGGCATAGCGGTCGCTACGCACGACGCTGACGAATTTAATTGGGCTGGACTTGTCTGTCCTTATTGTAGCGCCACCGGTTTAATTTCATGTGGCGGAGGCCATTTAGTCTGTGACGGAAGAGCCGAGCGAAGAAACGGCCAGCGATTTCACCAATGCTTCTGCGGCCACGCGGGATTTATTACTGGGACCATAAAATCTTTTGAAGATAAACGGCTCTCCGTGGAAGCCGAACTGAAGGCAGGCCCGTCCCCTAAACCAAACAGCCAGAAGCCGAGCGGAAACGCGGCTGAAATCGCGCTTCCACCCCCGATGAAGGGGGGCCGCACGGTAAAGCGTTAAGGCCCAGTTTTGGATCGAGACGTAAACCGGAAGCAGGCCGCGCGTTCTAACAAACCGAGTACGTTAACACAGAAAGGGAGGAGAAATTTGTCCTCCGTCTCACGCTTGAATGAGGATGGAAGTTGGCGATCGCGCAATGTAACGTATTACGCGGGCGACTGGGATGCTATCCAGACCGTCTTTCCGGAATTCGATCTTATGCCGTTCAATGCCGGTCAGAGCGAACCAGCGAACCCGTTCCTTCGGACGGTCATGCGCAGGCCGCTCAAAGAGGCAGAGCGACCTATGCCCGTGGCCGTCGTCTCTCGCAGCCATTCACTTGCCCCCCACCGTCAGGTTGCAGCGCTGTGTCGCGAAGGGCTGATCGAAGCCGGGATCAAACCTGAGGACCTGCGCTACCAAGTAGGATTGTCTGAGCTTGGCGAATGGATGAATTTCCGGATCTATTTTGCTGACACGTATTGCTTCATCGACAATTACGGACAAAGGCTCGATCTCAGGCTTGAATGTTTCAATTCTGTCGATGGATCTTCGCGTCTTGTGATCCTATTCGGCTGGTTGAGGTTTGTCTGCGCGAACGGCTTAGTCATCGGCGAGACCAAAATCGAAATCAGGGAGCGCCACGGTAGAGGCCTGGAATTGCCTTCGATATACCCTACATTTCGCATTTGATGACTGTGGCAGCTTTGGTCGTCGAACATGGCGGTAACGAGGATCAAACGATTGCCGGGCTTCTACATGACGCGGCCGAGGATCAGGGTGGCGCAGAAACACCGGAAGCCATCAGGAGGCAGTTCGGCGATACGGTGGCCGAAATCGTTTCCGATTGCACAGATGCCTGGACCGAGCCGAAGCCAGCCTGGCGACCGCGCAAAGAAGCCTATCTCGCTCACTTACCGGGGAAACCCCAGCGTTCTTTGCTCGTCTCGCTTGCTGACAAAGTCCATAATGCTGAAGCCATCCTCTTTGACTATCGCGCCCTAGGCGATCCACTCTGGCAGCGGTTCAATGGCGGTAAAGAGGGTACGCGCTGGTATTACAGCGCTCTGGCTGAAGTGTTCTCCCGAGCAATACCAGGCCGATTGTCCGACCGGCTCTGGCGTGCGGTGACGGCTTTCTCGGCTTGAAGGGTCCGCATTCGCGCCCTATCGGGATAGATTGTTCAGGCGCTCAAACGCGAACGACGAGCTTGAAATAGCTTCGCGTCACTTGGCGGATCAATCGGCCCGAAGGACGCAAGTCAGCGCGCGCGCACGCTCCTTGCAAGGCGATACTCACCCAACGGCCGGTCCTGTTTGACTTTGCCCTCCTCTTTAAGACGGGAGAGGACGGTGCGGATAGTGCTTTGGGATCTTGCGGTCTTTGTTAATTTATTGACCCGGTGAACCAGGAGCCCGAGTTTCATCGCTTTTTTGGTCAAAGCCGAGATTATCGCATCGCTTGTCGGAACATAAACCGGCGCGGTGCCGGCAAGCGCGTAGATGCCGCGGGCCGTGCGGATGACTTTATGCTTCTCGAGCAACGGTTCAAGAAACTGCGGAAGCGACGATGCTGGATTGTTGATCTCTCGTGCAAGCGCCTGAAAAGCCATAGGACCGTTTTTCAGCGCTGCAAGAATCGCTTCGGCCCTTGAAACGTAAGGCGGCTGGGTGCCAGCAAGCGCATAGGTGCCAAATTTGGTGCGGATGACCGTACGATTCGTGAGCAGATGCCGATGAAGAGCGCATTTGACGGTCGATGTTCCTTTGCCGGTAGCTTGCGCCAAATCCGGAACAGTCATCGGCCCTTTTTCCAGAGCCGCGACAATCGCATCGCGCGCAGGAATAAAGAGCGGCGCCGTGGAGGCGCGCGCCCACATAAACTGACCCTCGTGCCAGATACTCGTGACCGGGGCGGTCGGAGACGTGGTCGGAGGGCGAAGTCGCGCGCCTATTCAAGCGTTCATGGCGTGACGGCTATCACGGCCTCGCAGCCGCCATCGCGGTGGCGTGGTCAACGCAGCTAAGCCCTGGCGATGTTCGGTCACTGCGTGCTTCTCAACTCGCCAAAAGCTCTGAGGGGGCGATGTTCTTCACCGCCCGCGGCAAGACCGGCGTGCCGGTTGGCGGCGTCCTCAGTAACCGCGCGCTGGCCGCGTTACAGGCTTACATCGCTAGGGGTGGCGTGGAGCTTCACGGCGAGGCTTACATCTTTCGAAACCGAAGTGGCACGCCCTACAGCAGCGATACTCTCGGCGATGATTTCCGCAACGTCCGGCTTGCCGCGTTCGGCGCAGCGGAAAAGCGGACCCTGGCCGACTTTCGGCGTTCGGGGGCTGTAGAAGCGATCGCCGGAGACGCCCCGCCTGCGGCATTGGCGCACGCCATGGGGAATACCCTCAGTGCCTCCAATGCACTCTTGCCACCTACGTCCCGATCAACTCAGCGACCTTGCAAACGGTCATAGAGGCCCGAAGGCGGGGTCGTACCAGGCTTCGATAAGGCGAACGAAAGATGAGCAAAAGTCGGAACGCGGCGGTCCGAAAAGTCGGAACGGCAGCCGTGACACCAGCTAAGTCATTGAAAACTGGCGGGAGCGACGGGACTCGAACCCGCGACCTTCGGCGTGACAGGCCGACGCTCTAACCAACTGAGCTACGCCCCCGCGGGCGCGGTCGGCAGTTAAAGCCCGCGGCCCGACAAGTCAAGGATTTCGGCCAAAATCAAGCATTTTAGCATGCCTTAGACGCGCCACAGAGTGGTCGCAGAACCCGCAATATGCGCGAAAACATCGGTGGAATCGGCAAAACAATCGTGGTCAGCCCCAACCGAATCGTCTAACTCGAATCCGGTGAGCGGCGCTTTTCGCGCAAAAACCGCTTCATCGAGGAGGGTCTAATGGCAGGTAAAACTGCGACTACTACAGTCACATTGAAGCATCTTGCGGCTAC
>Ga0302325_10013569_pt1 | contig 17369 bp, 11 predicted proteins | sample Palsa_T0_2_FD_201948 | JGI IMG/M metagenome (GOLD analysis project Ga0302325, IMG submission 201948) | Peat permafrost microbial communities from Stordalen Mire near Abisko, Sweden - Palsa_T0_2 | ecosystem: Environmental > Terrestrial > Soil > Palsa > Peat permafrost | place: Sweden: Abisko... | reverse complement strand
CTGTCGCTTCAATCCTCATGTGCCTCCAAGGAGTCGAACGCGGCGGCGTCAGCTAGTAGCCAATCCGGAAAGCAGCCTGCGATGGAACCCCTCCACTACAGCAGCTTGCGCGACGTCGCTCGTCGCATTCAATCCAAGGAAATCTCCCCTGTTGAATTGACAACTCGCATGTTGGATCGCATTGCAGCTGTGGATTCGAAGCTGAAAAGTTATGCCACCGTGATGCGTGAGCAGGCGCTGGAAGCAGCGAAGCGAGCGGAAGAGGAAATCCAACGCGGAATGTATCGGGGTCCGCTACACGGTGTGCCTATCGCAGTGAAGGATCTGTGCTACACGAAAGGCGTCCGGACTATGGCGGGGACGAGCATTTACGCCAACTTCATCCCGGATCATGACGCGACAGTAGTAACCAAGTTAACTCAAGCGGGAGCGGTTCTGCTGGGAAAACTTAACCTGACAGAAGGCGCGATGGCGGGTTACAACCCTGCACGCGATATTCCCGTGAATCCGTGGCGTGAAGATCTATGGGCTGGGACTTCTTCGAGTGGGTCCGGCGTCGCGACTGCTGCGGGGCTTTGCTATGGCTCCATTGGCACCGATACGGGCGGCTCGATTCGCTATCCGTCGGCGGCCAACGGAGTTGTGGGCCTGAAACCGACCTATGGACGCGTCAGCCGGTACGGCGTCTTTCCGCTGGCCGAATCAATGGATCACGTCGGTCCGATCGTACGCAGGGCGGGTGACGCGGCCGTAATGTTTGAAGCCATCGCCGGTTTCGACTCTAACGATCCAACCTCGCTTAAAGAACCCGTGCCGCACATGTTGGACGAACTGAACAAAGACGTCCGAGGATTGAGGATTGGATTTGACCGGCGCTTCGCGACAGAGGGTATTCACCCCGAACAATCCGCAGCCCTACAATCTGCCGTTGACGTTCTGAGCCACCTTGGTGCCAAGATCGTTGACGTTCAGATGCCCGATGTCACCGGCATTCGGAACATATGGTTTATACTGTGCGCCAAAGAGGCGGTCGCGGCCCACGCAGCGAATTTCCCTTCACGCAAGAACGAGTACGGTCCATATTTTCGGGGCTTTCTTGAGACGGGTGCGGCGACCAATGCAACAGATTACGCGAAAGCCGTCCAATATCGGAAAGACCTCTCGACGAAATATCGTGCTGTGCTTTCCACAGTCGATGCATTTATCTATCCAGCTGGAAATGGAGGAGCCTTCTCGATTTCAAAAGAAACCAATTACGGCTCGATGGCGGTTTTCAACGCTGCCAGAGATAAGTACGCAAACTCGTACAACCCCCCGCTCGGAGCTTTTGTATATACCTATCCGGCCGATTTCTCTGGGACACCAACGATCACGCTTCCCGTCGGATTCTCGACCGAAGGGATTCCGCTCAGCATGCAAATCGCCGGACAGGCGCTTAGCGAACCGACGTTGTGCCGGATCGGCCATGCTTACGAGGAGGCGACAGGCTGGTACAAAAAGCACCCGAACGTCTAGCTGTTGGGGCGCGGGCGGGTGCTCTCCCGGAGGCAAAACGCTTCCAGAGAGCCCACCGGACCGCTTTTCGTGACTCGACCAAGTAAGGCAACGCTTAGGAAGTGGATGGCTGAAAGCGCGCGGTTGGCCGGCCATAGTTCCACTACTCTGCCAAACGCCAGTTTTAGGAAAATAAGTGACGGATACGCCGTTATTTCAGGACTTGGACGTACCCTGATCGGCTAAACTGTATTGAATCCGTCACATGTCACTTTCTGCCGGAGGCAAACTCGGCCCGTACGAAATTGTTGCGCCCATCGGCGCAGGAGGCATGGGTGAAGTGTACAAGGCGCGCGACACGCGGTTGGATCGGATGGTGGCAGTCAAGGTTTCAAACGAACAGTTCTCGGAGCGCTTCGAGCGCGAAGCACGCGCTGTCGCTGCGTTGAACCATTCCAACATTTGCACGCTCCACGATGTCGGCCCCAATTACCTTGTAATGGAGTACATCGAGGGCACGCCTCTCAAGGGGCCTTTGCCTGTCGATCAAGCACTGAAGTATGCCGCACAGATTTGCGACGCACTCGACGCCGCACACAAGAAGGGCATCACTCATCGCGACCTGAAGCCTGCGAATATCCTCGTCACCAAAGCCGGTATCAAGCTGCTGGATTTCGGACTGGCGAAAATGGGGCCGGCGATTCAGGCCGGCGAAGGTACCATGACCATGGCGCTAACCGGCAAGGGAGAAATACTGGGAACGTTCCAGTACATGTCGCCCGAGCAAGTCACTGGACAAGATGCCGGCCCGCGCAGCGACATCTTTTCGTTTGGCTTGGTGCTGTATGAAATGCTCACCGGCAAGCGCGCGTTTGATGGCGCGTCTCCGGCCAGCGTGATTGCAGCCATCATCGAGCGTCCGGCGCCATCGATTGCGGATGTCGCGCCTCCGGCGCTGGACCGTGTGTTGCAGAAGTGTTTGGCCAAAGATCCGGACAACCGCTGGCAGTCGGCGCGTGATTTGAAGGATGAGTTGGAGTGGATCGCCAGCTCGTCCAATGAAGCGATCGCAAGCTCAACGCGGTCACCGTCGCGGTTTGGAAGACTGCCGTGGATCGCGGCGGCACTGCTGGCGGTCGTCGCGGTGGGACTCGGGATTGTCGCCTACCGCGCCACGCGGCCCGCGGAGCTCAAACCGCTGATCCGCTTCGATGTCGACCTCGGAACCGGCGTATCGCTCAATTCCTCAGTCGGAGCCGACACGATCATCTCACCCGACGGCACGCGGCTGGTATACGTTTCTCAGCGCAGACTCTTTACTCGCAGAATGGACCAGCCCAAGGCAGTCGAACTGGCGGGCACCCAAGAAGCCTCCGCTCCCTTCTTCTCGCCGGATGGGCAGTGGCTCGCTTTCTTCACGCAGGGAAAAATCAAGAAGATTTCGGTGGAAGGCGGAGCCGCGATCACCGTGTGCGACGCCCCACTCGCCCGCGGCGGCAGTTGGGGCCAGGATGGAACGATCATCGCGGCGTTGAGCAACAATGGCTCTTTGTCGCGGATCCCCTCCGCCGGAGGCGCTCCCGCACTGGTGACACAACTGGCGCAAGGAGAAGCCACGCAGCGCTGGCCGCAGATTCTGCCGGGAGGGAAGGCGGTGCTCTTCACCTCTCACACATCAGCCGCAGGATTCGATGGGGCGAACATCGAAGTCATAACCTTGGCGGATCACCGCCGCAAAACGCTGCAACGGGGAGGTACCTTCGGCAGATACCTGCCTGCGTCCCAGGGAACAGGCCACTTGGTTTACATCAACAAAGGAACCCTGTTTGCTGTGCCCTTCGACCCGGAAAAGCTGGAAGTGCGCGGCACGCCCTCGCCCGTGCTGGAGCAGGTTGCTTATAGCACTACGTTCGGTTTCGCACAGTTCGATTTTTCACGAAACGGAACGCTGGTATACCGCAGCGGCGGACCCAGTCAAGCGGATCTGGTAACCGTGCAGTGGCTGGATGCCGCCGGCCAGACGGAGCCGCTACTGGCCAAGCCGGGCGTCTATGAGCGGCCGCGCTTGTCGCCGGATGGCCAACGTTTGGCATTTAGCGACGGTTCGGACATCTGGGTGTACGAAGCCCAGCGCGATATCCTGACACGCCTGACGTTCGGTGGCGCCAACGAACTAGTCCCGGTGTGGAGCCCTGACGGCCGCTACATCGTGTTCTCAGGGGTTGGAAGCATTTGGTGGGTCCGCTCCGACGGTGGGGGCAAGCCTCAACTTTTGATCCAAGGCAAGAATCCGCTGTATCCGTTTTCCTTCGCCCCTGATGGAAAGCGGCTAGCATACAACGAAGTGAATCCGACCACTGCGTACGATATTCTGACGGCGGCCATCGAAAGTGACGGCGCCGGGCTGCGGGCCGGAAAACCCGAGATCTTCCTGCAAACTTCGGCGGACGAGCGCCACGGCACTTTTTCTTCCGATGGGCGCTGGCTGGCCTATACATCCAACGAGTCCGGGAAATATGAAGTGTACGTGCGCGCGTTTCCGGACAAAGGCGGTAAGTGGCAGATCTCGAACGCGGGCGGCGCGTACCCGATGTGGTCGCGCAACGGACAGGAACTGTTCTTCCGGGCCGACGACAACCGGATTATGGCGGTCTCCTATGCCGCGAAGGCGGATTCGATTGTTTCGGGTAAGCCGCGAGTGTGGTCCGACAAACGGCTGGCGGACTTCGGGACTATTGGTATCAGCAACTACGATGTTGCCCCGGACGGCAAACGCATCGCCGCGCTGATGCCGGTCGAGTCGCCGGAAGGGGAGCAGACGCAGAGCCACGTGATCTTCCTCGAAAACTTCTCTGACGAACTGCAGCGAAAAGTGCCCACCGGCAAGTAACTCCTAATCGTGTGGCGTCGCAAAGTTTCAATAAAAGCCCCATTTTGGGGTGGGTTGCCCGAATAGCTCCTGGATGGTCGGCCACACGGAAGGTAACCCGACAGAAGACTCTGTCAGGAGATGAGGTCCGCGGCGGGTATCATTTCTTCTCTTCCGAGCGGATGCCTAGTCTTCCGAGCGGATGCCTAGGCGTTTTGGCGAGGCGAGGAGTTTAAGCTCGCCGACCCGGAGGACCATAGCCTTTCTACAGCTTCAAACGCCGGCCTTGGAGTGAAAGTCCAGGACAAGCTCCTTGTCCTGGACAAACGTCTTCACGGTTTCGCGCTTGACTCCATCAAAGGCCATGGCTTCTACCGTCGCCTGCGACTCCATGGCTCGCGTGAACGCATCCGGGCTTTCCGGCTCCATGATTAACGCGACTTCGTTCCCCGTGATCGTATACTGGATGGGGCCGCGAAGGGTATACGTCCGGAACACGTCGCCGTGCGTTCGGAAGCCCGCTTCCCACTTCACCGGGTCTTGAACCTGCGCTGTGATGATTATCTTAGGCATATATCGTCTCCTTCTGACTTGGGCACTTGAACTTGCAAAGATCCTGACGATCATAGCGCAGGCGCACTGCATCGCGTTAAAACGGTTTTAAGCCCAAAGGTCAGTTTGGCGAGATTATGTTCGGAAGGCCGCTACTGTTTTTCGTAAATGTATTTTCCGCTGGTGGACTTGCCTTCTTCGTCGGTGCCTTTGCTCGTCGTTGTCATGGTCTTGCCGTCTTTGGAAATAACCGTCCGACTCGTCGCATGGTACTTCCCGCCAGTCTTCTTCGTTTCGGATGTGAAGGTGTTGGCGTCGATCTGTTTCATCGAGACGGTGTCCCAAGCTGCTCCCGTGACCGGGTATTCTTTGCCATCGTACTTGGCTGTGTAGCCCCCATTAATGGCGCTACCGTCCTTCCGCTGCCCGGTGGCGGTCAGCTTAACCCCACCGTCAACCGCCTCGTACACTAGCGTGAGACTCGTGATTGGGTTGGTGATTGGCGGGGTGGTCACGGATTTTGCCACATTCCGCTTCCAGGTTCCAATCGAATTGTCAGCCCCGAACATTCCGATGGCGGTGATCGCTACGCCAATCACTAGCTTTGCTACTATTCTTCGCATTGTTCTTTCTCCTTTTCTTGACCAATGTCTCACAGGAAGCCATTGGCATTTCGGCGGTGGCCTCACTCGCCGCGCCGGTCGTGGCAATGTCTATTCGGCTTAAAGCCAAACAGAAGAATCAGCAGTAAGACAGGCCTCGAATATAGCACGGTTGTGGCGTGTGATAGTGAAAAAATGGTCGGCATTCCTGAAACCGGCCCACTACCGGGTCAGGCATTTCAGTGCACGGGGACAGGCGCGGGCGCTGCCGCTGCCGCCGGTGCTGTCGCGGGCGGCGCCGATTTATTCGTCCACTCACCCATCCATTCGAGAAATGTTTTGTACCACAGCACCGAGTTTTGCGGCTTCAAGATCCAGTGGCCTTCGTCGGGGAAGACCAGGAGCTTGGATGGGACCTTTTGCAGTTGCAGAGCGGTGTAAAGCTGCAAGCCTTGCGTATAAGGCACGCGGAAATCCTGCTCGCCGTCGATGACGAGCGTCGGCGTGTGGAAATCCTTGACGAAGTAGCTGGGCGACCATTTGGCGTACGAATCGGGATTGTCCCAGGGCGCGCCGTTGAACTCCCACAGCGGGAACCACAGCTCCTCGGTGGCGCCGAATTCGCTGCGCAGATCGTACACGCCCGCGTGCGACACCAGAGCCTTGAAGCGCTGCGTGTGGCCGAGCATCCAATCGATCATGTAGCCGCCATAGGAGCCGCCGGCGGCCACCATGCGATCGGCGTCGGCATAGGGCAGCGCGACCACGTGATCCACCACCGTCATGATGTCGTCGAAGGGCTTGCCGCCCCAATCGTCCTTGATGTCTTCGGTGAACTTCTGGCCGTAGCCGGTGGAGCCGCGCGGATTCGGCATGATCACCAAATAACCGGCGGAGGCGAACACCTGCGAGTTCCAGCGATAAGTCCAGCTCTCGCCCCAGGAGCCTTCCGGGCCGCCGTGGATCAAAAACATAACCGGGTATTTCCGATTTGGATCGAAGTTCGGCGGCTTCACCACGAAAGTCTGGACGCGCGTTTTATCCGCGGCGTCCACCCAAAAATCTTCGAGCGGCGTCAGCGCGCTTTGCGCCAGCAGCGCATCATTCAAATGCGTGAGGGCGACGGGAGCGCCCCCGCTGGAACTGGCGCGATAAATCTCGGTGGGGGCCGATCCGCTTTGGCCGGTGTAGATCATAGTTTTGGCGTCGCCGGTGAGCTGCATGTCGTCCAAGGTGCTGGAGCCGCTCACCACCACGCGCGTAGCTCCGCCCGCAGCTGGAATCATCTCGATGGTCTGCCTTCCGCGATCCTCCACGGTGAAGAACAGGGCGGCGGAATCGGGCGACCAGGTGAAGCTGTTCACCCAACGGTCCAGCGAATCGGTGAGGATGTTGACGTGGCCGCTCGAGCGATCGAGCACCATCAGACGCCAGCGATCGCTCTCATAACCGCCGCGCGCCTGGCTGCGATAGGCCAGCCATCTGCCATCGGGAGAATATTGCGGGCTGGAGTCGGCTCCGGGATTGCTCGTGATCTTGACGGAATCGCCTCCGGCCATGGGGACCACGAACAGGTCCGAATTGGTGCTGGTAGCGGGCGTCGGATCGGCATTCATCGAATAGCAGACTTCTTTGGAGTCGGCCGAGATGGCGTAATCGTCGGGGCCGCCGAGTGAAAATGGCGGCACGTCGCGATCGCCGGGGGTCAGATCCTTTACAGGGCCGCCGGCCGCATCCACCACCAGCAGATGCGAACGCCGCCTGGTTTGCCATTCGGTCCAGTGACGAAAAAGCAGCGTGGTGTAGCTGCGCGCCTTCACCTTGTTGTCCTTCTCGGCATCCAGCCGGCTCTTATTACACGCGTCGTCGGGGCAATCGGGAAAAACATCGCTGGTGAATACCAGCTTTTTGCCATCCGGTGAGAACAGCACGCCGCCCGCTTCGGTAGACAGATTGGTGATCTGGCGCGCGTTCGATCCGTCCGCGTTCATGATCCAGACCTGGGGCGAACCTGCCGGGCTCGGACCCGCACGATCGGAGATGAAGGCGATCTGCTTGGAATCGGGCGACCACTGGGGGCGCTCGTTGTCGGTGCCCTGCAGCGTGATCTGTCGCGGGGATTCGCCACCGTTTAGCGACACCGTGTAGATCTGTTTGGGCTTGGTGTTCTGCGCCAGATCGACGGTTTGGACGGTGAACGCGACGGTTTTGCCGTCGGGGGAAAGCCGCGGTTCTTCAATGCGTGCAATCTTGAGCAGCGCCTGCACGTCGAAGGGCTGCTTCTGGGCCGCCAGAGTGGTGAGGAACAGCAAGAGCAGGCAGCAGTAGCGCGCGAGCGGCATATGACTCGATTGTAAGCCACGCCGGCGAGAAAGAGACTACAGCGCGAGCTTGCCTTCGTATTGCATGTCGCCCAGTTTGAATTTCTCTTCCACCTTGATGCGGCGGATGTTCAGAATGAAGTCGACTTCCTTGTCGCCCGCGCTGATGGGGTTGGTCCGCGGGAACAGAAAGCGCACGCCGTCGATTCCGCCGGGGCCCTGGATCTGAACGTCCTTAGCGTAGATGGAGCTCTGGCCCTTGGGCGCCAACTGCGCGGCGTCCAACAGTTGCGAGCGCAAAGCATCGTTGCCCTGACTGCGGCCGCGGCGCTGGCTGTTGTCGTCGTTATTGTTGCCACTATTGTTGCCATTGTCGCCGGCGTTCGGGTCGTCGGCATCCACGGTGCTGCTGTGCGGGCGCGGCAGGCGCAAACCAAGCACGGTAATGACGTAATACTTTTCCGTCGATGCGGACACCGCTTTTAATTCGTCCGCGGCCGAAGCGCCCTGGCGCATCAAAGCGGCCTGGATAGGCGTGGCGCTGGCCCAGCGGATGGTAAGATTCATGGGCTCGTTCAGGGATGGGTCGCCGTTATTTCCGCCCGATCCTTGCGGATAACCGCCTCCGCCTTGCGGATAACCGCCGCCTCCGCCCTGCGGATAACCGCCTCCGCCGAGGCCGCCGCCTGGAAATCCGAAGCCTCCGCCCCGCCGGCCCATGCCTGGCCGCCTGGTCTGAGCCTGTTCGGGCTGAACGGTCTTCGCCTTGGCCCAGGGCGAATCGCTCAGAACCTTGCTGATTTCTTCGTCAGTCCACAGGCTGGAATCCTTGGTCTTCCAAAAGTCGGCGGCGAAGAGCATCGCGGCGCACGCCGAGCCTGCGATGCCGATTTGCACAATTCTGGTGAGATGCATCTTATACCTGCTTCGCCAGACGCTATGCGCGACGCCTCCGTTACGATAAACTCTTGTCAGTGTCCACAAACATTGTCAACTTTTGTAACCGCCTTTTGAACCGAAGGATTCAGGTGAGCGCTCCCTGGCGCATTTTTCCGTTAACCTGGGGCCTGCCGAATACGTCGTTAGCGTCATTCGTCTCGACATGCAATTAAAAATCTGTCTTTCTTTTTTGTGCCTGGCGGCCTGCGCCTGTCTCGCGGCCGCCGAGGGGAATCCGATGCGCGTGCTCGAGACGGCGCCGCTGCGTTTTGAGCCGGCGCCTTTTGAACGAGCCGCGGAACAAGCCGCGGATGCAAAGCCGGCCGGCGCTCCGGGAACTTTTGTCGCACGGGGCGCTCGCTTTCTTTTTGAGTTCACACCGCGCCAGGCAGTTTTGCGCGGCGCTGGAAAAGACGTTCGGCTGAGCTTTGACGGCGCCAACCCCTCGGCTCAAATCCAAGGCGCGGAGCTATTGCGTTCCACCACGAATCTGTACTTGGGCAACGAACCGGCGAAATGGCGCCGCGCGGTTCCTAACTACGGGAGGTTGGAAGTTCACGAGTTGTATCGAGGCATCGATCTGGCCTACTACGGTAACGGCGGGGAACTGGAGTACGATCTCACGGTGAATCCGGGCGCGGATCCCCAGCGTATCCGGCTGCATTTGTCGAGTAAAGACTCACACCTGGACCGGCAGGGCGACCTGGTTGCGGATTTGATCCAGAAGCATCCGGTGGCTTTTCAAACCGACGCCAGGGGAGTCCGGCGTTTGGTGGGAAGCAGCTATCGCAAGAATCCCGACGGTTCCTACGGATTCCAGTTGGGAGCTTACGATCACTCGCGCGCGCTGGTGATAGATCCGGTAATCGTGGCTCAATATTTTGAAGGATCGTATGCGGATATCGCGTATGCCATCGGTCATGACTCGAACGGGCTGGTTTATGTGGGCGGCAACACCGAGTCCCCCGACCTGACGCTGGTGGGCAATTCCTATCAAACCAGCGAGGGCGGAGGGCAGGACCTGTTTTTCGCCGTGGTTAATCCAGGGCTGCCGGCGAGTTCCCAGGTCATTTATGTGACCTATATCGGCGGATCGGAAGACGAAACGCTGGGGGCGATGACCGTGAGTCCGGCTGGCGATGTCTATATGACCGGCTCCACAGCCTCCCCCAATTTCCCCCTCCAGAACGCGGCACAGACCGCGCTGGGCGGAAGCAACGGCGATCCAGACGCCTTCGTACTTTGGCTGAGTCCAACCCAGACCCTGACCTATTCGACGTACTTCGGAGGGAGCGAACTGGACAACGGCAAGGCGATCACAGTGGGTTCGAACGGGTGGATCTGGATTGCAGGCGACACGCAATCCACGGATCTGCCGAATACGGGCGGGTTCCAGGACTCGTTGATCGGCGTGCAGAACATGTTCGTGGCAGGTTTCGACCCGTCGAACACGGGCAGCGCTACGGAAATCTACTCCATCTGGATCGGCGGCTCGCAATGGGACACGGCGTACGGCGTCGCGCTGGCGCCGGATGGGACCATCTGGCTGGCGGGCGCCACGTTTTCGCCCGATATTTGGATACAGGGCAATGCCTATCAAGGCAAGTATGGCGGCGGCGGCGATGCTTACATCGCTCACATCCAGCCCGGCCTGGGAGCGAAGGCCCTGCTGTATGCCAGCTTTCTGGGCGGGAACGGTGAGGATGAGGCAACCAGTATGGTGCTGGATCCGTCGGGCAACATCATTCTCAGCGGTTATACGCTATCGACGAATTTTCCCGTGACGAGCAACGCGTTTCAGACCAAGTACGGCGGGAACACAGACGCTTTTGTCACCATTCTGAATACGGCGAAGGCGCAGTTAGTCTATTCCACCTATTTCGGCGGCGCGGAGCCCGACGCGGCGATGGACTTGAAGGAAGACAGCAGCGGCGCTTTGTACCTGTGCGGTTATACCGAGTCCGCGGGACTGCCATCCACCAGCGATGCGCTGCAGGTTGGTTACGACGGGTCTGTGGATGCTTTCGGGCTGAAACTGGATCCTTCCAAGGCCGGGGCGGCTGGAATCGACTACTTTACTTATCTTGGAACACCGGGCGTGCAGGTAGCCTACGCGGTGGATTTCAACAGCAGCGGCGACATGTATCTGGCGGGTTATTCGAGCTATGCGATTCTGGCTCCCTTTGGCGGCCCGGAACGGGGGACCCTGGCCGGGAACGTGGACGCTTTTGTAGCGGGCTTTAGCCTGGGTTCTTCCACGCCCGCCGTTTCCCCGACGAATGGAACTCGAAGACGCGCGCACTGGTTTGTGTCGCCGCACCGCTAAAGATTTTCCCGCGGCGGGCCGGCGTCCTGAATTTTAGTGGTTGCCGCTGAACTTACGCTTCAGATCCGGGTAGAATTCCTTGATCACATTGAAGAATGAGTCGTACCCGATCTGGACGCCCATGCGCGTAAAGACTTCGCCCACGCTACGCTGGTTTTGCGGATAGTAAGTCATCGAAAGTGCGCCCGACACGAAGTTTCCCAGGAACTCGGAGGCATTGATCCGCGTGGCGCCCGAATCGCCGTGCGCGATCAGGATGCGCGAGAGCGCATAGCCGGTGCGTTTCCATCCGTTGCCGCGCCCCAGCCGGTAATAGCGAGGGTCTTGGTGCAGCAGGGCGGGGAAGACGCCGGTTACGAATATTTCGTTGGTCAATCCGTCGGTGAAATCGGCGCCGTAGCGTTTGGCGTAGCCCATGGCGCCCTGTCCGTAACCCGCCTTTTGGTTGGTCGCCTGCTCCAGACCCGCGGCGACGCCGTTGAATGCGAAGGTGAACGGATCGAAGTAATGCTCCACCAGCCCGAACTTGTCGCCGGCGCTCAGGGCGACCACCGGCTGGTCCGGATCGTTGATGGTGTTATAGTTCGGAACCAGGTTGAACATGCGGTGATCGTCTACCGCGTTGTCTACCGCGGGCGCCGAAGGAAAAGCAGGGGCGACGGCAGCCGGAGCGACGTCCTGGCAGAGTGCGCCTATTGGCAGTGCGCACAACGTGGCCGCACCAAGGAATGCGTAGAATTTCAGGATATGTCTCCAGGAGTCCTTTTAATTCTACTTGATTTGCGCTTGTCCCGCTTGCGAGGCCGCAACGTCGGCGGCATCCGGCAGACGCTCAATCCTCACCCGCGCGATGCGATTGTGATCCATGGACAGAATGGTGAATTTGCGCCGCCCGTACTGGACCGCATCCGCCGGCTTAGGGATGTAGCCTAACTGGAAGAGCAGGAAACCGGCGAGCGTTTCAAAGCCGGCGTCGCCGGGCAACTCCAAGCCGTATTGGGTGTCCAGATCGCGGATGGTGATGGTGCCGTCCACTTCCAGGCTGTGAGCTTCGCTGACGGGACGGGGGCGCTTGACGTCGTGCTCATCGCCGATTTCGCCGAAAATCTGCTCCAGCGCGTCTTCGAGCGTCACCAGCCCGGCGATGGTGCCGAACTCATCCACTACGATGGCCATGTGGACATGGGTTTCGCGGAATTCATCGATCAGATCGTTCAGCGGCTTGGTTTCGGGAACCACCAGCGGTTTGCGGAGCACGCGCGAAAGGTGAAACGGAGGCAGCGGGCGGCGTTTCGAATTCGCCATGCGGCGTTCCTCCCAGATCCGCATCATGTCCTTGTAATGAACGTAGCCGATGATGTGTTCCGGGCTGGCATCATACACCGGCAGACGGGAGTATTCGTGCTCGCGCATCCGGCGCAGCACTTGATCCAGGCTGGCGTCAACGGAGATCGAGACGATCAGGTTGCGCGGCACCATGATTTCGCGGGCATAATAATCGGGAAGCTCCAGCAGCGCCTGAATGGCGTCTTCCTCGAAGCGGTGGAGATGTCCTTCGCGGCGGCTGGAGCTGACGATGAACTTCAACTCTTCGGCCGAGTGTCCTCCGCCTCCATGGGCGCCGCGCAGACCGATCCAGCGCGAGACGGCCGCGGCGGAGCCTTCAGCAAAAAACGTAAAGGGCGCGAGCAGACGGGAGAGAACCACCAGCACGGGAGCCACCAGAATGGCGAGACGGTCGGCCTTTTCGATGGCCAGATTCTTGGGAACCACTTCGCCGAAAACGATGTGCGCGTAGCTGATGAGCAAGAAGGCGATTCCAAAGCTCACCACATGCCACAGCGGCTCCCAGCGCGGCAGCAGCAACGGCCGGCCCAACGACTGGAGCAATTCGTAGACCGTGTTTTCACCGGCCCAACCCAGGCCGAGACTGGCCAGCGTGACGCCCGCTTGGGTGAGAGACAGCAGCCGGGATGGATTGGCCAGCAGATTCAGCGCGGCCTGCGCCCCGGCCTGTCCCTCTTCGGCCAGCGTGCGCAAGCGGCTTTTGCGAACCGAAATCAGCGCGACTTCAGCCGTGGCAAAGAAGCCGTTGAGCAGCAGCACGGCGGCCAGGATTACGAAACGATAGGCCATTGGCGCGCTAAATCAGGCCGCTGAAACAAGGGTACGGTAGAATCGTCCCAGTGCTTGCGGGAAAAGCCCTGAAGTTCATCAACTTGAGCATAGCGGTTTTGCTGGCGGTGGTTCTCGCCGCCGTCTACTGGATCGCTTATCGGCCGTTGCCAGAGACGCGGGGACAGATTTCAGCGCCCGTTTCCGCGCGGGCGGCCATCGTGCGCGATGCACTGGGAGTTCCACACATCACGGCCGGTGAATGGGAAGACGCGATTTTTCTGCAAGGCTACGCGACGGCGCAGGACCGGTTGTGGCAGATGGATGTGCTGCGCCGCCTGGCAGCCGGAGAATTGTCGGAGGTGTTGGGATCAACCACGCTCGAATTGGATCGCGACGCACGGCGCCTGCGAATGCGGCGCATCGCCGAAGAGCACGTGCGCACGCTACCGCCGGGGGATCGGGCGGTCTTTGCGGCATACGCGCGCGGAGTGAACTATTTCATGGAGACGCATCGCAAATCGCTGCCGCTCGAATTCACGCTGCTGCGCTACGATCCGCGCCCTTGGAGCATCGTGGACAGCCTGCTGTGCGGCCTCCAGATGTATCGCACTCTAACCAGCACGTGGCGTGAGGAACTGCGCAAAATGACGATGCTGCAGGGCGGCGATCCGGCGAAAGTGACTCAGTTGTATCCGGCGCGCGCGGGAGGAGAATTCCAGCCGGGTTCCAACGCCTGGGCGGTCTCCGGCAAGCTCACCGCGAGTGGCAAGCCGATTCTCGCGAACGATCCGCACCTGGAGTGGTCGATTCCGGCGGTCTGGTATCAGGTGCATCTCAAAGCGAGGGGCCTGGACGTGAGCGGTGTGTCGCTGCCCGGCGTCCCTTGCGTGATCGTAGGGCACAACCAGCGAATCGCCTGGGGCGTTACGAATCTTGGGTTCGACGTGCAGGACCTCTATATCGAAAAGATCAATCCGCAGAACGGTCAATACGTTTTCCGCGGTCAAGTGGAGCAGTCACGCCCGGAATCCGAGTGGATTCGCGTGAAGGGCGCCAGGCCGGTGGAGTTCCGGCAGTGGGTGACGCGGCACGGGCCGGTGGTTCTTTCCGACAACGGCCGCTATTTCGCTTTGCGCTGGGCGGCGGCGGAGGAGGGGGGATTCGGGTTTCCTTTTCTCGACCTGAATCGGGCCGGCAACTGGAAGGAGTTCACCGCGGCGCTGGCGCGTTATCCGGGCCCCGGCCAAAACTTCGTTTACGCCGACGTGGACGGCAACATCGGGTATCAAGCCACGGGCCTGCTTCCGATCCGCAGGAATTTCGACGGCGACGTGCCGGTGGACGGAACCAGCGGAGACAACGAATGGGATGGCTTCATTCCTTTCGATCGGCTGCCGTCGTTCTTCAATCCGGCGCGAGGCTGGATTGTGACTGCGAATCAGAATCCGTTTCCGGAAAACTATCCGTACCGCGTGAGCGGAGACTTTGCGGCGCCGTATCGCTCGCGCCAGATTCGGGACCGGCTGATGGCACGGACGGGCTGGAAGCCGCAAGAGATGCTGGGTGTGCAGAAGGACGTTTACTCGGCGTTCTCGAGTTTCCTGGCCGCGCAGATGGTGGCGGCCTACGATCGCAAAAAACTGGCCAAGCCGGCCATGGCCGAGACGGAAATGACTGCGGCTATCGCGTTGCTTCGAGCCTGGAACGGCCAAATGGAAAAGCAGGCCGCGGCGCCGCTGCTGATCGCTCTGGCCTACGACCAACTGCGTAACGCGGCGGTGCGTGCGGCGTGGTCCGGCGCCGCGGACATCTACCGGCCCTACATGGCGCCGGCGGCGATTCAGAGAATTCTCGAATCGGGCGGACGCGGTTTTTTTCGCGATCAGGACGACGCGTTGCTAGCGGCGCTGAGCGCGGCAATTGACGAAGGCAGGAAGACGCAAGGCGGCAACCTGGCGCGCTGGGAGTACGGCCGCTACAACCTGCTCACCATCAAACATCCGGTTGGAAGCCGGCTGCCGATAGCGGGAACGTATTTCGACATCGGCCCGGCGGAGATGAGCGGTTCAGGGACCACCATCAAACAAACGTCGCCGGCGCTGGGGCCATCCATGCGATTTGTCGCGGATCTGGCGAATTGGGACGGGTCGTTGAATAACATTGATATCGGGCAGTCCGGGCAGATCCTGTCGCGGCATTATAAGGATCAGTGGGACGCTTACTACGCGGGCCAAAGTTTTCCGATGCAATTCGAAAAGGTGGACGCGAAAGACACGCTGGTGGTGCTGCCGAAGTAGGCGGGATCTTAGCTGGCTTTAGCGGGTGGAACGCCGTCCGCTGGCGGTTGCCGGTTGTCCTGAACCTGCACGCGGGCGCCGGGAGTAAGCCGGAGCTGGCCCTCGGTGACCACGGTCTCGCCGGGCTCCAGGCCCCGGTCAATCACCAATTCCTGATCCACGCGGGTGCTGGTGACCACCGGCCGCATCTCGACGGTTCGATCGCGCTTCACCACATAAACGAACTGGCCGTCCTGCCCGGTTTGCACCGCCTGATTGGGGACCACGGTGGCGTGCGGGCGAGTGGTTAAGCCTAAAGTCACGCGCACGAATTGGCCCGGCCACAGGCGATTGGCGGCGTTTTGAAAAGTGCCCTTGAGCTTGATGGTGCCGGTGGTTGCGTCGACGGAATTATCGATGAACGTCAGCACTCCCGATTCCCGGCTGGTGGCGTCGGCCTGGGGCGCGGCTTGCACCTTCAGCTGGCCCTGTTCCATGAATCGCTTGATGTCGCCCAACTGCGCTTCGGGCACCGAGAAGGTCACATAGATGGGCTGGACTTCGGTGATGGTCATCAGGTCGCTGGTGTTGGCCGCGACCACGTTGCCTTGTTTCACGGCGATGTTGCCTGTGCGGCCGTCAATGGGGGAACGGATGGTGGTGTAGCTCATCTGCACGGTGGCGGTATCCACGGCCGCTTTGGACGCCACGATCTGGGCGCGAGCGCTTTCGATGGCGGCTTTGTCGGCCAGCACGGTTTGCGAAAGCGCATCGGCGCTGGACCGCATCTGGTCCGTCTGTTCGCGCGAGACCACGCCCTGATCGAACAACCCGCGATATCTGGCCGCCTGATCCTGTGCGTATTTTTCGTTGGCGATATCGCGCGCCAGATTGGCTTGCGCCTGGCTCAACGCCGCGGTATCGCGCGCCAGATTGGCTTGCGCCTGGCTGAGCTGAGCCTCGAACGGCCGCGCATCGATGGTGAAGAGCAGATCGCCCTTCTTCACGAAGTCGCCTTCGTGGAACGAGACTTTGGTCAGCTCTCCGCCCACTTGCGCCTTCACCGTGATGGTGGAGTACGCCTCCACGTTTCCGATCACGTCGACATTAACGGGGACATCGCGCTGGGACACAGTGGCCACCACCACCGGAACCGGTCCGCCTTCGCCGGAGCGTCCGCGTCCGCCGGGACCACCTGCCTTCACACTCGAATTGCTGCAGCCACTGAAGCACAACAACAAGGTGAGGCACAGCAACAAGGTGAGGGCCGGCAAGAGCGCGAATATCAGGGTAGCGCCAGCCAGACGCGGGAGTTTCATGCCAGTATTCATTGAGATCCCCGAGATCACCGCGTTCGCGCGGCCGCCTGCATACAGGATTGAACAAGGGGCGACCGCCGGTCCCGAAAGGTTACCGGGCAAGCTTATTTATCTGCAAGTATACCTTGATCTTACGAGCTATACGAAGGGCGGATCGCTAAGCGATTCGGTCAAGCGACGCAAGCAGGTCTGAGACAACCTTTTCGGAATGCAGAGCCCGCCGCCTAGCGATTTCGTAGAGATCGCGGAGACGCTCCCAATTGACGTGCGACTCCGCCGATTTCTCTCGGCCAGTATATGGCGCTAAAGCCCTCTCGATTGAGCCACCCTTGCTGATAGTTACTACAAACCCCATCGACCGGCGCCAGAAACGTGCTAGGCCCCGGCGGTGAGTTCGGTTAGCTCGGTAACGAGCTCATCGATCTGATCAGGAAATGTCATGTTTCGGCCTGCTCTAAGCTTGGCGAAGAAATCCAAGGCTTTGGGGCAGTATATCAGGACTATTTAATTCGATTTACTCGGTCCGCGCTTTGCTGTCGATGAGCCGCTGGAT
>Ga0302325_10013568_pt1 | contig 17370 bp, 20 predicted proteins | sample Palsa_T0_2_FD_201948 | JGI IMG/M metagenome (GOLD analysis project Ga0302325, IMG submission 201948) | Peat permafrost microbial communities from Stordalen Mire near Abisko, Sweden - Palsa_T0_2 | ecosystem: Environmental > Terrestrial > Soil > Palsa > Peat permafrost | place: Sweden: Abisko... | reverse complement strand
ACGCAGACAATGTGTTCACAAGCCTTCCTTGCGGAGCGCTGGCAGCCTGTGCGGCCAACATCACAGGTTTTTGAATGATGCATTGAACAAGACGAATGCTAAGTGGTGCGTAGCCACTGTAAACGTAGGCAATGTCATCTGGTTTCTGCTCATCGACATCATCAACAATAAGCTTTAAAGCTTTCCGTAAGCTTGAGTAATTAGATTTTAGTGATGTCGACTTTGGGAGGAACAGTCCTGCCCGTTCTAATGAGTCGAAGGTAGTCAAGTGTTCGTAACCATACGCCTGCATGTGAGAGATATGTATGTAATTATAACCTGCAGGAATTTATTTTTGAGGTTTTCGATTTCTCGTTGCTTCAAGCTGGCGCCCACTAAGCTCTGCAAACACAAGAGACGAAGCACAGCGAGTGGCGAGGTTTTTTTTGACATCAAATCCTCAATCGCGACAGTCTGAGAACTGGGTTCAAATCCCGCAACGAGATCTGATGGAAGATTAGAGTATATTCAAGGGGGATTTACTTTGTTGTACTTCCAATACACGGTTAAAGGCTTGGTTCGAAGTATAGGTCATGAGGTCCTCCGCTAAGTTCGTATCTGTTGTCAGCTGTTGCAAACAGAATTGAGGAGATACGTAAACGCAACGACTGGTGTTCAGCTTGCAATCCAGTTAGCTTTCCAACGAAATCTTTGATTTGAGAAACTGTCTTTGCTTGATGCCGACCCTCTGATTAGGACACCCGATAATAAAAGTACCTCATAATCATCGCTCAAGCGGCGGGCCACCCGGTTAAGTATGGTGCCTACTATAGCGAAATTAATGTCTCGCAAGCTTGCATACAAAGGCTCGGATGAATTGAGAGCCTGTTTCCGGGTACGGGGTGGGGCAGTTTGTTGCGCAACAGACGAGGATGCCGGGGGAGTATTCGTTGCCGGAGAGATCAGATTAGAATCAAGTTCCACCAAGGCTACATTCAGAAAGGAATAAGGCGATATCACTATTTTTGATTCCATATTTCTCATCTATCAGTCCTTCGTAGGTAAGTTGCGTAAGGAGAGGGGTGATAAAGTCCACTTCTCTATCGATGATTATGAGACTTTCGATACTTTGACTTTGTCCAACTCCGTACAAGGCGGTGCGACTATCAATGATGGCTTCTTGTCGCATTCTCAGCAACATATCCGCAAGAGTTTTGGCTTTGTCTCCTTTGCCGGTGAGCCTGGGAAATAAACCGTGAATGCTTTGAAGCTGCATGAGAGCTTGCGCGGACGATGCAATACTTGACAGATCTCCATTCTGGTCCATCAGCTTTATCTTAGATTGGTTTACGAAATAAAGCTCTTGAAATGCGGTCTCGAGCTCTAAAGAAAGAAGGTCCTGTTCTAGAGGAAGAAATAACATTGGCAGCTCTCCCAATATGATATCTCCAAGCACACCACCTTCTTCGAATATCGTGGTGCACGTGGCTGTTTTTCTAGGCACGAAATAAACATGATATTCGCGTAGCCCAAGTGCATCCGGCGACTTGTTTCTTATCTGATCTATCTAATGAGCTTATCGAACTCATTAAATTGTGGGCATTACCCAAAATCATCTCTGCATTCCGCTGCATTGGACGGCACAAGTAGATGATCTTATCATGTGCAACCGCGAGAGGATTAGGCTCCAAATGATAGACTTTGTCGATTCCATGGTCCCGAAGAAGCGAGAACTTGACTACTAGACCCAGAGGTCCGGTCAACGAAGGATCGAGGACAAGGGCCTTTTTGCCGCGGACGGAGTCAACAACGTCCAAGAGATCTTTGAGTGCAGTTGCTCGTATAGAGTCTGTGCTGATGCCGCCAGCACCTGCCGCTACCATTCTGAGAGGGCTTAAGCGCGATGTCGTCCTCCTAGTTCTGGCATTGGCTCCCTATTGCCATTGTAGTGGTGTTGTAGTGGTGTTGTAGCGGTGTTGACAGCCGTGCCTTAGTGTGAAGATCCGCGGTCGCCAGTAACCAGTATGCCAAGCGGAAGTTGAGCTCAATTTCTGATTTATAACGTGCGGACGCAGATCCGTCCACCACCACGGGGAAAAGATTTGAGCTTCACTTTGTGGCTAGGGCAGGGTTCGGTGTGTAAAGGGATCGCCGGCGTAAAAATTTATGTGAAGATCCATCTTCACTTTTGCTTGCTCTCCTCAAGATGACCGTTGGCGGTAACAAACATGTCGGCGTCACTATCGACACCATCACCAATGTAAGACGACGATTCATTCATGTTTAGACGTTGTAGCTCATTTGTTTAGGTCGCCAGCACTGACTATCCCGGCCACCGTCCTGGTGTGGATGCCTCTTGGGATCTCCAACGATTCAGGAACAACCTCAAAATAGAGATTCAGTCGCTTGACGATCTTGAGATAGAGTTTGATTTGGTTGGAGTTGATGCTTCCATTGCGAATGCGTTCCGAAGAATCTTGATAGCGGAAGTCCCAACTATGGCTATAGAAACTGTCTATGTCTTCAACAATACCTCTGTGATACAAGACGAGGTCCTGGCTCATCGCTTGGGTCTTATTCCAATTAAAGCTGATCCTGGAAAGTTTGGCTGGCAAAATGGTATTGATTTTATTTTCGGAGCCGGACTAATATAAGTTGGTGTCGACGGAAAACCTGCCGCCACAGATTTTGACACCCTCGCTTTCAAGCTCGAGGTAAAATGCGAGAAGAACAGTCATGCCGAGAAAGAAGAAAGCGATCCCCACAGGGCATTTAAGCATGCAAATGGTATAGCCAACATAGTCAGTTCTAACAAATAGTATATAGTCGTGATATTCAATGGATCCCGCAGGGCAGCCAAGAGATTTGGTTTAAAGAGAATCCAATCCGACCGGTCCATGACAACATCCTCATTGCCAAACTTCGGCCAGGACAGGTATATCGGTCTTTCGAAATGGTCTTACTTTAGGAAATTGATGTACAGATGCATGCAGTAATGGGTATTGGGCAGGATCATGCAAAATTCACTCCAGGTCTCCCTACTATGTCCGTAATCTGACTTTCGTAGCTTTTGCGTCATATCGACTGTTACCTACCATCGAAATACTTTCGCCAATTTATGACGACGATGCCGAAAAATTCGTGAAATGCTTCCCTGAAGGGGTGGCGAGGTTGAAGGTTGAGGACATAGGCACTAAGGTAGCGGAAGTAGTCAATCCGCGCTTAGATACGGTCAGCCGGGAGGTACTTCGACATGATGAATTCAAGGATAAGGTCAAATTAGGAAGAGTTCGAGATCATTTCATATGTATCCCCGGATGAAATATTGCTGATGTGAATTCTAGTTTCGATCGAAAGCTTCGGGATGCTACCCCCTGATGATCTATTCTTGAAGGCCGTTTCACTCCTTCGTGCAAAATGCCAGAGTTTGAAGTCTGAGATCGATGCCAATCGACACGCTCTATAGGGCGGCCTCTGCCACGGTGGGACCAGACGGCGGGCATGGCATCTTTTCGAATAATTTGATAACTTACTCTGGCTACGATTAGCGGCGAGAAGATTGGGAAGTCATAGCGCATGGTTTTACGATACCTCGTTGGAATAAATGATACCCTCGATAGAATGCTCCAAATTGACTCAGGTAGGAATTAAACTTGTTATCGCAATTATTGTTCTATTACAATATGATATGCTACGCTTATGATGTGTTCGAAAAACCTCCCCTTGTGTTCCTATAGTGCTATTAGCGTCTACCACCCGACCGATTCCCCGTTCCCGTTCCATAGCGCTCCTCACGTGGCTTGCTTGACTCCCGCCCACTTGAATTTTGGTAGTTATAGGGATCGTAACCATCCCCACCCCCGAACCCGGATCTCCCAGAATACCCGCTACTGCCACCTCGATTCGTGCTAGACGGTTCAGGATCTCTGTCTTGTGGTTGGCTCTGCTGAAGCGATGATCTCGTGTTGGCGGGACGAAGTTTGTTCCGAAGCCGGTCGCCTGCAAGAGGCTGCCGCCCGGTTGAAGCCTGATCATGAGCATAGAAATCCTGAGTTCGTCCCGGTCTGTTTGTTTGCTGGTTTGTTGTGCCTGCAGAGTCATAGATATCTTGTAAGGACACTGGTTTACTGCCAGCTCGATACATAGAACTTCCTGATCCACTCGAGGCATGTGATGGAGTTGGACGCGGGCCGCCGGTTGCATTTGCGGCTGTTGACATCGACGACGGCAGGTTGAGCCACGGTGGAAGGGCTCCTTCGGTTGAGAGGTAATATTGAGCTAGGGCTCGTTGGGTGTGAGTGTTTTCAGGAGTGTCATCATCCGAATCTGGCCCGGTCAGCAGCGAAGAGGGACAAAAAGCAAGGGGACGCAAGAGGACGACGCACCGTTTCCGCCTTCTCTGACTTCATGATACTTGTCGGCTACTCGCTGACGGGCGGTGCTTGTGGCCTCGAGCAGGCGGCCCCACATCCGCGAGCCGTTGCTCTCCTGTTCCTTGCGGGTCATGTCCCTCCAGTTCATGTTCCTGACGGCCTCCCAGCCTTTTCCGACAGCAACCTTCGCCTGTCCAACCTTCTCGCCTGTCGTGGTCGTCGTCGTGCTGTTGTTGGGTTGGGGTTTGGAGTTCATCGCCACCGCGGTCAAATCGAGGATCGGCAGAGGAGGCGGTGATTCGACGCTGCTACCACAAACATGCCGAGCTGGATAGAGACCAACGTCTTGCCTAACGAGATTAGTTCGCTGTGTGTTGCTGCAGCATACCGACAATCTTTACACAAGACAGGGACCCGTGAGACTCGATAATCAACCGTTGCTGTCCTTCTCATACTTGTACTCATTAACAGAAAGGTGTGACGACAACAACCCGAGGTCCCGAACAAAGGCCAATTCACGTATTGAAGTGGACAGGCAACATCCTAATAAAGGAAGGTGTGTAAAATAGGGGAAATTATCGATCGCTGATGTGGTGCGCTTTGACCCAATTCTGACAGAAACGGTTTGGGCTCAGGGGTAATCAAGCAAGGAGAGCTGTGTGTTTGAGGTTATCTATTTTCAAATGAAGAAAGCCCATCGGAAGACACTGATACCTCCACCGCTGTAGCCGTTGGTTGATGACAGATAGTAAATAGGTATTTCACATAGTTTATGAAGCAGAACTGTCGCACTCCTGGAGGTCAAAGGATTCAGGATAGCATCCGCGCATATCCAGTAATGTATCTTACGTCAATAGTACGTGCATAGAAACCTACATAGAAGGGCCTGTAGGGTCAGTACTACATTCAAAAAGCAATCTTAAACTTATACAAAGTGCATTCTCAAGAGATGGAGTCGTCATTTTCTTTGAGGATGCCGCAGACTCCCAATATGGAAGCGCAGATTAAGTAATTCGTGGTCCTGTCACCTCGGACGATTGACCAACCCGAAATCACATTTCGGCCGGTCGACCATTTTGACTTGCCCATCAGCAGAGACGACTGGCCATGGCCTCCCTTGGAGCAAGACTCAACAGGGCAAATGGATGCTTGCGCCGTGCTTCTCTCTTCTCTCCCACGCAGGCCATTCTCAGCAGAAGATGTTTTGCAATCAGTGGCTGTCGAGCGTACTCACAAAGTCCCATCAGCTGCCAGCTCTCCCAAGTGCCAGCCGACAAGTATCAGGGAACCACGATAACTGAAGATGTTCGCCGCTCTGCAGCGCGAAGCGACTGGGGAGACCCTCGAGCGAGCGCTGGAAGTGATGCTACAATCCCAGATGCATCGTTGATTGATCCTACGATCCGGCATTTCACGGTCAACTTTGTACTGCTCCACGTCGTTCATCTTATCCTAACAACCAATTTAGGGTCCACAACATCCTGCTGCACATGGTGTACTTCGACTCATCCTTGAATTGGACGGCGAGGAGGTCGTGCGAGCCGATCCGCATATTGGCATCATACCTTCCTCATCGTTTGCTGACATTCAGGCCTCCTCCACCGAGGCACCGAAAAACTCCTAGAATATAAAACATACTTGCAGGGACTTCCGTACTTTGACCGGTTAGATTATGGTATTCTCGCATCTCTCCAACTTGTTAATTGTAGTTTCTATGATGACGAATGGTAAGGACATCCTTTATTTAATATTATGAATATGCTGACCGTGTCTTTTTTTCTGTTGTAGAGCAATGGTGAGGCTCCACATGAATCTTCATGAGACACGTCTGATCATAGTTTTTCCCTAGCAGTTGAAAAACTACTAAATGTCGAAATTCCTGCGCGGGCAAAATGGATTCGCACCATGTTTGGCGAGATCACTCGTATTCTCAATCATTTAATGGCAGTCCTCTCCCATGGTATGGATGTCGGTGCTCTGACCCCCTTCTTATGGGGTTTTGAGGAGCGTGAGAAACTCATGGAGTTTTATGAACGGGTCTCTGGAGCGCGACTACATGCGGCATATGTTAGGCCTGGAGGGGTGTCCCAGGATATTCCGATGGGTCTTTTGGATGATATATACCAATGGGCTACGCAGTTTGCGGATAGGGTGGATGAAATTGAAGAACTACTCACGGATAACCGCATTTGGAAATTGCGAACGGTTGGGGTTGGGCAAGTTACAGCTGCGCAGGCCCTCGGCTTCAGCATGTCCGGCGTGATGGTGAGAGGTTCAGGCATTCCGTGGGATATCCGCAAAACTCAACCCTATGATGCCTACGATCAAGTCGAATTCGACGTTCCTGTCGGACAGAACGGAGATTGTTACGATCGTTATTTATGCAGAGTGGAGGAATTCCGACAGAGTCTTCGTATCATCCATCAATGTCTCAACAAGATGCCCCCCGGTCCCGTCAAGGTCGAAGATTACAAAATAAGTCCCCCGCCACGCGCTGCCATGAAAGAAAATATGGAGTTGTCCCCTCGTTTGCTTCTCGGTTAATTCTCAGAGCATTGATCCACCACTTTCTCTTGTTTTCCAAGGGCGTAGCTGTGCCCCCTGGTATAGATAGATCTTTTTGCAAACCTAAAAGCAGGTGAAACCTATTCGGCAATCGAAGCTCCCAAGGGCGAAATGGGTGTTTATGTTGTCAGTGACGGCTCAGCAAGACCCTATCGAGTCAAGATCCGGGCTCCGGGATTTGTATACTCATACCAAGTACCAGCTAACGAAAGGCACATCTTGGAGCGATCGATATGGTGGCTCGAAATCACTATTTACCCGATGTAGTCGCAATTATTGGCACCATGGATTTGGTCTTTGGCGAGGTTGATCGATAGAGTACCATAATTTGGACCATAGATCTGTATAAAACATGTTGAATAAATCAATTATCTATGGGATCTCCATTTCATAGACATTTTTCATTTTCAGGCTGCTATCACGAAACATTCAGAGCATCAACAGCATCTCTTAACGAGTTCCAAACAATCGATCCCCGATATCACCAACACTAACGCAATCAGATCCAATTCTCCCCCAACACTTACCCAGGTATAATGTAACCCTTATCATCCAGCTTAGGATCAATTGCGCCGACATAGAAAACTGTTCTAGATCATCAGCGCCATTTCGAGCCAGTTTTACCCCTCGGGCCACTCACTGGCTGCCCGTACAAGTCCCTCTTGAGACGCTAGAACCGATGTGAAGATAATCTTCTGCACACCCCATTCTTTGAGGATCGCGACAACTGTTGCAGCGGTCCCACCTGTGGCAATGATGGGGTCTACAACGAAGGCAATATCCGGTTGTCCATCAGCGCCAGGAGCGGGAAGCTTATTATAGTATTCCACGGGAGATAATGTGTGTTTATCCCGAAATAAGCCAAGGTGGTGGACCGCGGTGTCCGAGGGGAGCAGAGTCAAAAAGGCGCTCACCATTTGCAATCCGGAACGTAAGACTGGGACGACAACTACCTTCTGCGCGGGAGCTGTGACGGTGTACGGGATATTGAGGTAACTTGTCCCCTGGATCAATCAGGACGTGAGAAAAGGGAGAGCAAGCGAACCTCACCAAGTTCTTTGATTGTGAATGCATCTTTTGTAGCTTCATAGGCCAGAATTGTGGCTATTTCTCTACGACACGAGGTCAGTCGCCGATTTCTTTCATGCATTTCATGGATCAGGGGAAGATACTCTGTGAGGGATCGAGCGACGATCGAAGGAGTGCCAGCGGATCGAAGGAGCGAGAGCTTGGTAGTCAAGAGCGGATGCGACGAGACATGCACATTGGAGGCTATTGCAGATGGGACGGCCGAGGAAGGGGCTTCCGGACGAGCTGTCATTTGGGTCAACTCTGTCGTCTTATCGTAAACCGTGCCGACATCTACACCTTAATCAGAACCAACTTAATCGTGATCCACCATCTTATGTAACCGCTGCCTGCAATATTGCCCCTAACCCAGGACCCCTCGTCGCTGTGGTTTCTGTCGCGTATTTGCGCAAGCATACCAGCCTCCTCGCGCTGAAAACCGCGAATCGTCGTCCTCAACGTGCACGTCGCTCTACACTACGCCCGCTCATCGACTCGTGCGCTCTTTCAGTCCGCCCGTCCGCTCAACAACTCAGAGCTTCCCGTGTCAGCTATGGCTTCTGATCCTCGCCAAAAAACGATGGCCGCGGGCCGTCAACTCCAAGACGCACTATTGTCCGCCTCGGAAGCGCTCAAGACGATTGCTGGGATTGTGCCCAGTCTCTTTCCGCCCAATGACAACTTTTCAGCCGATGGGCTTGTTGGTTCCGGCTCAACGGACGTCAGTCGAAGTCAAGTAGCAGGTGTCAATCCCGCCTCAAATAAGAGAAAGCGAAAAGAGAAGGATCCGGATGCGCCAGAGAAACCCCCCTCTGCATATCATATCTATGCAAAGGAGAAGAGAGACGAGATCAAGGAGTCTATGGGCGGGTCACCTGCTGCCAATGACGTGGTCCACGAAATAAATCGGAGATGGAAAGAGTTGGCTGATGATTTGAAGAAGGTAATTTGATATGCTATCAAGCGTTATGCTAATTAACACAGCCTTTCAACGACGCTGCCGAAAAACTGAAGGGAACATACAAAAAGGCGTTAGTGAGTTATGAGGAAACCAAAGGTGGAAACGCTGAAGAGGCGTCAGCATCTAAAGACACGAGCAAGCCCCATGAGCCCTCTCCGATTTCCAAATCCAAAGTCACTCCGGCCAAAGGTGGTTTCACCGCCGTCAAGTCCTCGCCTCTTACCATGCGCCCTGAGAAAGGGTCAGACTCGGACTCCGAATCTCAAGACGAAGCCGCAGTGGCTGCTGACCTTGGAGGGTCACAACGTCCATCTGTTTCGCCTGCGAAACGACAAAGAACTGCAAGCGCGAAGAAAGCTGATAGCAGCAGTGCCAAAGAAACGAAGGAGAAATCCAAAGAGAAAGCCAAGGAGAAGGAAAAGGAAAAGGACAAGAAGAAGCGACGTCGGAGTGGCAAGTCAGAAGGTTAAATAAAGGAAGTCTTCATCGCTTGCAGACAAACAGTCGGGTCATGGTCGATACGTTGTGTTCGGTATTGGAAACGACGCAGTGGAGTCTCTCTTGAAAGCTGTCCTATAATGAAATAGTCATGTACAACAATAGCTCAGATACGGAATATTTATTTTACATATCCCACGACGACAGTAGCTCATAAAACTGAATCAATTAATGAATCGTTGTGGGACAAAGCTTACTAGGCTATGGCTCATTATCATCGGACTCCGGAAATGAACATTTTTCAGATTGCTTGCAATACAATCTCTGTCTGTGCTAAATTAGTGGCGTAATTCGGTTGTCTTTGGCAACTCGTCTCGAAGTCGGAATTGCCGCCCAAGAAACACCCCACGCCCCCACATCTGCGGAATTGCGAGCGCAGAGCGTCCGAATGACTGAAATGCCGGGAAGGCTTGCCTCATGAGTCATGTCGACCGAATTAGCCTTAACTAAAACGTGTGAGCTCGGCAGGGTTTACCGCACCGTGTAACGTTCACACACACGCGCGACTGCCCCTTTTTGATTATCGCCTGGGAGGTCTCCCTCCCGCGGCGATCCAATCGCCGAACATTACCCATTGGCACCGGTCCAGCGCCTTGGTCCGGTTCCCATGACTTGGAGAGTGGGGGCAGCAGTTCCCAAAAGGGCCGGGCTGATGCGAATCATGCGATCAAGGTGTGGAGATAATCATGGGGTCTACACGAGAACCAGGTGACGCTGTATCCGGTGCCGAGGTCCAGAGCAAACCCGCGGCCGATTGACAAGGTTAATACCATGCACATGCACGTCGACGGAACCTTCAGTTATCTTATCGATTTCAGCGGCGGGATGATGCCTTCAACTCCTAGAGGGATTTTTAAGGTTCGATCCGGATTGAGGATCAACTTAAACGTACGTCCGTTTTTGGCCAGGTGGCGGAATAAATTTCGCTTTACAAAGTAGATACCAGGTGTAACGCTAAGGGACACGTGTTCGTTTGCTATCAAGGCTCTGTGCGGGAATGTACCCCCACGTATTTGGTCATTGGGCCTTCCTGACGAGCGAACCATGGAATTGGCGAAACAAGGAATCGAGGGAGACGAAGGCAGTCCCTGAGACTTCGAGGGAGGAACCTTGTTTGGCCGAGGGATGCATTTCATAGACATTAATTTGTATGTATTTCGCACAAATAAAATGCCGCTATGTTTCGGCTGTCGATCTGTGGAGAGTGTCCGAGGCTTGACAGCTTGTGCGGGTGATTGGGCACTGCGCGGTGGGGGAAATGTGACGGAAGAAGAATGCAGAGGCCAGAGGGTCAAGTGCGCGCCCGGAATCACGCCGCCCGCGCAATTCGTTTTGCGTGGGGGCCCCAGTCGCAGTAAAATTAGGCTTGGCTCCCACGGACTTTTTCGATAATCCCCAATCTTAATGTGCCCGGCCCATCAAGCCGCTGCCGTGGCCCCCTCCTTCGTGCTACAAGCGATGGGATTATTTTATCGCACCGCGATAACCCAAAGTCACTTGGTCCACCTTCTCAAAATAAACTTTCATTCCGGCAAAATGTCGGTGGAGGCAGGATTAACGTAATAATAAAACAGAAAAGGGGGGATACCGCATACGTAGAATCCGGAACGCAATCGCCCTATTGGGGCTATGACGCTCTTTCCGCGGCCTGACTATAAAAACCGCCCGTCCGCGCTCGTCCCCGTTCTATCTCTGGTGGTTTGACTTCATTTGCTTCCTTCGTTCACTGGATCTGCTAGGAAGCGTTCCCAATCTCAGACTCCCCACCGTTAACCACCCACGCCGACGACCGTCATGACAAAACTCGAGCCGAACGGGCACGTTGCCTCCACCCCCAGTCGCTCTCCAGAGCCAGGGATCTACGCTCCCATTGTCACCATCTTCACGGCCGATAAGAAGCAGGATCTTGATCTTGAGGCGCAGGCCGCCCATGCTGTCAGGTAAGGCTTCCCCTTCTCGGCCCCCGCTAAAGCATAGGCTTGCGGCAGCCGGGATTACTGGGCTCGTCCTTCAAGGCTCGAATGGCGAAGCGGCACACTTGACTCACCAGGAGCGATCGCTCACCGTGCGGACCGTGAGGCATGCATTGGATGACGCGGGCTACTCTCACCTTCCCATAATTGTGGGGACAGGCGCCCCTTCCGTTCGGGAAACTGTTCTTCTCTGCAAGCAGGTAACTCCATCGCTAGGCACGATTGACAGACAGGCTCATAATGATGGTGGAAACTATGTCATTGTGCTCCCGCCGTGTTATTTCATGACGTTGATGACGGAGGACGCATTGTTGGATTATTTCTGGTCGGTAAGCTACTCTCCCTCGGGATATAACTGATCCAAGGTTGCGGATTTTTCCCCTCTCCCTGTTATCATATACAACTTTCCAGGCGTTACGCAAGGAACCGATCTCTCATCCGACCAATTGTTAAAGCTTTCCAAGCATCCAAACATCGTCGGGGTCAAATTGACTTGCGGCAGCATTGGCAAGATGTGTCGCATGGTGCCTGAAGTTAACCGCGACGAATTTGCGATTTTCAGCGGCCTCGTCGACACGCTTGTACCCTCCCTTACTGCTGGTGCTTCAGGAGCCATCGCGGGTTTGTGCAACTTGGTTCCCAAGACAGTAGTACGCGCTTATAGGCTCGCCACTACGGGAGGTGACAAAAAGGAGCTTTTCAAGATCCAAAAACTCATGAGCGATGCCGATGCGCTAGTTACCAAGACAGGCGTCATATCAGGAACCAAATATGCCCTTGAGTACTACTTCGGATACGGGGGAGAAGGTCGTCGTCCGATCCAGCCGCCTTCTCCTGAGATTAAGATGCTTTCTGAGATCGGATTCAAGCCGATAATGGATTTCGAAAACTCTCTATGAGATGGCGTGGAAAAGTTGTGATAGGACAAGGGAGGGATAAAAGCCAAGTCAGTATTAGCACCTGAAGAAGAATCAAGTCTCGAAAGATTTTAGCTAGACATACTTACAGAGAGACATTACACTAGTTTTTAGTAAAGTTCCTGATTTCGTGAGCCATTTGAAGACAGAACCCATGTCACTACTTTCCGTCGCGGGCCCTCCAGCTATGAGATCTTCACCTAGTACTTGCAACTTGGATGGCATTCGGTCATAGTGTGGCGCTGCCTCCGCTTTTGCGCTGTATAAAACAATGGTTAGGCCGAGATGCTTTTACAACGGCTTGCCGTCCGTCTTCCTTTCTTAGACGCCTGTATTCTGAGAATCTAGTCACTCTTTTTAGTCCAAGACACCATTTTTCATACAGTCTGATGAAAGCGAACAGAGGAGGCTAAGCCACTTGGGCTATAAAAGATATGTATGAAATCGTGTTGTTGGTTCCTGCAGTACTCCGATCGAAACACGTCCCGGAGGCTTAAGATGAATTTATATAAGGGACCTTACATATTGTCCGCAGGGGCAAAAACAGCACAGGGCAAACCAGAGGAGACCAGACCTAGCTGCTCGGCCAGAGGGCGCTACTCAAGCCAGGGGGAGGCTATAGCATCTAACCAGATCTGACACACAATGCGATGACCTGCGCTTACTACACTAGTTTGCCGACAGCGTTAATTGGGATCAAAACAGACTTGCGTAAGTGTTCGCTTCTTATTGGTGTTACTCAGCTCAGTTGTAAACTGGACCGGCTTGTTTTCGCCAGCACTTGATTAAACATCCCCAGACCAAGAACTCAGCAAAAGGCACCTTGCAGCCGCCAGTTTGGTATCGGCGACAAGTGCGGCTCTGTATTATTCCTATTTCAAACCGTCCTGCTCATTTACGCCAGAAATTCGTCTGCGGTAGACCGTTTACACGCTTCAGATTTGATCTCCACCGCCTTGATCAATGTCACCAGCCACCAACGGCAAATCTGGTTCTTCAGCTTCAGGACTGAAACGAAGTGGCAGTTCAGCCTCAGGTTCGGCCAAAAAGCGAGTGAAAAAGGGAGGAGCTGCTCCAAAATCCAAAACCCCAAAGTCAAATGGCTCAGAAGCCGAGGACTCGTTCTTAAAACCAGATGGCTGGGATTCGATGAATCAGTATAAATCGTTCCTTTGTACGAACCTATTCAAATTATTTCCATCCGACCAACGCTTATGTTTTAGTATCAAATGAACGGTTCGAACTTAATCATACAATTTTTGTCAATTCTCAGGAAGAGCCGGAAGATGGGGCCAAGGAAGAAGATGAACCACCAGCCAAAACAATAGACGATACTGATAATACGTTATGGGTTGCGTCCGTGGTTGAAGTTCGGGCTCAGAACGCGTGGAATGTCTGGATACGGATTGAGTGGTTCTACCGACCCGATGAATTACCTGGTGGGCGACAGCCATACCATGGCAAAAAGGAAGTGATCAAGTCACCGGTTCAAGATATTATCTCTGCCCACACCGTGGCTGGTCACGCTGATGTGATCCACTGGGAAGAGATGGATGACAGCCAAGATGCTGATGGTTTTGATGGCTTGTTCTGGCGACAAACATTCGACCCTGCAACTGGCAAACTCAGTGTATTATTCGTCCTCTTTGCTCTGCTAATGCCCGTAGGAGCCTCGGATGCACTGCGTGTGTCATAAGCCTTACAACCCTGATACCACGATGTTCTGGTGTGATAAGTGCAAGCTCTGGGAACACGAGAAGTGCCTTGCGGACGCGATCAAAAAAGAGTACATCAAATCAAAGCTGGCCGCCATATCTGCGACAAAAAAGCCTCGCAAGTCGCTTGGGAGAAACATTAATATTACGATTGCTGCGAGCTCGGAGACTGAAGAAGTTACTGCTACGATTGAGGATAAAGATCGCAAACATAAATCAGAATCTGTTGATGGCTCAGCGCCAAATATAAAAGCGGAGGATAATGATGAAAAGGATTCCACCGAACACGGTGATAAGGTCAGGGTTGCCGTAAAGTGTCTGAACTGTGGAACGCAACTTAAATAGCCTCCCGATGCGCGCTTCGATGCTGCTCGGTTCGCACAAGGATGGTTTGGATATTTTATGTTTGGCGTTGATCGTTTGAATTGCCTTGTAGAATGACTGTATATGTATATCAATAGTAGTATTTCTAGCTATACTTAAGTAGTAGGTTGAGTGGGAGATCCAGGTAGTGGCGATCAGGATTTGTGGCTGAGATGTATGATGATCTCTGCTTGGTGTTACACTATTACCAGGACGTTCTAGTTGTAGTACTGGCAGCACTTCTTAGTAATTTGCTTCAACCACCAAACTACTAGAAGTCTGATATATAGCTTAAAGTTTTAACTTCAACTGGAACTTGAACTTGAAGTTCTGAGAGTTCCATACTACCACGTTCAATACTACCACTTGAACCAGTTCTTCTAATCCTAACTTTAACTCCAGCTTGAAGGTGCAAGGCTGCGAAGAGGAATTTCAACTTCAAATTTTAGGTCCAAGTTGGTGCCCTGCTCACACAACCCCCGACACTTGGATCTCAAACTGCTATCCGTACTACTTCTGCTACTACGTACTAGTACTACAATTACAAGCTCGATGTCCAGGCACTGGCAGTACTTTTTCAGATTGCTACTAGTACATACTAGTACTACTACTAGTCGGAATAAGGCAACCCTAGCACAAGGACTCTAAACGCTAGTACTAGTACTAGTAGTTTGAAGTGTACTTGGTTTAACATGAACTTGAACTTGAAGTTCAAAATTGGTATGGGACATCAACTTCAAGTTGAACAGCCTCAGGCTGAAGACATGATCATTCAAGTTGCAATTTAGTAAAAGAACTCTGCGTCCTCAAGTTCAACTCAAGTTGCGTGTTCAACTGCTACATACTAGTAGCTGAACACTTTGATCATTCAAGTTGATTTTTGGCACCAAGTTGTTATGTGTCGACCTCCGGAGGTCCCTGGGTTAGGGTTTTCCTTCTTATTTAGCTTGTAGATCTCTAGATTAATGAGACATCTTCTCACCGTCTCACTTTCGGACTTCGTCCTTCAACACAAGTTCAAGTTTAAAATGAATGCTGGGACTTTAGGGACTGCTGAAGACAACTTGAGTCGGCCCATGATCAGTGCAGATCCTCATAAAAAGCACTTGTAGAAAACTAGAACTTGAAGAATAAATGTAACAGCTAAGTATGCACTGGAACAATCAGGCAACAAAAGCCATAGTACTAGTATTGTAGTACTAGTTGCAACTTTAATGCCACTGGCAGTAGCTCTATCACAGGCTTGTGTGATGTGCCAGTGAGTTGAATCCTACCCATGTTCAAGTTTGTAGTATTTTCTAGTTAGTTAGGCTCCTACTACTACTAGTACTACTAAGCACTGCACAAGAAGCCAACATAGTTGGTGGTCATAAAACCCACCCAGCCAGTTAGCCTATCATTGGCCTACTCTCGTGCCCTACGGTAGGGGCTGCGACCTTGTGGAGCCTCTGGGAACATAGTTGGTCGGATTTACAGCAATTTTCAGCTATTCATCGTTTGACCTAAGACTGCTATGGCTTATTAACTAGTATGCACCGATTAATATCCGCCTCTCAGAATGAAGATTGAAGTAGTATTGCTCAAGTTATTCATGTCTAAAGTTTGAGCATCGGGAATGGTGTAATTTCGATTTTCCGACACTATTAAAGCCGTAATTGAGGCAATTTCATGGCTTTAGCATGAATTCCTGTCGGGATTTTGATTTAGACTGTCGGAAATTGAATTCCCATGTCAAAACCAGTGAGCTTGCATAGAAAAAAGGCTTTATAGCGTCGCAAAAAGCGAGCTTGGTTTCGGAAAATGGAAATTAGGCATTTCAGATCTCAACTTTAGACATGAATAACTTGAGCAATACTGCTTCAATCTTCATTCTGAGAGGCGGATATTAATCAGTGCATACTAATTAATAAACCATAGCAATGTCAGGCGAAATGATGAAGGGCCGTAAATCCGACCAACTATGTTCCCAGATGCTCCACAAGGTCGCAGGCTCTTCGAGCCGTGCCCTAGGGAGCCGTAGGGCACGAGAGTATCATTGGCCGTCAAAACCTGACTTATCTTATCTTTGACCACCGGGCCCTCCGCAGCAACCAACAGCTCTCTACTAGTACTGCCAATATCAGTCCTCCGAGCCCTCTCCTGCGCTCGTTGCTAGATACCTCTCAATGGCGGCCATCCCGATTTCTGACAGAATAGCGGCCAAATGCGGAGCATTTCACGAGATCCCAATCATTGATTTGGCAGATGCATATAACAAGGATCTTGCAAAACGACAAGCTCTGGCGGAGAAGATATACGAGGCCTGTGTACGAGTCGGGTTTTTCTACATTAAAAATCACGGAGTCGATGATTCAGTCATGCGAAACGTCTTTTCGGCCGCTCGAGACTTCTTTCAGTTGCCATTGGAACAGAAAATGGAGATTGATCTAAACAAAAGCCCACATTTCAGGGGCTATACAAAACTGATGGTATTACCTCTTCCCCTGCCTGAAAGGAGCTGACAAGCAGGGGGAGAATGTGGACCCTGAGTCCCGTGGTGATGTTCACGAGGGATTTGATTTTGGCGTACCTTGCACATCCATCTATGCACCTGGTTTTGAACGGACTGATGAGGATGTCAATGTCTGGCCACGGCAGCTTGGAGAGCCCTTTAAGACGTCGATCATGCAATACTACGAGGCGGTCACTGCACTCGGGCGGAAACTGACTCAATTGTTCGCCCTGTCGCTCAGCCTGGAGGAGACGTACTTTGACAAATATATTACTTTGCCCGCAGTCATAGCTAGGATTCTTTATTATCCTCCTCAAACAGGTGACATCGACTTGAAGGAGCTTGGCATCGGGGCGCACAGGTATTCAAAAACTGACCTGAAGCTGAGACCCCAGTGATTACGAGTTATTTACTATCCTAGCTCAAGATGACGACATATCCGCGTTACAAGTCCAAAATCGGGATGG
>Ga0302325_10013566_pt1 | contig 17371 bp, 17 predicted proteins | sample Palsa_T0_2_FD_201948 | JGI IMG/M metagenome (GOLD analysis project Ga0302325, IMG submission 201948) | Peat permafrost microbial communities from Stordalen Mire near Abisko, Sweden - Palsa_T0_2 | ecosystem: Environmental > Terrestrial > Soil > Palsa > Peat permafrost | place: Sweden: Abisko... | reverse complement strand
TTACTTCTGCTTGACGCAGTCGAGCCGGAGTGTCACATCACCCTTCACGCCAACGAACACCTGAGACGCTTGGTGGCGAACGCGCTATCCGCCCCCCGGACGTCGTGCGCGTAGGAGTCAACGGGCGACGAGTCGATTGGCAAGCTCGGACTCTCGAGGTCTCCCGGCCTGAGCGCGCGCGGAGGGTATCGTTGGCGAAGTCCATTCAGAGCGGTCGAGGGAGCCAGCCCGATGACGCCGCAGCAACCGGCCGCTTCGGCGCGGTGCTAACGCTGGTTTCGATGGAGGTGAGTCGATTTGGCGTTGGAGGGTGAGCGGAGGCCTGACCGCGTGTTCAGCAGCGATGTCGAGCTGTGTTATTGCTGCGGCGCCGAGTCGATCGGGATTGTCTCGAAGTGGTCGGTCCTGTATTCCGACCCCTGCCGGCAGCGGGTCGTCGGCCTCAACCATGCGGCGGGCCGCTCGGAGATCCCGATCGGGAGGCACAGCGTCATCCACGGCGTGCTGGCTACCGGCGATGAGCTGTTCGATCCGGAAGAGGCTATGGGACTCGATGTCGCCGGCGCTCGGACCCGTGGTATTCGCGACGTTCGTCATCCGGGCCGCAATCCGCTGGGTGTCAGGCGGCCTCGAGCGGGTCGTCGAGGAAGCGCCGGCTCGCGAACCCCGCGAGTCAAATTTGGCGGACGGTGAGGGCACCTCGTAGCGAGAGGCGCCCTCACGGGCCCCCGTCCGTCATCTCGTCAGGGCCCGCACGGCGTGTTGGAAAGCGGGTGTGTCTTAGAGCATTTTCCCGTCCGGGAACGCGAAGCCGCGGTCGTATTTGAGGCCCCACATGCAGGCGGTGCAGTCCACCTCGCGGGTGCCGTCCGCCACTTTGACGATCTCGGCTTTCCGTCTTGCGAACATACGGACGCGACCTACGACAGCGCACATGCCGGCGCCGTCGCGCGTCATCGCGTGCAGCTTCGTGCCCCTCCCGATCCGGATGGTCACGAGCTCCTGCTCGCGTGTTGCGGGCTGATACTCGGGTATCGCTGCGGCTTCGTTCATCCTGGGATCCATCGGCACGAGACTGAGCTGCCTTAAACGGCAATGGCGCCCGGCGTGGAGACATGCTGTCCGCCGTAGCCCTCGGCGTCTGGTTATGTTCGCGAACCGGCGATCAGGCGCGGGACAACCGCGCAGATCGGGCTTACCTAGTTGGCGTGAGGTGCCGATACCCAACTCGGGATGAATCAACCGAGGGAAGGCCACAGATGAATGCCAGTGGACTGATGATCAAGCAGGAAGCGACGACGAAGGACTCGAGCCGCTCACAGGATTCGTATCCCGAATGGTGCATTGACGCGTGCGGCGGCGACTCGCTGCTTGCGCTCGATCTCGCCGTCAGGATGTACACGGCGATGCGGCGGGCAGGTATTCCGCCTGGGGAACGGGCTGGGTAGTGCCAAGCACGACCGCCTCCAAGCGGGGTGAGGACTCAGGGCCGTCAGGCTCTGCGCGGAATCGACGTTTCGGTCCTCAGGTCGTGGCGGCGTCATGTGCGAGCGCTTCACGGAGCCGGGTGACGCGCTCGCTCGATTGCATGACGAGCGAGTCATCATTCAGCACCGCGAGCAGCGCGAGCTTCTCGTCGGGGTCGAGCGTGATGAGGATGGGAGGCGTGTCGGGGTCCTGTTCGGCGATCACGGCCTCGCGGATCTCGATCGCTGCTTTGAGGGTGGCAGCGAGTTGGTGGTCGGCGAGAAGCTCGGCGACACCCATCGCCTCTGCGGCGTCGAGCTCCGGGCGACCTTCCAGGTCGAAAGCGACTCTCATCGAGGCATTCATACCCGAGATCGCTGCGCCCTACCGCTTGCTCGACATCGCCTCGCCGACCGGCGAGCGGTCCGTCGCCCCGGCTGGTCCGTCACGACCGAACCAGAGCCCGAGGCTCCTCTCATGAAATTGCGGCCCGAGCGTCCAGTGACCCTGATCGGCGCGCATGGGCTTCGCAACACATTCGATGATCACCCGGACGAACTCGGGGAGCGCGAATGGCTCCTGCTCGGTCGCGGCGGCGTCTTCGCACACAGCGGTAACGCTAGCGTGCCAGGCGGATTGCAAAGATCAGGTTGAGTAGGTTCGGCGGCTTGGCGGCGGGCGGCCAATGGCGCGGGAGAGAATCTCACTGGACGCCGCACCTGGGCGGCACGCGCGAGAACATCGAGCTCGCGACGAGCCCCGGCGGCTTGGTAGCACCGAGATACAGGGGTAGGGTCGGATTCGACGGCTGACATCCGCAGGCCGTCGAGCCTAAGCAATGGAGACACGCGTGAGAACGACGATCATCATGCGCCACGCGGAGTGGAACTCGCAAGCTGATGCACGGGCTGATCAATCTCGCCGCGGCCGCGCCGTCGGTGCTCGCCGGTATCCACCTCCTCACCTCCAACACGGTCGCGTCGGCTGACTACCTCCAGACCGTCGCACACGGAATGGGGATCCACTTCATCGGCAGAGGCCTCTTCGTCCTCGGCTCACTTGATTACGCGGAGGACACAGCCGCAAATCTCCTCAAACGGATCGCGGAAAGGTTAGAACGAGAGGCAACCGCCGACCTGGAGGCACCCGTGGCAGAGATCTGGGCATCGAGTCGCTACAGGAAAGCCGTTTCGCGTCGGCCGCAATCCACAAGGCATGGCGAGTAGCGCTCGTGAGTCGAGCGTACCGAGATCGTGCTCAGCTCGAAGATCACGATCTGGAGCGAACAAGGGGAGGCGGCCGGAGGAGCGTCCGCCACAGCCGTGAGCTTGGGGGCGCAGGGGTCTGAGCTGAGGACAAGGGAAGTGACCGCAAAGCAGTGCGTCGCTTGGCCCCGGACTACGAGACGACCGCTCGCGCGCAATCTCGTGGCGCTTCTCTTCCCAGGCGTCGCTCAGGGATTTGTGCGGGTCGTTACACGATTGTGCGATGATAGGGGCGCGTTAGGCCTCGCGCGACGGCACAATCATCTGCGTCTCCGAACGGGTTCTCGTGCAGAGGGGGATATTTCCCTCTCTCGTCGACGGTCGGATCGGAGTAAAGATGGCAACAACGCACGTGCACACGCGAGACGCCGTGCTCGAAGAGCGGCTCCTCACAGCGCGACGGTTGCTCGCTGACGACAAGGGTAGCGAGGCGATGAAGTCGGTTTGGGAAGCCGAATCGGAGTCGGCCGCAGATCAGGCCGAAGCCGATCTGGCTCCACCCGCACCGCGATGAGGATAACCGACGGACTGAACGGTTGTTGGCAGTCGCACGCTGCGTGACCTGCGAATGCAGGTCTTCTTGAGCGATGGAGAGACGCCTCGGCCTGGTCGTCCTTCCGAAGGACGGGCCCTAAATCGGCGCGCGAAGCGAGGAACCCTCGGTCTCGTCCACGAGAACGGAGGAGTCGCGTCGAGCGCCCTGCCGATGTAGTTGTGATCGAACGCGAGCGCCTCCCTGAGCAACAGCTCCGCCACGTTCTTCGCACGCGGGTGCCTGACTGCTAAACACCGCGTCTCCCTTCCCGGCGGCACGCCTCACCTCGGCTCGCACCTGGTCAAAGGTGATGCCGGGTGACGCTAGAGCGCGGGGCGGCGACGCCTTCCTCTTCGCGAAGCGGGCCCAGGAGTAGGTGCTCGGCGCCGATGTCGTCGCGTTTGAGCTGCTGTGCTTCGCCTCGGGCGAGCACCATGATCTGGCGGGCGCGCTCGACGAACCGCTCGAAAACCGGGGCACCGTAGCGCTCCGGAAGATAGAGGAGCGGCCACAGATTTCCCGTGGCCGCTCCAGAGACTTCTGTGGGCGGTTGCCCCGAGGGTGTTGCGATCAGACCTGCCAGCCCGCGCCACCAACGCCGTAGTAGGCGCCCAGCTTACGACGATAAGTCTCGTCGCGGTAAGTATCCGGATCGTACTCGGGCGAGTTCTTGATCTGCTCTTTGCTGCGGTTCACATAAACCTTGTTGTCAGCAACGTCGACACGGCTGATCACGCCCGCGGGGAGCACCACCTTCTTACCGAAAATCCACGGACCAGTGTCGACGACCACGAAGCTCGCACCGACATCGCCGCTGGACTCATCGATCTTCCCGATCCCGCCGTCGAGCGCCTCGACCTCGTAGCCCGCAAGCTTGTCAGAAGCGTACGACAAGTCCCGGTATGCCCAAATGTCCAGAGTGGTACTAGTAGCCATTGCGACTCCTCTGTTCGATTATTCAGTTGCTTCTTCCCCGACGGCCGAAATCCGAACCATCGAAGCGCCTCGTCTTGACCTGGCGCGCTTCGCGATTGCCGGGAGCCAGTCGTGAATAAAACGCGCCATTTGGGTGATTCCACTGATCGGAGCAAAAGTGATGATGACTCGTGTGCGCCCCTCGTGCTATCAATACGAGGCAGGATTGCGCAATACGCCATAGCACCTTTGCGCCTCAGGAGTCTCGGCGTAGTGGCAAGACAGCAACAGAAGACAGCAACAATTATCATCCGAGTGACTGGCGAGCGGTGACAGTCCCAGACCGGTGGCCCGACGGGAAGCGAGCAGGATCATCGTGCGCCCGTCACAACGGACAGCGGGAGCCTGCTCCACGCGCGTTCCATGAGCGAGCGCGGACGGTCAGAGATGACCAGCGGGAGCTAAGCGACCAGGGAATCGAAACGCCAGCGAGCCCGGTCAGATAGCGAGTGGCGGCGATCAGGGAGCCCTCGCAAAACGACCTGGAGCACCGAAACGCGGTAGCTGGCGATGTCCATCTCTCCGTCAAGAAGCTCGCGCGAGAGCAGCGGCTGACCGCGCAGCGGAAGCACGTGACCAGCAGCTCGCCGCCGAAGACCGAGAAGCAGCGGCCGCGCCTTGCGTGCAGCGGCCGCCCGCGGCCGGCAGGGAGGCAGCAGTGCGAGAGCTCAGCTCGCCGGGATCGACGAGCTCACCGCGGTCAGCCTGCGCACGGTCGGACTCGGAGAGATCAGGCGCGAGATCGCACGGGCCCGACGCACCCGATGCCGCTCGCGCCCTCTTCGTGGATGTCAACAACCTGAAAACGTGAACGACAGCCAGGGATACGTCGCTGGATACAGCTGCTGGAGCAGGTCTGGCCGCAACGCCACGAGCCAAGCTTCGCCCTACGACCTGATCATGTGCTTCGGCGGCGACAAGTTCGTCTGGGCGCTACCCATGTAGACACCGACGACGCCCGGAGCCGCTTCGCCGACATCATCCAAACGCTCGAAGCAAACGGCTTCACAGCCCCTATCAGCTTCGAAGTCGCCGTGCCTCCAAGGACACGACGACCTCGAACGCCCCTCTCTGCGAGCCGACCAGAACCTCATGGAAACGCGCCGAGCATCGGGACACAGCGCAGAGCACGACCCAGTGAGGTAAAAACGGCGAGATGGAGTACACCGTGCTCGAGACGACGACGCCGGAGCGCCCAACCGCCGTCATCGCCGAGGCGACCACGTGGGAAGCCTTCCCCGGAGTCTGGGTCCGTCTCTTGGACGAGGTGTGGCGAGTCGCCAACGCGAACGATGGGATCACACCGCACCGCAACGTCATGCTCTATCGGGACGACACTCCCAATGTCGAGATCGGTGTCGAGGTATCAGAGTCGTCATTCCCAGATATCGGCAGGGTCGTGTCCGGGAGACTTCCGGGAGGCCGCGTCGTCACGACGACGCATCGCGGCCGATACGAGGACATTGCAGCAGCGCACGAGGCGATCATCGAGTGGTGTCGTCGCCGTGGGCTCGAACGAGTCGGGCCGCGCTGGGAGGTCTACGGACACTGGAATGAGACATCCACCGATCAGGAAGTCGAGGTCTACTACCTCGTGCAGTGACAACCGCCGCTGCGCCACAGGCCCGACGCCTGCAGCCCGTGTCGCGCCCGGCAGCAGATGAACACAGAGCCGGTGTGCATGCTGCCTCCACTGACCATGCGTCGTCGGCCTGGCGGCCTTCCGCGCTCGATTCTCTTGAACCAGTATTCGACTTGCTCATGGCCTGCGAGGCAAGACTGGGACACAAGCCCGTCGCTGTGCCACGCCGAGCGCAGTCGCTCTCGGAGTGGAAAGCTCACCTGGCGCGTCCCGATCCCCCTGCTAGAGTCGAACTGGGTTCGACCTCGCGTGACGGTACAAGCCTCTGCGTCTCCACGGGATGTTCTCGTGAGAGGAAGCCTTCCTCTCCCCAACGCTTGGAGACCGGGAGGGCTTATGGCAGCAGCAGGATGTTTTGCTTCATGGCTCGCGTCTGTTCCAGAGCTGACGACCTTCGCTGGCCCGTGCGCCATTGGGCTCGTTGGGGAGCCGGTGTAGCCCGCATGGCGACCTACTACCTCGATGAGCGTCTTTCGCTCGCGGAGGGCACTTGCCTGTTCGCCAATGACGGCAGTGGCCGGGTGGCGAGACATGAGGGGTTCTTCGTCGTTGCGATCCGCAGGAAGGATCACCGCGAGTGTTTGTTCAGGTTCTCAAGCCGTCAACGGTTTGCTGCCCGCTCGATGCTAGAGCGACTGAACCGATCAGCAGGGGAAGCGGCGGCCCAGCCGTAACGGCCAGCCTCGGCGTAGTGGTCAACGACGACCTAAACACGACGCACCCGCCCTACAGTTGGGACGCATTTGACCAAGACCGCGTACGCGCCCGAACCGGGTGCTCCCAGCCGCGTGCCCGGTGGGGAAGCTCACCGCCGCGCCGCGCCGGGATGCCCTCGCCGAGTCAGGAGCGGAACTCAAGCTCCTTGTCTTGGCCAGGTGTGGCAATCGTCACCGCGAGCCGCGAGCCGCGAGCCGCGGGCCGTCGATCCGTATCTCGAGCCGCTGCTCGAGAGGCGACGGTCATTGACGGCCTCGAAGACCGCCGAGCGCAGGAGTGGGCGCCGAGCGCGAATCCCGGCGGCGCGCATCCCTTACGGGCGGTTCTCAGGCGTCACGAATCCCGACTCGTAGGCGAGCACGACAGCCTGGACTCGGTCGCGCAGATGGAGCTTCATGAGGATGCGGCCGACGTGGCTCTTGGCCGTACTCTCCTCGACCGTCAGGCGCGAGGCGATCTCCGCATTCGTGAGCCCCTGGGCGACGAGGCGGAAGACGTCGCGTTCGCGCGAGGTGAGCGACTCGAGTTCCGGCGGATCTTGGCTGCGTGGTTTGGTCGTGAGGGCGAACTGCTGGATTAGACGACGCATGATCGATGGATCAATCAGCGCATCGCCCGCTGCGACGCTCCGGACGGCAGCGATCAGTTGCTCGCGCGGGGCGTCCTTGAGCAGGAAGCCGCTCGCGCCGGCGCGGAGAGCGGTGTAGACGTATTCGTCGGAGTCGAACGTCGTTAGGATGAGCACGCGGCATTCGGTCTCGGCGAGGATCACGCGTGCGGCTTCGAGGCCATCCATGTTGGGCATGCGAATGTCCATCAGCACGACTGCCGGGACCAGGGTGCGTGCAGCCTCGACAGCTGCCTGGCCGTCGGCCGCCTCGCCGATCACGTCGATGTCCGGCTCGCTGCTGAGGATGACGCGAAAACCGGCTCGCAGCAGCCGCTGGTCGTCGACGATCAGGACGGAGATCGCGCCGGCCTCGTCGCTCATTTTCTGCTATCAGCCGCGTCGAGGCACGCGAGCCGTTCGTCGCCCGCCGGGGTCTGGGCCTTGTGCGGAAAGCGAGCCGTGATCTGCCACCCACCGTCATTCCTGGGCCCGGCGGCGAACGTCCCACCACAGCGCGCGACGCGCTCACGCATGCCGGCGAGGCCGTGGCTTCCGCCCGTATTCTCGAGGCCCGACGACGGTCCGGCAGCGGGGCCGTTCTCGACCTGTATTTCGACCGCCTCGACATCGCCCCGCACGGTGATCTCGATCGGCGCGCCCGGCGCGTGCTTGACCGCATTTGTCACACCTTCCTGCAGGAGCCGGTAGGCGGCATCATCGCTCTCCTCGCTGAGCTGCTCGCTCTCGCCGATGAACTGGCAGGTAACGGTCAGCCCGGACGCGCGAACTCGGCGAACGAGTTCCTCAACGATCCGCAGTCCGACCGAAGCGCTCGCCGGAGGCTGATCCGCAAGCAGATCGACGAGCCTCTCGATCTCGACCTCGGCCTGACGTGCGGCCTCGCTGATCGACTCGAAAGCCTCAGCCGCCCCTAACGGATCCGATGGAGCGAGCTGCTCGCCCGCGCTCGCCTGGACGACCATCAGGCTCACGCAGTGGGCGACGATGTCGTGGAGCTCACGGGCGATCCGGGCTCTCTCGTACCGCACCGACTCGGTCGCGAATAGCTCGCGCTCCTCTTCTAGCTCTTGCACGCGCAGCTCCAACTCGGCGGCAGCGCGCTGGCGAGAGGCGACGATCAGGCCTCCGATCCAGGGCCCTATTGTCACCATTTCGACGAGCGGGTTGAAAGCACTGGCTGTGCTGGCGACTCCGACGATCAGAGCGGCCAGACCGATCAAGGACGGTGCCCACGAGCACCGCGAGCCGAGCGTATAGGCATAGAAGAAGACGGCCACGAGGCCCGGAACGACAAGGGCACTGTTGCTGTAGGCGTGAGCCTCCGAGGTCAGCTCCGGAATCGCGAGCAGGATGCCCGCGGCCACCGTGACGGCGATCGGCGCCCGCTGGCGCACTCCGACGAGCGCCGTAAAGGTGAGCGCCGAAAGCGACGCCGCGGCACCGTCAGGCCAGATGAGAAGACCTGAGGTCGCGAGGATCGGGAGGGAGATCGCTGTCAGCGCGGCCGCGGTCAGAGCGTCGAGATGGTTGCACCCCGATCGCCGCGAGCGCTCGATCAGGTCACGCACGTCCGGCGACCAGGGGGAGCAGAACCACCGTCTCACGGCGGCCATCGCGGGCCTGGCTCCGGAGCGTCCCCCCATGAAGAGCGGCACGCTCAGTCGCGGCCGCGAGCGCGGGACGGGCATCGTTGACCGGCACGCTCGGGCCGACCACTCTCAACTCGAGCGCCTCCGGCGAGAACGCAACCGTCACGTCGATGCGGGCGGTCTCGTCGTTCTCGAGCGCAAGCAGAAGGTGCTCGACAATGCGGTATCCGGAGAGCTCGACGCCAGGTGGGAGCATCCTGGGATCGCCCGTGACGGTGAGCCGTGCATCCGCCGTAGTGGCCTCGCCAAGCAGCCGGTCGAGCTGGGCCAGCACGGGCTGCGGCTCGGTCGATGCACCATCGCGCAGACCTCGGACCACGTCACGCATGTGGCTAAGGGTCTGGCGTCCGGTGTTCTGGATTGTGACGAATGCCGCCTGCGTCTCGGCCGGCTCGGAGTCGAGCGTCGCACGGCCAGCTTCCGCCGTGACGGCGATCCTATCGACCCGGTCGCGCAGGAAATCGTCGAGCTCGCCTGCTATTCGAGCCCGATCGGCCGCCACGGCGAGCTCGGCGTTCTTCTCGCGCTGTACGCGCAGCTCGGCTGTACGTGCACGCAGCCCGGCGATGACTGTGTTGCGGGCGCGCAGCAGCGCGCCCGCAATCAGGAAGCCCACAGACACCGGAACGAACAGGATGAGCACCTTCGGGCCCCCGGCGAGCTGAGGATCCGAGGATGACTGGCAGAAGAGGTTCACGACCAGGAAGACCATCCCGAGCACGCGGTCGCGCCGCCCGGTCCGGGCGCCCAGCATGAACGCAACGAAGAACGCCGCCGGCAGGCCGGCCCCGCAGCGCACCATGTGGCCGATCACGAGCCAGTTCAGGGCTGCTCCCGCGGCCAGCGCGGCCGCAGCTTCGACCGACCAGCGCCGGGCAAACAGCACAGGCGCGGTCATCAGGAGCACGGCGATCGCCGCGCCCACGCCTTGGTGGGTCCGCGTCGAGGTGATGAGGCCACTTGTCAACGCGACCCCGAACGCGCTGAACAGCGCCGCGAACACGATCTCCGCTAGTCCGATCTCCGGCAGACCGAAGACCGGCCCTGTCAGCCACGAGCTCTGCGGCACCAACCTCGTTACAACGTGGCGTTCTTCCACGGCATCAGAGAGTGTTGCGTTTCTACCGCGCATTCGCTGCACTCCAGCACTCATGGCCGACGCAACTTGATCGTCAAGTCACTGTCGCTGCTGTCGGAGTTCGGGTCGATGTTGACGCTGACGAGCGAGCCGGTCGCGCCGTTGAACTGGCCCGTCCCACCCGTGATGACAAACGGAGTGCTGGTTGCGCGCGTGGCCAACCCTCGCAGAAGGATCATCGAGCCCCCGATCGCGATCTGAGCGTGGCAGACCGGGTCGCCTTTGGCGGGGAAGATGCAGAGCAGGTGATCCGAGACCGTCCACTTCGCAGCGTGGTGCAGGTGGTTCCCGACGTAGTCGAGATCGGTCGACTCGATCTCGTCGCCGGCAGCCGGCGGATTGGCCTTGGACGGAGAAAACGGCTTCCCCGCGGCCGTCGAGAACGTCATCGTCTGGGCCTCCGAGAAGAAGTGCAGCACCTGAACCGAGCTCGCCCTCCTTGTCGCGGCTCCCGCAACGCTCCCTCCCGCCAGGCCGGCACCAACGAACACTGCGGAAGCAACCGCCATCGTGCAACGGAACTGCTTCGATCCAACGGACTCGCATACACGCTTTCCGATCATCATCTCATGACCTCCGTTCGGTCGTCACGGGCAGCCTCAGCGCGGCCCGGAACGAGTGTCCGCGAGGCACTCGGGTATGGCGTCGGCCGCGAGGATGGTCTTTGCGACGGGGCATCCACCTCGAGGAGGGCGCCCTTCGGCCTTTAGCCGGCGAAGCCCTTGACGAGTCCGCAACCCAGCTCACGATCGCGCTCGGGATCCCGGCTTGCCTCGCCAGGCAACGGATCGTCCCCGCCACCACCAGCGAATGGGTCGCAAGGCCCGGCGAGGCACGACGCCAAACACGCCTCGACGACGAGCTGCACGAGCTGCTCTGGCCACCGCTGCTGATTATCGACTTACGCCGATACCGCGACTCTGCCGAGGTGGTCTGCGCGGCGGGCGGGAACGTCCTGCCCGGGGCGGGCTTCTTGGGAGGGCGGTCAGCCGGGTTGTCCGCCTAGTTCCGCGTCCCGGTTTGGCTCTCTTGGATCGCCGGGGCGCGGTGCTTCGGCGAGGAGGAGATGAGGATGCTTCACACTCCGATCCCAGCAACGCCTGGCGAGCCCGCCAGACCCACCCCGACGCCCTCGCCCTCATCGACCACCCCTCAGCGACCTTACCAACGCCGAGACCGCCTCCCAGATCGTCTCCCAGATCAACACCCGAGGACAGCGCTCCGGCAAAGGCAGCCCCTTCAGCGCCCGAACCGTGCTCGGCCTGCGCGGCGACCACCACCAGCTGCCACGCCACGCCGAACGCCTCCGCGCCCAAGGCCTGCTCACCCTCACCGAGATTGCCGCCCGCGCCAACATCCAGCCCACCACGATCAACGCCTTGGCGACCGTCACTGGGTACCTCAGCGCTCGGTCATCCGGAAGGAAGGAACGACCGATCCTCCTCGTAACCACTACGAGGGCCGCGACACACGGTCGGGGTCAGCCCCGTGCGCTCCGCGGCCGCGGGTTTCACAAGATCGGTGGACACATCGAGGTGCATTTGACGTGTGCATTTGACGTGTCCATCAGCGCCGCCGTGACGCGCTCGATCCGGTCAGGCGGCGTGCCGCCAGCAGATGGAGCCGCGCTGCGACCTCACTGAGCGAGGAAGCTGTGTCCAGCCCGAACGAGCACGGTGTTTCGGAGCAGCTTGTCGAAGACGGCGACGATTCCGCGTCTCACGACCACAAGGGTGCCGTCGCACCTGTCGCGCGTGAGCCAGTAGGTGCCGCGGACAGTCGCAGCGGCGTAGCGGCCCTGTGTCTCAAAGTTGCCCTTGCCATTCCCCCACAGCTGCCGGATCGTCGTGGTCTTGGGGACAGCGCGGGCCACACCTGCGGTCGTGCGCTTCCCTTTCGTTGTCCCGCAGACGGCGAAGTTCCCGCCGACGAGCTCGATCACAACCACGCGTTTGCCGCCGCTGCGCCCGTTCAGCAGCCTGAAGTCGGCGCTCACGCCGGATCCGAAGAGGTGGACATGGCCGGTCACCGTCGTCAGGTAAACCTCGCCCTGGCTGACGTTGATCGTCGCCCCGGGCGGGATCGGTCCGCTTTTGAACGGCTTGCCGGCGACGAGCACTGTCCCCGTCGCGACACCCGTGGCGGGTGGGAAGCCGGGGCTCGGGGTGGGAGGCGTCGTCGTGGTCGGCGGCGGGGGAGGCGGCGGCGCGACGCCGCCGGCACCGACGCGAACGGTCACGAGGGCGGCGTACTGGTGGCCGCCGGTGGCGGTGACGATCAACAAGACGCGGTATGTCCCGGGGGACGAGAATGTGTGGCCGTCGAAGTGGGGCAATGTCCCGCTTCGCCCCTCCGTCGTCCCGTCTCCCCACATGAGCATCCAGCCGCTCACTGCGGACGGCAGGTGCAGCTCGGTGCGGACAGAGATCGAGAGCGGTCGCGTCCCCGGGGTCTCGACGAGGCTCAGAGGCGAGGTTGGGAGCGCGCCGAGATCGAGGCTCGTCGCGGTGAAGAACGGCGTGTCGCCGGGCGCGAAAGGAGGCCCCCGGTAGACGAACAGGAGCGGCTGGTAGCTCCCGTCGTGCGCGTAGGTGTGGTCAAGCGTCGCCGGCGGCGGCCCCGCACCGGCCGCCTCGGTCCCGTCACCGAAGAGCAGCTGCCACTCGACGATCGGGACGGTCAGCTGCGCCCGGATCGACAGCTCGACCGGGAGTGGCGAAGAGCCGGCCTGCGGATGGGCGACGAGCGAGAGCGCGACGAGCGCGGCAGCCGACCGTACCCACACGGGAAGGGGGCCGGCGAGCGGGGTCAGGCATGCGTGGTAGGCCTGCCTGCTCTCGGGCTTCGACCCGAGGTCGTAGCGTGAGCCGGCCTGGCTGTTGTAGTAGACGGAAGCCTCGGTCAGGCGGTGCGTCTCCAAGAAGCTGCACATGTGGCGAACGAACGTGGGGTCATCGACACCGGCGAGGCCCCACTCGGGCACCGAGAAGGGCTCGTGGCGAGCGGCAGCTCGCTGGTAGAGGTCCTCAAGCCCCGGCCAGGGTGCGGTGTCGGTCAACTGCTCGTCGTAGATGTCGCCGCCCTCGACGTCCACGTAGCTCGGCCCCGGGTAGTAGAGCTGTGCGGCGTTGGCCGGAATGTCCGGGTTGTCCGAGGCGAGCGGACTCCAGATGATCCGCAACGTCGGGAACGGGTTGGGATAGGCCTGCGCGCCTGGCCGTAGCGGCGGGAGCCCCAGCGCCGAAAGCTTCGCGTCGATGGCGGCCGTCGAACCGCCGTGAAGGACCATATAGATGCGTGCGAACGCCTTGCGGTACATCGACGGGGCGTAGGCGGGCCCCCTCGCCTCCCCGGAGGCTGTGAAACCGGAGTAGTCGTTCGCCGCGTTGTTCATCTCGGCGAGAGGCCGAACGTAGATCGCCCGGCCGAAGGCCGAGATCGCGTGGTTGAGTGCGACCAAGTAGGAGTCGCCCGCGCCCGCGGCGATCGCACCGGGCGTGATCGCCTCGTGCCCGCGCGCGTCGGTGCCGAGTTCGATCATCGGAACAGTCCCGAGCGAGGCGAAGAGGACGCCGAAGGGGGCGCCGAACGTCTGGCCCTGGCCCCACGAGAGGAACGCCTCGCCGAGGCTTGAGTGTTCACCCGTCTGGGCGTCGAAGCGGGAGCGGTCACCGACAACACCGAGAAGCGGGGCGCTCGCCGCGACGTGGCCGACCTGCTCATTGACCGTGGCTGCCGCGCCGGTCGCCGCGAGCACCACCGCCAGCGCCACAGCAAGACTCGTAATGGCGGTGACGACTCCCCTCAGCATCAAACAGCGAGACCCCCTGCTAGCGGCTACCGAAGACCCTAGATGACCGGCCCGGCCGGGGAACAGCCCTCGGAAGCTGATCGACGCGGGGCTCGGTCGCGCTCTAGTGTTTTGCGCGGGTCCTAACCACTTCCTCCGGATGAAGTCCCGCCCGTTTTGGGGTGCGGTCCGGTCTGGTTGTCACAATTTATCCTGTAAATCTGCTTGTTCCTTGTTCCTGTTTTGGGCAAACCTCAGGAGATTGTGATGCTGAGGTTTTCGGACGGACCAGGCGGAGAGTCTGTGGGACGAGTTGTTGCCCGAGGCGCTGCGGCTGCTGCCGGAGGATCTGGCGGCGATCGAGGTGTTGTCGGAAACGAACGGCGGTTGGCGCCGATCGGGGCACACGGGAACCGGGAGGCGCGGCTCGGGGCCGTTCGGCGATAGGGCACGGGCGCCCGAGGATCCCGATGCAGACCTGCGTGCGTCTGATGGTGGTCAAGCACGGCTAGGCTGGGGCTAGGAGAGTTTGATGGGGGGACGTGTCGGACTCGCTTGGGCTGCGGCGGTTTTGCCTGGTCCCGCTCGAGGAGGCGGCCTCGGACGAGTCGACTGTGCGGAAGCTGACCCCCAGCTAGGGCCGGAGAGGGTGGCGGAGCTTCGCGGCTCGTGATCGGAAAGACCGCGCAGGAGACGCGCTTACGGGCGCGGGCGCAGCTGTCCGGGTAGGCGAAATCATCGTTGGCCATACAACGCCCGAGTAAACCGGCTCCGCGAGACACTCATCGCGCGCGTCCGGGTCGGCACCGTCGACAAGTTCCAAGGCCAGGAGGCCGACGTCGCCTTCTACTCGATTGCGAGCTCAAGCGGAGACGACGTCCCACGCGGCCTCGAGTTCCTCTTGTCCCGCAACCGGCTCGACGTCGCGATCTCACGCCCGCTGTCTCGCCTACCTCGTCTGCTCACCGCGCCTGTCCGAGGTGAACGCGCACACGATCCCCCACAGATGCAACTCGCAAACGCGCTCTGCCGCTTTCTCGAGCTCGCCGAGCAGCCCTAAATTATCGACGCCCAAGCCGTCAAGCTACTGCACGGCGATGCGATGTGTTCGCCTGTCTTGGCGACGACGGAGATCACCCCGCAACCTCGCACCTCGCACCTCGCACCTCGCACCTCGCGGCCGCAGCCACACGACCTCTATCCGCCGAGGAAGAGACGATAGGCCGGGTTGCGGCTCTCGTCCCAGTTGGCGTAGCCGATCCTGGCGAGGGAGCTACGGAAGGCCCGGCGCTCGGTGGACGGCACTTGAATACCGACGAGCACACGGCCGTAGTCCGCACCGTGATTGCGGTAGTGGAAGAGACTGATGTTCCAGGTCTCGGCAAGACTGTCGAGGAAGTCCATGAGCGCACCCGGACGCTCAGGAAACTCGAAGCGATACAGCACTTCGTCCTTCACGCGTGCCCTGCCGCCGACGAGGTGACGGCCGTGGAGTTTTGCCATCTCGTTGTCCGAGAGGTCGAGAGTGGGTAGGCCGGCCCGATCAAGCGACGCGAGAAGCCGCTCGGTCTCGAGCCGGTCGTGTACTTCGACCCCCACGAAGACGTGCGCTTCCGCAGGATCGTCGACGCGGTAGTTGAATTCAGTGATGTTGCGTCGCCCGATCAGACGGCAGAATGCCTTGAAGCTGCCGGGACGCTCCGGGATGGTCGCCGCGAAAACCGCTTCTCTTTGGTCTCCGAGCTCGGCGCGTTCCGCGACGAACCGGAGCCTGTCGAAGTTGATGTTCGCGCCGGAGATGACAGCCACGAGCGTTTCGCTCACACCCTGTCGGTGCTCGGCGTAGCGCTTGAGCGCCGCGACCGCAAGCGCACCGGACGGCTCGACAATCGCCCTGGTGTCCTCGAAGACGTCCTTCATCGCGGCGCAGATCTCGTCAGTGCTCACGAGCATCATCTCATCGACAAAACGACGCGCCAGCCGAAAGGGCTCGACCCCGACCTGACCAACGGCGACTCCGTCTGCGAACTGTCCGACCTGCGCCAGTCGGATGCGTCGGCCTGCGTGCAGCGAACGCTGCATCGCATTCGCATCGGTCGGTTCAACACCGACGATCAGCGTCTCGGGTCGAAGAGCCTTCACGTATGCCGCGATTCCCGCGATCAGCCCACCGCCTCCCACAGGCACAAACACGGCGCCGATCGGATGCTGACACTGGCGGAGGATTTCCATCCCGATCGTGCCCTGGCCGGCGATCACGTCTGGGTCGTCGTAGGCATGGACGAAGCTCAGTTTGCGGGTCCGGGCGATGTGCCGAGCCTTCATTTCAGCGTCGTCGTACGACGCACCCTCGATCACGACGGTCGCTCCGAGCGCGCACACGGCGTCGACCTTGATCTGGGGCGTCGTGACCGGCATAACGATCGTCGCCTCGGTCGAGAGACGGTGGGCGGCAAGCGCCACCCCCTGAGCGTGATTCCCGGCCGACGCCGCGACCACACCGCGGCGGAGCGCACCGGGTGAAAGGCGCGACATCATGTTGTACGCGCCGCGCAGCTTGAAAGAGAAGATCTGCTGCGAATCCTCGCGCTTCAGCAAGATTCGCTTTCCGAGTCGCTCGGAAAGCAGCGCAGCCTCGTGCAACCGGGTCTCAACCGCCACGTCGTAAACACGTGCTTCGAGTATCGCCTCGAGGTAGCTACGAGCCAACGTGAAATCAGCCCTTCCGAGGAGTCGGGCTCGTGGTTTTCACGGGTCCATCGACCACAAATATTGAGCAGTTTGAGCGGGCCGTCAAGTCACCGCTACAGAAACGGCGGAAGCGTGATGAGCATCCCGCATATGCATCCGACAAGCCTACCCGCCCAGCGGGCCGAGCCTGATCCACCCTACGCCGTCGAGACGCGCACGTCAGGCGCAGGGGTCGGGTCAGGAAGCCTGGCGCTATGAGAGGGCTCGGCCGAGCACAGGCCGGTTCGTGCTGTTTGGATCCGCTGGTCGCGCAGCGTGCGATCGCGCCGGCCTTGAAGCTCGAGGCGACCCGCTGGGCGCGGCGGGAGGAGGTGCTCCCGGGGGTCGCTGAGCTGACAGACGACGGTCTCTTCAGCGCGACGGACTTCCTCTTGGAGTGGTCCGAGCGGGTGCAGGAGGCGGTGTTCTTCTCGATCGCGAACCTGCTGAACAGCGGCCAGACGCGCATGCTCGGCGATCGGCGTCCAGGCGAGCAAGCGGAAGACGCTTCCGCCCACCCGACGGAGAGCTAAACCAACCCCACCGAACTCACAACTCCCAAACAACAACTCCTCGACACCCTCGGCGTCCCCGAACCACCACGCTTCGCCGAGATCACCACCCACGCGCCACCACCCCACCGCGGACACCGACACACAAACAACCCGTTCACCAGGCGGGTCTTCTCGCTCCTCGCATGCGTACTCAACGTGGGAACGCGAGCGTAGCTGCCGCGACAAAGCGAGGGCCGGCTGCGACCCTCCTCCACCAACCCAGCGACGAGACGGTTTCTAGGGGACTATGACCGTTCGTTCGCCAGGGACATCGGGCG
>Ga0302325_10013565_pt1 | contig 17371 bp, 8 predicted proteins | sample Palsa_T0_2_FD_201948 | JGI IMG/M metagenome (GOLD analysis project Ga0302325, IMG submission 201948) | Peat permafrost microbial communities from Stordalen Mire near Abisko, Sweden - Palsa_T0_2 | ecosystem: Environmental > Terrestrial > Soil > Palsa > Peat permafrost | place: Sweden: Abisko... | reverse complement strand
TCCATATCGAACATCCGGGCGAGACCGCGGGAGTATACATTATCAATGCGGGACGACTGACCCGGCAGCAACAACTGGACGCTTGCGCGCTTTGTCATTCGGGTTCCAGGTTCCCACTGAAGCCGGCCTTTAGTTTTCGGGTAGGAGATAGGTTGAATGATTTTTCCGAAGCCAAATATCATGAGGAGAATTCAGCCGCGCTTGATGTACACGGGAATCAATATGGACTCCTGACCGCCAGCAAGTGTTTTGCCGGGTCTCCCCTGACCTGCTCCACCTGTCACAATCCTCATGCCAATGAGGCAGGCGACATGAAATCGTTTTCCCGGCGCTGCATGAGCTGTCATAATGGGTCACTCCATAAAGCCTGCGCGATGCCGCCCACTTCCGGATTGGTCCTACCTGATAACTGCATCGACTGCCACATGCCGGCCCTGCCTTCCCAAAAGATCGTGCTGGGACTCTCTCTTACTGCCGATATGGGCAGCAGCATTTCCAATTTGGTTCGGACGCATCGTATCGCGGTCTATCCGGCCGCCAGCCTGGCCTATCTGAAAACGTTGAAGGCGGCGCCGCATTGAAATGCCTGCATCTGCGCCGCAGTTATGGCAAGGGCAGCCCGCTTTGCAGTTATGGCAAGGGCAGCCCGCTTTGCAGTTATGGCAAGGGCAGCCCGCGTTGCTGTCCGCGGCTATTCATTACCGTAACTGCTGCCATCGTGCTGTCTACAGACAGGAACCGTGCGGACTGTGACAGAAAGGATGAGCCGTAGTAGAATTCCCGTTTTTCGGTCTTACCGTTCTTGTACCGAATAATTGCGCAGACGTCGGTGGGTTCGAGCGCAATGTTGTGGGCGGGCTGGCGGAGTGCGTAGACTTTCAAAACGTTCTTGTTCTGGCTGGCGGCAATCAGATATTCGCCGCCTGCGCCGCGCATTTTTACGAGGGCCTTGCCATTACCGGGTATACAGATCCCACTTTGCTGCATGGTCAGCGGGGTGAACCTGCCCGCGCCATCCCCTTTCAGGAGCAGGCCATTAAATGCGTCGTAGCGTCCGACGCCGATAGCAGTACCGAAATCGTTACCGTTGATGAGGACATCCAGGTTTCCGTCGCCGTCGAAATCATCGACGACCATGCCGTTGATCACCGAGACCTGCGCAAGGCGGGGCAGTGGGATGAGGGTGAATTTTCCACCGCCGTCGTTCCGGAGGAAGCAGCTTTGGAGCATCGTGGCTTTGAGCCGAAGGGCGCCCTGCCGTTGCTCGGGCGAGAGCACCTGGTCCATGTCAGCGACAGCATAAGACTTGTAGTCGGCGAATTTCCGCTTCATGCTGTTGAGCTGATTGGCGATATCATCCCGGGCAAGCACCGGAAATTCCCGCTTCGTTCCTTTTTGGTCAGGGAGGAACAGGGACATGATGCCGACATAACGGCCGTTGTGATCGAAATCTTTTGCGGTCATATAGACCGGATACTGGTCAGTTGGCTGATACAGGGTATTCAGGCCTGTGTTGCCAACTATATAGTCCATTCGGCCCGTATGCCGGAAGTCGCCGGCCACGATGGAGTTCCACCAGCCCGTCTGCCCTAGCGTACCTGCGGAGGCGGTGGTGTTGACGAATTTTCCATTCACATTCCGTAGGAAGGTGATGGGCGACCACTCGCCGACGACGATAAGGTCCGTTTGCCCGTCGCCGTCGAAGTCAGTGAATAACGCGTCGCAGATCATGCCGATATGTTGAAGGTCGGGTGCTACTTCGGCGGTTACGTCGGTGAATTTTACGCGACCATTCTCCGTATCGTTCCGGAAGATAAAACTGCTGACTGGCTTAGGGTAGTTCCAGGGGTCTACGCGACCCGAGACGAAGAGGTCGAGCTTTCCGTCGTGGTTGTAATCGAAGGCCCTGACACAGAATTTGCTCGTATGATTCACCGGCAGTGCCAAAGAATCCAACGTAAAATTGCCTTTGCCGTCGTTGAGATAGAGGCGGTCCTGGTAATTGGGGCTGCCCGAATTGAACTCATAGCCACCGCTGGCGATATAGAGGTCGGGCTTGCCGTCGCCATTGGCATCGAAGAGGAGCATCCCTTCCTGTTTGATGAGGTTGGACGGCTGGTTTTTTCCTGGCAGGGAATCTCTTTCCAGGAATTTGCCGTTAGGTTGTTGCAGGAAAACATGGGTGGGATAGACCCCGTTGCCGCCGATAAGGAGGTCGTCATAGCCATTGCCATCGATATCGCCCGCCGCCAGCGCGGGGGCATATTCCGAAAACTTATGCGGCAGCAGGTGTTGAAAATCGAAGTCGTTGACATCGTAATCATGGTGGCGGTAATCGATCCCTTTTTCCTGTGTGACCTCTTTGAAGAGGGCATTGGTGGCTACGGCGGGCGCAGCCGGCGCATAAGGCTGGGTCGCGTCGGCGATGCTGACCGTGATGACCTGGTTGGTTGTCACATGGGGAATGGTCTGTTTTTTACCGTTGTACCATTTGATCACCACCGAATCGACGACAAGCGTCCTGCCGAGGCCGAAATGCGAAATACCTTGCATGGTGGACAGGTAGCCGCGGTATGGATTGTTTTCGTATACCTGTTGCTTGCCATGATCATAGTAGATGGCGACGATGGCGCCGAGGCCATCGCGGTTCCTGCCTTCCCCTTTGAACTTCACCTGCAGGAAATGCGTGTCGGCACTATCCTTGTCCCTGGACGTGTTCCGATAGAGCAGGGCATCGTCGTTTATATTGTTGACGACCATATCGAGGGCGCCGTCGTTATCGAAATCCGCGTAGGCGACGCCATTGGAGAAATTGGGCTGAGCCAACCCCCAGCTGGCGGAAGAATCGCCGAAGCTGAGGTCGCCCTGGTTATGAAAGGCATAGCTATGGAGCTTGACCTGCGGGATTTGGCCCAGCAATTGTTTTTTTGTGACGAGGGCCTTGTGCTCCTCGCGGTAGGCAACGAAGTCATGGTCGGAGACGTCGCGCGGAAAACCGTTGGTGACGATGATGTCGCGGTAGCCGTCGTTGTCGAAGTCTGCGACCAAGGGGGACCAGGACCAATCGGTTTGGGAGATGCCACTCATGAAGCCGATCTCGCTGAAAGCCGGTATGCCCAGGGAGTCTCCTTCGCCCACCTGGGGGCCCTGGTTAAGCTGCAGGGTATTGCGGACATATTGGAATTCATAGCCGAACTGGTCAAAATTCTGGTAAGTGAGATAGCTTTCGGATGCGAGCATCATTTTTTTCCGGTAGTTATCTTCCGGGTTCATGTCGAGCTCGACGATGTCGGGCAGGCCGTCATTGTTGATGTCTACCACATCCTGTCCCATGGAATTGTAGGAAGTGTGCTTGAGATAATCTTTAAGCCGGTTAGTGAAGGTCCCGTCGTGATTGTTGATGTAGAGGATATTATTGGACAGGAAGTCATCTGAGACATAGATGTCTTTCCAGCCGTCGTTGTTGATATCGCAAATGGTCGCGGCGTGGCCATAGCCTTCGTAGCGGATGCCTGCCTGGTCGGAGACGTCGTGAAATACGGGGTGGCCCAGTACGCTGTCCCAGTCGTTTCGGAGGAGTCTTCCCCTGCTGGGCGCCGTATTCCTGTCGTGCCTGTGGAGGAAGGAGGTGGGGGCGTCACCGTTGAAGGCCTCGTTGACCGTGATGTAGACGTCCAGATCACCGTCGTTGTCGTAGTCAAAGAAGCTGGCCATCGTGGACTGTCCGTGGATGTCCAGGCCGTATTCGGCAGCCATATCCTTAAAATGCGGAATGCCGTCTTTGTCCAGCCCCTGGTTAACATAGAGGATATTCCGCCGTTGCATAGAGTCCTTGTAAATGGTATTGCAGATATAGATATCCGGCAGCCCGTCGTTGTTGATGTCGACGACGGAGATACCCCTTGCCCAGCGGCCCAGGCCGCCGACGCCTGCTTTGTCCGTAATGTCCTCGAAGGTAAAATGGCCCCTGTTCAGGTAAAGCCGGGAGGAGACCATATTCCCGCCAAAATAGATATCGGGCAGGCCATCGTTGTTGAAATCCCCGATGCCGACGCCGCCACCGTTGTAGAAATTGACGACGTCCAGGGGGTTAATGGTATCGTTCTCGGTAATCGTATTGTTGAAGCTAATGCCCGATCGAGAAGCGGGAATGCGCTCGAACAGGGGCGTACGATGTCGACAGGAGCAGAAAAGCGCGGAGGCAAGCAGGAGGAATAAACAGGCTGTCTTCATAAACATATACTGAAAAAGAAGGCTCTGTAAAAATACAAAGCCTCCTTTTTATAGATAAAGAAGTTTGCTCAATAACCCGGATTCTGTGTGAGCAGCGGGTTGGTGGCGATCTCCGACTGCGGTATCGGCAGCAGGTCGTGTCCCGAGGGTATGGTCACACCGAACGTGTTCTGGATATAGGCGATCTGAAGTCCCGTGCGCCGCATATCGTACCAAGTCGACATTTCACCGGCCAGTTCATGGCGGTATTCCTGCAACATGATCTGCATGAAATCCGGGCCAAAGGGGGAGGCGGGCGCTGAGCCGCCCCATGCGCGGTTGCGAACGATCATCAGGGTATTTGTCGCGTCGGCCTGGTCGCCGGTCTGGAACTGACATTCGGCCAGGTCGAGATAGATCTCGCCCAGGCGAAGGAGGGTGATATTTTGGTCGCCGAAGATATGGGTCTTACCATCGACTGCGCTCGGCGTGTTCCCGCTGACATTCGGATCCCGCCAGTATTTCATCCCATAGTAACCGGAGCGGGGCTGGCCGGGCTGGTCACCCGTCCACAGGTCGCCCGTTTTTCCGCAGGTGTTCATGATCTTGCCGTTGCTGTCCGTGAAATGCGAGGCGGGGAGGCTCAGCGTTCCGGCAAAGCCTGCGATGACCTGTGCATAGTTCTTGATCCCGCCGATGGCGACGATACCGGGGCTCGCGATGCTGTCGTTAGGGCCGATGATGGACGCGGGCTTGCGCGTATCGCCGGCTTCGAAAGAAGTGTACAACAGTTTATTGGAATACGTATAGCCGAAGTTGGACGTTTCCCAGGGCCACATAAACGAAGATTGCCAGGTCACTTCATTGTTGCTGTAGGACCAGTCTGGCGTCTGGCCGGAGGGAAGGCTGAACTGCAATTCGAAAATGGATTCGGCATTGTTCTGGTTGTTGTATTCATGGATGGACATGAAATTCGTCAGCAGGGTATAATGTGGGATCAGGGTCTGGAAGTCCGCGATCGCTGTACTGTACTCTTTCAGCCACATCTCCGCGGCGCCCTTGTAGCCGAGAGCGGCGCCCTTGGTGCACCTGCCCAGATCGGCTGGGGCAAGTTGTTGGGGCCATGGCAGCAATTGCGATGCAGAGTCCATGTCGCTCACGACCTGCTTGAACACGGAATCCTGGGTGGAGCGGGGATGGAGACCGTTGGTGATGACGTTGAGTTCCAGCGGTACGCCGCCAAAGGTGCAGGCCATATAATAATAAAAGATGCCGCGCAGGAAAAAGGCCTGGCCGAGCAGGAAATTGGCGAGTGAGTCGGTGATGATGCCCTGCTGGTTCATCTGACGGATGATGGGAAACGCGGAGTTGGCCCTGGCGATACCCTGGTAGGAATCATTCCAGTAAACGGGCAGGGAAGCGAAGTCCGTCGGAAATTGGTAGGTATTGTAGGAGACGTCCGCGCCCCAGTTGAAAAAATCTTGTGTCGTATAATTGGCGTTATACCAGAGGCCCTTGAGTACGAAGTTCTGGTTATCATGCTGGAACCCGTCGTAGATGGCGTTTACGAGACTGATCCCATCCTGCGGGGTGTGGAATAACGAAGCAGCAGTCGTCCCATTGGTATCGGTCGGATTCAGGAAATTCCTGGAACAGGCCAGGGGGATCAGCAACACACCCAACGCTACCCAAAAAATGCTCTTTCTATTTTTCATATCTTTTGATTTGTGTTGTTTGAGAATTAGAATGTCACATTGAGTCCGAGGACATAGTACCTGGAGATGGGATACGTACCCACATCAACTCCCGATCCTGTTACATTCCGGTAGGTCGTATTGGTTGAGTTATTCACGTCAGTGCCCTGTGGCAGGCCTATCTCCGGATCGGCGCCGGAGTATTTGGTTATGACGAACAGGTTTTGTCCGGTGACAAAGACCCTGATCTTGGGCGCAAAGGCGCCGGTGGTCTTCAGGGGGACCGTATAACCGATGGTCAGGTTCCGGAGCCGCAGGTAGCTTCCATTCTCTACGTAGACATCCGAAGGCCGGGTATTGGCATTGAATTCGTTGGCATCGATATGGGCATAGCGATTGTTGCCATTGTTGGAAGTCCAGGCATTCTCATAATATTTGAGCCCGATGTTCTCGAGACCTACGGAGCCGGTGGAGCTGCCAAAGCTTTCGAGTGTCCGTTCCTGGTAGTTGAAGATCTTATTGCCGTATGTGCCATAGAAGAAGACGCTGATATCCCAGTTCTTCCATGAAGCGTCGAAGTTCACACCGCCGAAGAATTTGGGGATGGGACTTCCCAGGGCGGTTTGAGAGGAGTCCGGCGTTATGTGGCCGGAATTGTTGATATCGACGAATTTCCGGTCGCCGGGGACCGCGCTAGCGGTGGGGCCGGATGTCGGTTCGTACACCGATCCTGTGCCATATTTAGCCACAGCTGTGGCGTTCAGATCGTCGATCTCCTTTTGGTTTTGAAAGATGCCGGCGGATTTATAGCCGTAGAACTCGCCTATCGGTCCACCGACCTTCGTGTTGCTGAATTCTCCCCAGTTGTTGGTGCCGGTAGTGGAGAAGCCCAGGTTCACGAGGTTAAATACATTGTTCTGGAGGTTGGTGAGGCTCAGCAATTTGTTTTGGATCGTTGTCAGGTTGACCCCGATATTGTAATGGAGCTGGCCTGCGGAGTGGGCCCAATTGAGCCCCAACTCCAGGCCCTGGTTCAGGATGCTGCCCACGTTCTGGAACTGGCTGGTGAAGCCGGACTGCGCCGGTATAGGGATATTCAGCAGGAATCCGCTGGATACTTTGTGATAGTAATCCGCCGTGAATGTCAGGGCGCCGTTCAGGAAGCCGGCGTCTATACCGATATCCGTCATTTTCGCGATCTCCCATTTCAGGCCGGGGTTCGGTTGTTGCGTCAGGATCAGGCCGGGCTGGTAGACCTTATTGAAAGGGTAGCCATTGTTGTTGATGTTACTGGCGCCCGGTCCTGACGTGTATTGGGCTAAGTATTGGAAATTGCCGGCGTTGATCTGGTTGCCGGTTTGGCCATAACTGCCCCTGACCTTGAGATCCGAGAGCCATGTGACGTCCTGCAGGAAACTTTCTTCCTTTATTTTCCAGGCGAGCGAACCGGAAGGAAAGACGCCGTATTGATGATCGGTGGCGAATCGCGATGAGCCGTCCCGGCGGACGGTGGCGGTGAGCAAATATTTGTCCTTAAACCCATAGTTGATCCTACCGAACTGTGAGACCAGTGTAGTAACTGTCTGGTTGCCGTACCAATTGGTGAGCGCCGGAAGATCGTTCAGGTCACGCAGCGTATTGCTGACTAAGCCGTTGCCCTGTGCCCCGATCTGGCTGAACGTTTGGTCCTGGGCGGAGTAGCCGCCTACGAAGTCGATCATATGGTCGCCGAAAGTCCGCGTATAGGCGACGGTATTCTCCCAGAGCCATTCGTACGTGCTGTTCGAAGACTGTGAGTAGAAGTTCAGGGTGGTTTGGGTGGCAGTCCCGTATTGCTCCTGTTGACGGGTATCGGAAGGGGTGAAATAATACCCGCTGTAATCATTGATATTGATACCGAAGTTCGTTTTGATCCGCAGACCAGGGAGGATCGTCGCCTCGAGCGCAGAACTCCCTAAAAAGTAGTTGGTCAGGTTTTTTTGATCCTGGGTCTGGATACCCCACACGGGTCCATCACCCCAATTGCGGACGGATTGGTTGTTCGGGTTATAAAAACCATAGTTGCCCATGTTATCCTTGATGAGCGGCGTGAGGAGGTTGCCACCGTCAAGAGTTGGCGGCAATTTGGTGAGATAGCCTATGCCCGCTGAGGCGCCCTGGCCACCGGTGGGAAAGGCGGTTTCAGTATTGCCCCGGGTATATTTGAGGCTGGTGGTGGACTTGAGCCAGCTGATGGGAGTAAAATCCACATTAGTACTTAGATTTATCCGTTTGAAATCCGAACCCATTACTATCCCCTTCTGATCGAAGTAACCCGCGGAAAACGCGGTTTGGACCTTATCCGAGCCGCCACGGATGGCCAGGTTATAGGTTTGGCGGACGCCGGTTTGATAAACGGCTTTCTGCCAGTCTGCTTCGTGCAAGGTATCGGCGTCGGCCCAATTGGCGAGCGCGGTATACCCGTCGATCGCTGCATGAGCAAAGGCGAGTGCGCCCCATTGCTGCGCGTTCAACACTTTATATTCCTTTGGTTTGCCCTGGATGGAAGTATTGACATCGAGCGAGACCTGGGTGCCGTTCTTCCGGCCCCGTTTGGTGGTGATGATGACGACGCCGTTGGCTGCCCTGTTGCCATAAATGGCCGCGGCCGATGCGTCTTTCAGGACTTCCATGGATGCGATATCGCTGGGATTAAGCGTGTTGAGTCCGCCGGAAATGGGGTAGCCATCGACTACATATAACGGGTCGTTCAACCCCAGGCTTCCTACCCCCCTGATCTGTACCTGGACGCCCCCGCCGGGCGCGCCATCATTGTTCGTTACTGCTACCCCGGCCGCGCGTCCCTGTAGGGCCTGATCCAGGGTGGTGACCGGAACCTTGGCGATCTGGTCTGCGGAGACTGAGGAAACCGCACCGGTGAGGTCCTTGCGTTTGACCTGGCCGTACCCTACGATAATCACTTGCTGCATGCTCTGGGGGTCCGACACGAGTCTGACCGTTACGGATTTGCTGTTATTGATCGGAACGTCCTGTGCGCTGTAGCCGATCATGGTAATGATCAGGATGGCGTTTGGCGCCGCGCTGATGGTAAAGCCGCCATCGCCATCCGTGGTTACTGCCGTGGTTGTGCCCTTTACCCTTACCGTCGCCCCGGCCAACATCGTACCATTGTCGCTTGCCGAGACCTTCCCGGTGACGGGGGAGGTTTGAGCGAGTGAGGCGACATGGGCAAGCGTAGCGAGCGACAGCGCCAGGATTAGGCCTCTGCCAACCTTAAATTTGTGAACCAATGATAGTTTCTTCATTTTTGTTCATTTAAGAGTTTTAATTGTACTTGATATTAATGCTGCATGAAGCCAGGCATCAGACTTTCAACAATGGATATGCTGTTCTTTCGTTGGGCGAAGAAAAATAATGGAAGGGGATATGGGCACAGAGAAGCGCTCGGACCGGGAAAGATGGTCAGGCGGTCGGGAGTTGAATTAAATGCAGGAGGAAAGCCAATTTGGGGGGTCAGGTTTCGGGCGGACTCGTATATCTGGTAATGAATTTCATACGCAAGCAATTTAAAGGTGATCAAATAAGCAACGAAAATATCTTGTCAGAATGACAGTATAAAAGTCCATACTATTCAGCAGACTATGTAGTACTATTTTATCCGTTTCTTGCCCTTTTGCAATCGATTGTTTCCGGGGCTGAATTTGAAACATTTACGTTAAATTCGTAGAAGCGCGAACCGATTGTTGCTTTCCAGGATGCCACTCTCCGACTGAAGCGATCCGGCAGTCGATCACACCTTCTGATGCAGGCACAAAATGGATCATGGATCCTATAAACGGAAAAATTGCCATCGAATATGAAAGATAATCGCAGGAATTTCATTCGTAAGAGCGTAGGCTATGCGGCGGGCATCTCCGTCGGGAAAAGCGCTGCCGCAAACGGTGTCCGGAAAGTAACGCAAATGGATAACCGAAAAACAAAAGAATATGTCCGGGACGCCGGCATGCAGATGTCCGAGGCCTATTTTGACGGTTTCAATCAGCATAAGATCGCTTTGTGCCGGCAGATGGATGTCCTGGGGGCCGTGGCCGGCATCAACCCGAAGATGGTAGGTCTCGACGGCAAGCCATGGGACATCGGAGCCGTCCAGGCGGTGAAGAATGCCTGGGACAATGAAGGGTTGAAGATGACGGTCATCGAGGGGCCGCCTTCGTTGGGTGAGAAAACGAAACTAGGTCTCGAAGGCCGGGACGAGGAGATCGCCAATTTTATAACGTTCATGCACAATCTGCAGAAGGTCGGGATCGACACCATCTGCTACAACTGGATGCCGGTAATCGGGTGGTATCGCACGGACAACGCCAAACGCGGACGTGGCGGGGCCCTGGTGACGGCTTTTGACAACGACCAGATAAAGGATGCGGCGCCGACGCCGTACGGCCAGGTGTCTAAGGAGCAGCTTTGGGCGACTTTGGAGTACTTTCTTAAGGCGGTGGTTCCGGAGGCGGAGAAAACCGGGATCAAGCTGGCGATGCATCCTGATGACCCGCAGGTCGACCAGATCAAGGGCATATCGCGGATCATGACAACCGTAGACAATTTCAAACGGATGCTGGACATCTATCCCAGTCCCAACAACGGGATCACGATGTGCCAGGGAAATTTCTCGCTTATGGGGGTCGACATCCCTACGGTCGTCCGGGAATTCGGCAAACGCAAGGCCATCCATTTTGTCCATTTCCGGAACGTACGCGGAGGGAAATACAAGTTCGAAGAGACCTTCCACGATGATGGCCAGATCGACATGTATGAGGCGATGCGGGCTTATTACGAGATCGGGTTCCGGGGACCCATTCGGCCGGACCATGTGCCGACCATGGCGGAGGACAGTAATTCGTTCCCCGGCTACAGCACGATCGGGACGTTGTACGCCAACGGGTATATCCGCGGTCTGATGGAGGCCGTGAGCAAAGAAAAAACTGCACACATATGAATAGAAAGCATCTACTGCTGGCCGCGTTCTTGCTGACCTGCTGCTGCGCGAAGGCGCAAACTGTTGGGGCCTCACCCGACTATATAAAGGCGTTGACGTCCCAATGGAAGGGGGAACGTTTTGCCGACGGCCGGCCCAAGGTCCCGGACGATCTGCTGGAACGGCTCAAGCCATTATCCCTGGAAGACGTCTGGGGCGTATTGCGCAATAAGGGCTTTCAAAATCAATTCGAAGGGAATTGGCAGGTGGTCAACCCTGACAGTGTTATGACGGGACGGGTAGTCACGGCGCAGTACATGCCATCGAGGCCCGACTTCATCGACGTGATCAAAGACGAGGGCAAGGCAGAAGGCCGTGGTCAGCACGGAGGCACCAACAGCTGGCCCATCGATATCCTGGTCGACGGGGATGTATATGTGGCGGATGGCTACGAGAAAATGGCGGACGGGACGCTTATCGGCGACAACCTGGGCAATTCCATTTATGCGCATTCACACCGCGGCGTCGTGTTTTTCGGTTCGGTGCGGGACATGGCAGGTCTCGAGGAGATCAAGGGATTTAACGGCTGGGTCAAGGGCTCGGACCCTTCCTACATCCAGCAGATGATGCTGACCTCTATCAATGCGCCGATACGCGTAGGCAGGGCTGTAGTATTGCCCGGCGACGTCGTGCTGGCCAACAAATGGGGCGTCATCTTCATCCCGGCCTATCTGTGCCAGGAGGTCGTGATCACTTCAGAGGTCACTGAACTACGCGATGAGTTCGGGCACCAGCGGTTGCGGGAAAAGAAATACCTCACCGGGCAGATCGACAGTCAATGGACGGATGAAATAAAAAAAGACTTCCTCGACTGGCTTAACCACTATCCGGGAAAGCTGCCCATGACAAAAAAGGAACTGGACGACTACCTGAAGGAAAGAAACTACTAAAACCAACGATTATGTCTAATCGATACGATAGCCGCCGGGATTTTTTAAGGAAGGCGGGTTTAGGGGGAATGGCCCTGGGCGGGCTCTTCAACCTTTCTTTTGAGGACCGGGTGGCCCGGACGACCGCCGGTGTCCGTCGATTCTCGGCGCCATCGGACCTGAAGATCACCGACATGCGGTACGCCGTGGTGCAAAATGTGGGCCGGACGGCCATCCTGCGAATCGATACCAACCAGGGCATTTATGGACTGGGGGAAGTAAGGGACGGGGCAGATGAACGGTATGCGCTTATGCTCAAGAGTCGTATCCTTGGGCAGAACCCCTGCAATGTGGAAATGATCTTCAAGATGATCCGGCAATTCGGCGGTCCCAGCCGTCAGGCCGGCGGTGTCTGCGGTGCGGAGATGGCGCTGTGGGACCTTTGCGGCAAAGCCTACAACGTACCTGCCTGGCAGTTGCTGGGGGGCAGGTATCGGGACAAGATCCGCCTGTACGCCGACACGCCGGAAGCCCAAAGCCCGGAGGAACAGCGAAAACTGATCAGGTACCGGCTGGAAGACCAGGGCTATACCTGGTTGAAAATGGACCTTGGTATCGAAGAGATCAAGGACATTCCGGGTACACTTGTCAATGCCGATTACTGGGGGCCCCGGCTCAGCCAGTGGCAGGGCGGGTATATGTCCTACGCAGAGACGGAACATCCGTTCACGCAGATCCAGATCACCGACAAGGGATTCGAAGAGCTGGGCAAGATTGTGGACAATGTCCGGTCCATGGTAGGCTACAGCATTCCATTGTCGACGGATCACTATGGTCATTTCGATCTCAATAACGGTATCCGTTTGGGCAGGGCGCTGGAGAAATACCGGCTCGCCTGGCTGGAGGACATCGTTTCATGGGAACTCACCGACCAATGGAAGACCATAACGGATGCGCTGGAGACGCCCACCCTCACGGGAGAAGACATCTACCTACTGAAGAATTTCAAACCACTGATCGATACGCATGCCGTTGACATCATCCATCCCGACCTCGTGAGCTCAGGCGGTTTGCTCGAGACCAAACATATCGGGGACTATGCCGAAGAGCATGGGATCGCCATGGCGATGCACCAGGCCGGTACGCCTGTGAGCTTTATGGCCAACGTGCACTGTGCGGCGGCCACGCAAAACTTCCTGGCGCTGGAGCATCATTCCATCGATGTCCCCTGGTGGGAGAGCTTGGTGAAAACGACTGACGGGAGGGCGCTGATCACCAAAGGTTTCGCCAATGTGCCGCTCGCGGCCCCGGGTCTGGGTATCGAGCTGAACGACGAGGTCGTGAAGCAGCACCTAACGGAAAAGGACAGGAGTTATTTCGCGCCGACCCCTGAGTGGGACGACCTGCGCGCCCACGACAGAATTTTCAGTTGATGACAAAAAAGGCGCTCCTCTATACGCCGGTGATCGTCGCGGCGATGGTCGCCGCGGTTTGTTGCCGCGGGAAGCACCCGGTGTATGACGGCAGCGTAGGCGCCGATTGGCCGGCCTATGGCGGGAACAAGGCGGGCAACAGGTACAGCCCGTTGGATCAGATCAATGGGTCAAATGTCCGGCGGCTCACGGTAGCCTGGACTTTCGATACGGGCGAGAACAATGATTCCACCGGGCGTGGACACGAGATGCAGTGTCAGCCCATTGTCATCGACGGGGTGCTCTATGGGACTACGCCGGAGTTGAACCTTTTCGCGGTCAATGCAGCAAATGGGAAGTTGCTCTGGAAATTCTCTACGCCCTATATCCGGCAAAGGTTCAACACCAATCGCGGGGTCGTCTACTGGGAGCAGGGCGCTGACAAACGCATTTTGTACAGTACGGGGTCCAGCCTTTACGCCATCAACTCTGTTACCGGCAAGCCGGTGGCTGGTTTTGGCAAAGCCGGTGTCGTCGATCTCCATGAAGGGCTTGGCGATGGGCTGGGGCATGATGTACAGGGCCTGATGGTAACGGCGACGACGCCCGGAGTCCTTTACCGGAACACGCTGATCGTCGGTAGCAGCGTCTCGGAGGGCGGGGATGCGGCGCCCGGGCATGTCCGGGCTTTCGACGTTGTCACGGGAAACTTGAAATGGGTATTCCATACCATTCCGCTCCCCGGAGAGCCGGGTTATGATACCTGGCCAAAGGACGCGTACCGGAAGATCGGCGGCGCCAATTGCTGGGGCGGCCTGGCGGTGGACGAGCAACGCGGTGTCGTCTATTTTGGCACGGGCAGCCCTTCGTCTGATTTCTATGGCGGTGCCAGGGCGGGACAGAATCTCTACGCCAATTGTATCGTGGCAGTCGACGCGGCTACGGGCCGGCTGCGATGGTTTTATCAGACCGTTCACCATGATCTATGGGACAGGGACATTCCCTGTCCGCCCAATCTGGTCACGATAAAACATGAAGGGAAGATGGTGGACGTTGTGGTGCAAACGACAAAGGATGGCGAGGTGTATGTACTTGACCGCGACAGCGGGCGTTCCCTTTTCCCCGTGGAAGAGCGGCCGGTGCCTACGGACGGGTTACCCGGGGAGCATCCCTGGGCCGTACAGCGTTATCCGCAAAAACCCGCCCCATTGTCGCGGCAAGTGCTTACGGATTCCGATCTCACGGACCTGACACCGGAGGCGCATGCTTTTGTGGAGAAGCGCTTTCGGCAGTTGCGGCGTCCCTACAATAAATTCCTGCCGCCGGATGAGGCAGGCACCCTGCTGCCCGGCTATAGCGGTGGTGCGGAGTGGGGGGGCAACGCCGTTGACCCCGACGGCGTGTTCTTTCAAAACGCCAACGAGGCCTTCTGGGACTTGCAGATGATCACCCTGGCGGCCTGGAGGAAGGAACTGGCCTCTTTGAGCCAGGGGCATTCGTTGTATGTCACGAATTGTTCCGCCTGTCATGGTGCGGACCGCAAAGGCAGCCCCGGACAGTATCCGGATCTCAGGCAAGTGGGAAACGGGCATTCGGCCGAGACGATCGCGGCCCTTATTCAAAGCGGTAATGGGAAGATGCCGGCTTTTCCGCAGCTTTCGGCCGCTGAGCGAAAGGCGATTGCCGGTTTTTTGCTGAGGCCCTGGGCAGCGCCGCCTCCGGGCGAACACAGCGAGCCCGTGCGCACCGCTGGCACTGCACCTGGCGCCGTGCACGATTCTGCCCCCGAATTCCCCTACCAGCCCGACTACACGATCAAAGTTTGGAGGCAATTCACTGACAGTAACGGCTACCCGGGTACAAGGCCGCCCTGGGGAACGCTGAATGCCATCGACCTGAACACGGGGGAGTACATTTGGCGGGTTCCCCTGGGAGAATACCCCGAGCTGGCCAGGAAAGGCATACCCGTTACCGGGACGGAATCTTACGGGGGTCCACTGGTCACGGCCGGGGGCCTTGTTTTTATCGCCGGTACGCGGGACGGCAAGCTACGCGCCTTCGATCGTAAAACGGGTCGGCTCATCTGGGAATACCAGCTTCCGGCCGCCGGCTTCGCCACACCGGTCACTTACACCGTGGAAGGGCGGCAGTATATCGCGCTTGCAGCGGGCGGCGGCAAGGGGAGCAGGTATGGAAGTAAATATGTTGCTTTCGCTTTGAAATAACGGATTATTGCTGGTCGCCGGAAGTGCCCGGATGAAAGATTCGGCCTTTTGCGTCTACAATGCAGGGGCCGGAGTAAACACCGCCGTTGGTTTGGAAGGACCATACCGGAATTCCGGTGGAGGCATTCAAGGCAAGAATGCTGTTATTATACCCTCCGCAATAGACGATCCCGCCGGCGACGGTAGGATTGGTAGTACCTGCAGCGGGTGTGTTGTTTTCGTTGTCGTAAACCCATTTGCTGGCGCCGGTGATCGCGTCAAAGGCATAGATCTTACTATCGTTGTTGCCGGCGAAAAGGATCCCGCCGGATACCACGGGGCTTGAAAATATGCCTACATCGCCGCTGATCCCTACCGAGCCCGAAAGCGCATTGTATGAACCTGCGGTCCAGAGCAGGGAATACGTAGCCGAGTCAAACACATAGATATATCCGGTGTAACTGGCGGAATAAATTTTGCCGTTGGCGACGGTTGGCCCTGTACCGCTGCCAAACGCTGTTGGATTTCCCTGCGAAAATAAATTATACCTGAAGACGAGGGTACCTGTCATGGCGTCCAAAACCACCAGTTGGTCAAATTGGTCGCCGGCATAGACCTTTCCCCCCACTACTGCCGGGTTGGAGGTTGAACTGCCTTCCTGAAAGGTCCATTGCAGGGCGCCCGTAGTCGCGTCCAATGCGCCGATCGTAAAGACACCTTCAAAAGCTTCGTCATAGATGATACCGTTGACAACAGTGGGACTTTGGGTAGTAGCATACTGGTCGGCGGTAGCATATTGCCATTTCATTTGCCCGGTAAGCGCATCCAGGGCAAGCAGGTAGCCGGGCATATTGAAATAAACGATAGCATTTGCCACCGTCGGGCTCGAGTTGCATGCTCCTGCGGCCTGGTATTTCCAGTGCAGGGATCCGTTTGCCGAGTCAAGCGCATAAAAATAGCCATCACTACTTCCAAAATAGACCGTTCCATTATACAACGTGGGGCTTGAACGGATGGCGCCGCCCGTGGCATACTTCCATTTAAGGACTCCGGTGGTTGCGTCCAGTGCGTACAGGTACCCGTCGTCGCAACCCACATATAGTGTCAGGTTCAGCTCGACGATCACCGTATAAGTCTTTGTGGTTCCATCCGCCGCCGTGACGGTATAAAAAACCGGAGCCGTATAATCAGTGGCCGTGCCGGAGGATGGGTTTATGGACTTTCCCGTGTATGTAATGAATGGTACAAGCGCAGTCAAACCGGCGGCAGCGCCGAACGGAACGGTGATAGTGTCGTTCCCCACAACGCCGGCGATATCGGCAGTCAGGCCAGGATTATCCGCCGCCCTGAAAACAAAGGCAGTGATCAGCTTTGTTCCGGAAAGCAAGTTGACGACTACGGTATAAGTTTTGGTACTTCCGTCGGCCGCAGTCACCGTATAAAGAACAGGTTTAGTGAAATCCTGAGCGGAATTGCCGGGTGGGCTGAGGCTTTTGCCGGTAAAGGTGATCGTTGGGGTAAGGCTGGTGAGCACCGTGTTCTGCGGAACACCCAATTGGATGGTATCAGTGCCTATAAGCCCGTGCACATCAACTGAAATGACACCGGGATTCCCGGCGGCTGTCAATACAAAAGCGGAAATATACTTGTCGGAAGACGGCTGCTGTCCCTTCTTGCAGCCCGCAGTGCCAAACAGCATAAGCAGCACCAGCAGGTGGAGTGTGGGACGGCAGGTCATTGCGGTTTTATTTTTACCCTGTCGGCTACGAGTTCGCCGATCTGCTTTCCCATTTCGTGACTAACATCAGTAGAATACTTGTAATGGATGCCTCCAAAGAAACGGGAGTGTGCCGTCTCTTCGGCCGCTGCGCGGAAGCTGGGGAAGCTGCGGCTTCTGATGCCGAACTCCAGTTCGGTGGTATCGCTGAAGGCGAAATTGTCGCCGAAG
>Ga0302325_10013561_pt1 | contig 17373 bp, 14 predicted proteins | sample Palsa_T0_2_FD_201948 | JGI IMG/M metagenome (GOLD analysis project Ga0302325, IMG submission 201948) | Peat permafrost microbial communities from Stordalen Mire near Abisko, Sweden - Palsa_T0_2 | ecosystem: Environmental > Terrestrial > Soil > Palsa > Peat permafrost | place: Sweden: Abisko... | reverse complement strand
CCGGCGCGCCACCCCGGTCGTAGGCCCGGTCGGATTGCCGAAAGGACGCGCCCATGAATCCTGCCGACATCAGCTCGTCGGCCCTGCCGTTGACATCCTCCGATCTCTCGCTCTTTCACCTGTTTTGGCAGTCCCACTGGCTGGTCAAAACGGTGATGACCGGTCTGATGGTGTGCTCGGTGTGGGTGTGGGCGATCGCCATCGACAAGGCGCTGCTATTCTCGCGCATCCACAAAGCCACCGACGGCTTCGAGCACGCATTCTGGTCAGGCCAGTCGCTCGATGATCTTTATACGTCGCTTGCAGCCAAACCGGGCCATTCGACCGGCGCGGTCTTCGTCGCCGCCATGCGCGAGTGGAAAAAAAGTTTCGAGGGCCATGCCCGTTCCTTCGCCGGGCTGCAAATGCGCATCGAGAAGGTGATGAATGTTGCCATCGCGCGTGAGGTCGAACACATGGAGCGCTGGCTCCTGGTGCTGGCGACCGTCGGCTCGGCGGGTCCCTTTATCGGCCTGTTCGGCACGATTTGGGGCATTATGACCAGCTTTCAGTCGATCGCGGCCTCGAAGAACACGTCGCTGGCGGTCGTCGCCCCGGGCATTGCCGAGGCGCTGTTCGCAACCGCAATTGGCCTCATAGCCGCCATTCCGGCGACCATTTTCTACAATAAGTTCATCACCGACGTGAACCGCCAGGCGCAGCGCCTGGAGGGCTTCGCCGACGAATTCACGGCGATCCTATCGCGGCAGATCGACGAGCGCGGGTGAGGGGGACGAAATGGCGGCCAACGTCGTGAGTGCGGCGTCGGGCGGCGGCCGGCAAAGGCGCCGCCGGCGCCCGGTCATGAGCGAGATCAACGTGACGCCGTTCGTCGACGTCATGCTGGTGCTGCTCATCGTCTTCATGGTGTCGGCGCCCTTGCTCACGGTCGGCGTGCCGCTCGATTTGCCCCAGAGCCAGGCCAAGTCGCTCGAACAAGACCGTGAGCCGCTGACCATCTCGGTGAACGTCCAGGGCCAGGTCTTCCTGCAAAACAGCGAGATCAAGGTCGAGGATCTGGTGGCGAAGCTCAAGGCCATCACCGACGCCCGCGGCGGCGCCGACGAGCGCATCTATGTGCGTGGCGACAAAAAGGTCGATTACGGTACGATGATGCGCGTGATGGGCCGCCTGTCCGCGGCGGGCTATCATCGGGTGGCGCTGGTCACCGAGGTCGAGCAGGGTGGGGGATGAAGCGATCTCTTGCCATATCGGGTATCGCCCATGTCGTCGTGCTCGGCTGGGGCTTGGTGGCGTTCGCCGCCCGGCCGAATGACGCACCGCAGGCCGAGCCGCTGCCGGTCGAATTCGTTTCCGCGACCGAGTTTTCGCAACTCACCGCCGGCGTGAAGAACGCGCCGAAAGTCCTCGATGACGCAAAACCGCTGGCCGACAAAGTCGGCGACCCGAAACCTGTCAAGCAGCTTGCCCCGAAGGTCGCGGATAAGCCGGAGATCACCACCGATTCCGCCGCGCGTGAATCCAAGCCCGAGTCGAAGCCGGAGAAGTCCGAAAAGCAAAAGGATGCCGAGGCCAAGCCCGACCAGATTGCCGACGCATTGAAGAAGGACGAAGCCAAAAAGCCGCCCAAGCCGGAGAAGAAGCCGCCGGAATTCAAGCCCGATCAGATCGCGGAACAATTGAAGAGAGACGAGGCAAAGAAGCCGCCGTCCAAGTTCGACGCCAACCAGGTGGCGGCATTGCTCGATCACCGCGATCCGCAGCGTCGGTTGGCGACCGCCGAAACGCTTAACGGCTTGGTCAACCTCGGAGCTCAAGGCGGGCACGCCGCGCAACTATCGCAGAGCGAGCTCGATGCGCTGCGGGCAAAACTGATCTCGTTATGGAATCCGCCGCCGGCCGTGAGCAGCAATCCGGATCAATACATCGTCACCGTTCATATCAGGCTCACGCGCGACCATCGGCTCGATGGTCAGCCAGAAGTGCTCAGTAACGGTGAGGGTCCGTTGTTCGAAGCCACGCGCGACAGCGCCGTGCGCGCCGTGTTGCAGGCCCAGCCCTACGACATGCTGTCGCAATCCACCTATGATTTGTGGAAGGATATTACTTTGACCTTCAATCCGCGCGAGGTGTTCGGTGGTTGATCGCCGAATCCTCCTGATGCCGCAAATGCCGAGCTGCCGCCCGACGAAATTTCTACACTTGAGCCGCCGTGGCGTGCTGTCGCTCGGTAGCGCCGCGCTCGCCGGCTTGATTGTCGATCCGCGCCGCTCCGCAGCGGCGGTCAACCTCGACATCACCCAGGCCAACGTCCAGCCGATGCCGATCGCGATCCCCGATTTCCTCGGCGGCACGCCCGGCGATAACGAGACCGCGCAAGGCGTTTCGCAGATCATCACCGCGAACCTCAAGCGCAGCGGTCTGTTCGCTCCGATCGATCCGGCCGCGTTCCTGGAAAAAATCGCCAACGTCGACGCGGTGCCGCGTTTTCCCGATTGGCGCACCATCAACGCGCAGGCGCTCGCCACCGGGCGCGTGACGCGTCAGAGCGACGGCCGTCTCAAGGCCGAATTCCGCTTGTGGGACGTGCTCGCCGGTCAGCAGCTCGCCGGCCAGCAATACTTCACGACGCCCGACAATTGGCGGCGCATCGCCCACATCATCTCGGACGCCATCTACGAGCGCCTTACTGGCGAGAAGGGCTATTTCGACAGCCGCGTCGTGTTCATCGATGAGACCGGGCCGCCGGAGCACCGCATCAAGCGGCTCGCCATCATGGACCAGGACGGCGCCAACGTGCGCTATCTGACCCGCGGCGACGAGCTCGTGCTGACGCCGCGCTTCTCGCCATCGACGCAGGAGATCACCTATATGGCCTACGGCCAGGGCGATCCTCGCGTTTATCTCCTCAACATCGAAACCGGGCAGCGTGAAATTGTCGGCAACTTCCCCGGCATGAGCTTCGCACCGCGATTCTCGCCGGACGGACAACGTGTCGTCATGAGCCTGCAAGAGGGGAGTAACTCCAACATCTTCGTCATGGATTTGCGCTCCAAGGCGATGACGCGGCTGACCGAAACGCCGGCCATCGATACCTCGCCCTCCTACTCGCCCGACGGTGCACGGCTCTGTTTCGAGTCCGATCGCGGCGGTCATCCGCAGATCTACGTCATGGCCGCGTCCGGCGGATCGGCGCAGCGCATCAGCTTTGGCGAAGGCTCCTACTCGACGCCGGTATGGTCGCCGCGCGGCGACTACATCGCCTTCACGCGGCAGGCCGAGGGGAAATTCGCGATCGGTGTGATGAAGCCGGACGGTTCGGGCGAGCGCATCCTCACCGAAGGCTTCCACAACGAGGGGCCGACATTCGCACCCAATGGGCGGGTGATCATGTTTTTCCGCGACCCGGGTGGCACCGCCGGGCCGTCGCTGTTCACTATCGATGTCGGGGGACGCAACGAACAGCGCATTGCGACGCCGAGCTTCGCCTCCGATCCGGCCTGGTCGCCGCTTCTGTCGTGACCGCGCTGACACGTTGGCGTCCCCCATATCGCCGCCGCATTCACGCTGCATTAACCAACACAAAAGCTTTCCGAGCGATCGGCAGATTTGAGAGTTCTTTGCAAGGCCGCATCAAGGTTGACGGAACGTTCGCTTAACGAAGGCGCTGCTAGATCGCTTCTGGGAACAGCCATGTCCGGTCACGACGGAACAATGGAGGCACCGGAATGAACGTGGTGAGCATCGTCCGCGGCGCCAAATTCGCAGCCATCCTGCTTGGCGCGATCGCGATCGCGGGCTGCGCGAAGCAGCCCGACCAGACTGCAATGGCCAATGCCGCAGCGCCCGGCAGCCAGCAGGACTTCATCGTCAACGTCGGCGATCGGGTGTTCTTCGAAACCGATTCGTCCGAGCTTACCCCGCAGGCGCGGGCGACGCTTGATAAGCAGGCACAGTGGCTCAGCCAGTACAATCGCTACTCCTTCATCATCGAAGGCCATGCCGACGAACGCGGCACGCGTGAATACAACATCGCGCTCGGCGCCCGCCGCGCGCAAACGGTGCGCGAATACTTGATCTCGCGCGGCGTGATGGCGCAGCGCATGCGCACCATCTCGTATGGCAAGGAACGGCCGGTCGCGGTGTGTAACGACATTTCCTGCTGGTCGCAGAACCGCCGTGCGGTGACCGTGCTCAATCAGAGCTCATAGCCGTCAGTCATTGCGAGCCTGAGCGAAGCGAAGGCGAAGCAATCCAGCGACAAGGCTGGGTTGCTTCCGCTCCTAGGTTGATTGGCGCAAAAGCTTCGCCCAACGGGTGGCGCGCCGAGCATGATCCCGAAAAGTGGAAGCCGGTTTTCGGATAAGGATCATGCTCAAACGAAGAATCTAGCCCTTGATCATTTGGATTGGATCAAGGTCTAGTCACAATTTGGACGCAGCGCGGGCTATGGTAGGGATCGCCCACGCACCGCAAATGTCGCCGGCGATGATCCGCACCGCTTTTCTGATCCTGATCGCTGTTATGTGCGCGCTCGGCGCCCGAGCCGTCCGCGCGCAAGAGTCCGATGCCGATTTGGTCACGCGCATCAATCGTCTCGAGGCAACGATCCGCAATCTCACCGGCAACATCGAGCAATTGCAGTATCGCAACCAGCAGCTCGAGCAGCAGTTGCAGCGTTTGCAGTCCGAATCTACCCCTGAGGGAGCGCGGCCATCGTCCGCCCCGCCGCCACGGCCGACCGGCCAGTATTCGCCGCCGCCGGCGACGGCGCCTGGACCTGTCGTCGCAACCGCGCCGCCGGCCACCTCGGCGCCAATGGAGCCGGCGCCGTCCGTGAACCGGCGTGGTGACGCTTTCGATCCGGCAGCTAATCCGAGCGCGCCGGGCGCGCCGCGCCCGTTGGGCACTAGCACCGCCGCAACCGAGCCGCCGCCTCCGCTCTCCGACGCGCCCGGTCCCGGGCCCCGTCAAATCGGTGCGCCGCTCGATCTGTCGACGCCCGGCACGGCGCCACAAAGCGAATTGCCGCCACCGCCGGCAAACAATCCAAGCGGGACCGGCGCCATGCAGGCGACTTTGCCGCCGACCAGCTCGCCGCGGGATGCCTACGACCTTGCTTACGGCTACGTGCTGCACAAGGACTTTGGGCTCGCCGTGGAGGGCTTCCGTACGTTCCTGCGCCAATATCCGAGCGACCGGCTGGCGCCCGAAGCCCAGTACTGGCTGGGGGAAAGTCTGTTCCAGCGGCAGCAATATCGCGACGCGGCCGAGTCGTTCCTCGCCGTATCGACGAAGTATGATACGACCGCGCGAGCGCCGGAAGCGCTGTTGCGGCTTGGCCAATCGCTCGCGGCGTTGGGCGAAAAGGAAGCGGCTTGCGCCTCGCTGGGGGAAGTGCTGCGCAAGTATCCGCGCGCCGCCGCGAGCGTGAAGCAGTCCGTGGAGCGAGAACAAAAGCGTGGGCATTGCTGACCAGGCAGTTCGCGGCGAGGAAGCGAGCGCGCTGTTCAGTGGTCTTGAAGGCTTAAGCGGGCTTGTGCTCGCCGTCTCCGGCGGCTCCGATTCCACGGCGCTCCTTGTCATCGCGGCGCGCTGGGCCAGGGCAGTCAAAAAGCGGCTCAAGCGCGCGCCCAAGCTTATAGCCATCACTATCGATCACGGGCTGCGGCCGGAATCCGCGCGCGAAGCCGCGGCGGTGAAACGCCTCGCGCGCCGGCTCGGCGTGCCGCACCGCACGCTGCGCTGGCGCGGCAAGAAGCCAAAGACCGGCTTGCAGGAGGCGGCGCGCCGCGCGCGCTATCTGCTGCTGGCGCAGGCGGCGACGCGCGCCGGCTACGAACATGTGCTCACCGCGCACACGCTCGACGATCAGGCGGAAACCGTGCTGTTTCGGCTGGCTCGCGGCAGTGGCCTGACTGGGCTTGCCGGGATGGGCCACGCATTGCCTATTCCCGCCGGCGAGGATGCGGCGATTTTCCTCCTCCGTCCGCTGCTCCGCATTTCCAAGGCGCGGCTCGTGGCGACGCTGACGGCCGCCGGCGTCAGTCATAGCGAGGATCCGACCAACCGCGATCCGCGCTTTGCCCGTACGCGGCTGCGCGCGATGATGTCGCAGCTCGCGCGCGAGGGGCTCGATGCGCGCGGGCTGGCGCGGCTGGCGGCGCGCATGCGGCGTGCCGAGGCCGCCATCGAGTTCGCCGTCGCCGCCGCGCGGGCGGCCTTGGCCCCTGGGCCGTGGCCCGAGCGCGGTCCGATCGCCTTCGAAGCGGAACGATTTGGCGATCTGCCTGCCGAAGTGGCAGTGCGGCTTCTCGGCCGCGCCATTGTGCATGCCGGCGACGAAGGACCGGTCGAGCTGGGCAAGCTCGAAATGCTTTATGAGGCGCTGCGGCAGACTCGCGCGCCATTGCGCCGGACGCTCGCCGGCGCGCTGGTCAGCCTTGGCGGCGGCGGGCTGATCGTCGAGCGCGCCCCGCCCCGCCGTCGAACCGCGCGCCGGAGCGGCAACCGCCGATTTACGAAAGGGCAGTAGAATAAACAACTTGCCCGATCCCCGGCTTCCCTTGGCAGGCGGGGGCTCGACGCCTACATTTGCTGGGGTGAGACGTGATGCGGCCACGATTCGTGAACACTCTTAAGCCGTTGGGCGCCGGCAGGTTGCCGGCCGAGGACATGCGATGAACGCCAATCTTCGGAATTTCGCCCTCTGGGTCATTATCGTTCTGTTGCTGCTGGCGCTGTTTACGCTCTTCCAGAACCCGGGCCAGCACACAACTTCGCAGGACGTTTCGTTTTCGCAGCTTCTCAATGAGGTCGATCAGGGCAGGGTACGTGACGTTCTGATCCAAGGGCCGGAAATCCACGGCACCTTCACCGACGGGCGCACCTTCCAGACCTACGCGCCGAGCGATCCGAGCCTGGTGCAGCGGCTCTACAATAAAGGCGTTTCGATCACGGCGCGTCCGCTGTCGGAGAACGTGCCCTGGTTCGTGTCGCTGCTGATTTCCTGGCTGCCGTTTGTCGCGCTGATCGGCGTGTGGATTTTCCTGTCGCGGCAGATGCAGGGCGCCGGCGGTAAAGCGCTCGGCTTCGGCAAGTCGCGCGCCAAGCTTCTCACCGAAGCGCATGGCCGCGTCACCTTCGAGGACGTGGCCGGCGTCGACGAGGCCAAGCTCGATCTGCAGGAGATCGTCGAATTTCTGCGCGACCCCGGTAAATTCCAGCGGCTCGGCGGGCGCATTCCGCGCGGCGTACTGCTTGTCGGCCCGCCCGGCACTGGCAAGACGCTGCTCGCGCGCGCCATCGCCGGCGAAGCCAACGTGCCGTTCTTCACCATTTCCGGCTCCGACTTCGTCGAGATGTTCGTCGGCGTCGGCGCCAGCCGCGTGCGCGACATGTTCGAGCAGGCGAAGAAGAACGCGCCCTGCATCATCTTCATCGACGAGATCGACGCCGTCGGCCGCCACCGTGGCGCAGGCCTCGGTGGCGGCAACGACGAACGCGAGCAGACGCTGAACCAACTGCTCGTCGAGATGGACGGCTTCGAGGCCAATGAAGGCATCATTTTGATCGCCGCCACTAACCGGCCGGATGTGCTCGACCCGGCGCTGTTGCGCCCGGGCCGTTTCGACCGTCAGGTGGTCGTGCCGAATCCGGACGTGGTCGGTCGCGAGCAGATCCTGAAAGTCCACGTGCGCAAGGTGCCGCTTGCTCCCGATGTCGTTCTCAAGACCATCGCGCGCGGTACGCCAGGCTTCTCCGGCGCGGACCTGATGAACCTCGTCAACGAAGCGGCCCTGATGGCGGCGAGGCGCAACAAGCGCATGGTCACCCAGGTCGAGTTCGAAGACGCCAAGGACAAGGTGATGATGGGCGCCGAGCGCAAGTCGCTGGTGATGACGGAGGAGGAAAAGCTCCTCACCGCCTATCACGAGGGCGGCCACGCCATCGTCGCGCTCAACGTCAAGGCGACCGATCCGGTGCACAAGGCGACGATCATCCCGCGCGGCCGCGCGCTCGGGATGGTCATGCAATTGCCCGAACGCGACAAGCTGTCCATGAGCCTGGAGCAGATGACGGCGCGGCTTGCCATCATGATGGGCGGGCGCGTGGCCGAGGAGCTGGTGTTCGGGCACGAGAAGGTGACTTCGGGCGCCGCCTCCGACATCGAACAGGCGACCAAGCTCGCTCGCATGATGGTCACGCGCTGGGGCTTGTCAGATTCGCTCGGCGCCGTCGCCTATGGCGAGAACCAGGAAGAGGTATTCCTCGGCTACTCGGTGGCGCGCCAGCAGAACATCTCGGAAGCGACCGTGCAGAAGATCGACGCCGAGATCAGGCGGCTGGTCGAGGACGGCTATCAGGAAGCGCAGCAAATCCTCACCGACAAGCGCGGCGATCTGGAGACGCTCGCCAAGGGACTCCTTGAATTCGAGACGCTCAGCGGCGACGAGATCAAGGATTTGCTCATGGGCAAGCGTCCGACCCGCGAGTCGACGATCGAGCCGTCAGCGCCGCGCACCTCTACCGTGCCGTCAGCCGGCGCCGGCCGCAACCGGCCGCGTCCAGAGGGCCCGATGGAGCCGCAGCCGCAGGCGTGACGTTCGGCCGGGTAGGGGGATTCATGCGGGCGCTTCCGGTTGCAGGCGTAATCCTGGCCTTGGCAGTGGGTTCGGCGGGTGCGGAGCCGCCCCAGGTTGCCGGCCAACCGGTCATCATTAATCCGAACGCGCAACCCGCCCCGCCTAAATCCCCTGCCGCCACGAAACCGGCACAGCCGACCGTGAAACCGCAGGTGACGGCCAAGGTCCCCTCGACGCCCGAAGCGCGCTCCGCCGCGGCGTTGGCGCTATCGGCCGATCCGGTGTTCGATGAAGGCACCTATCAGCGCATCAAAGAGGCGCTGCTCAGCTATGCGGATATCCAGGTGCGCGGCGGCTGGCCCGTTCTGCCGGCCGACGCCAAGCTCGTTCCGGGCGTAAGCGGGCCGGCCGTCGCCTTGCTGCGCCGGCGTCTCGTCATCACCGAGGACATGCCGGCCGACCAGGAGGCAGGCGAGGCTTACGACGCCGCCGTCGTCGAAGGCGTCAAGCGATTTCAGTTGCGTCATGGGTTCGACGCGACCGGCAGCGTCGGTGCACAGACATTGCGCGCGCTCAACGTCCCGGTCGCGGCGCGCATCAAACAGCTCGAAGCCTCGCTCGAACGCCTGCTCGGCATGGATTTCGTCTTCGCCGAGCGCTACGTCGTGGTGAACATTCCGGCGGCCTTCGTCGAGGCGGTCGGCCACGACAAAGTCGAGCGGCGCTATCGCGTTATCGTCGGCAAGGTCGACAAGCCCTCGCCGACGCTCACCGCCTCCATCACCGCGATCGATCTCAATCCGACCTGGACGGTGCCGCTCTCGATCACCAAAAACGAGATCGTCGCCCGCATGCGCCGCGATCCGAGCTATTTGAGCCGCATGCATATGCGCGTGCTCGGCGCGCACGACGACGAGATCGACCCGCACTCCATCGACTGGTCGTCCGACCGATCACCCAACTTCACCATCCGCCAGGATTCCGGCACCTGGAACGCGCTCGGCTATCTCAAGATCGACATGCCGAATCCCCAATCGGTGTACATGCACGACACCGATGCGCGGAAATTGTTCGACAATGACTATCGCTTCGACTCCCACGGCTGCACCCGCGTCGACAATGTGCGCGACCTTGCCGCCTGGATCCTCGAGGACGCGCCGGGCTGGAATCGCGGCGCGATTGATGCCGGCATTGCCACCGGCGAGCGCAAAGTCATCAATCTGCCGCGGAAAATGCCCGTCGCTTGGGTCTATCTCACCGCCTGGATGACGCGCGACGGCACCATCGAGTTTCGCGAGGACATCTACGCCCGCGACGAGGCGCTCGACCGCGCCGCGCTGGACGAGGCGGCGCGCGCCGGCGGCTTTGTGGCACCGCTGCCGCGCGACGCGAAGCAAGTCTCCAATCTCGATAGCCGGTAGTTCGCGCGCTCAAATCCGCGACCGCTCCCAGGCGAAGGCGACGATGCCCGCCATGATAACCTGCGTGACGACGATGGCGGCTACGCAGCCGGTCCAGCCGGTGGCGTTCCAGACAAATCCGATGAGAAATGCGCCGGCACTGCCGCCGATATAAAACGTCGACGCGTAGAGGCCGGCAGCGGATGAGCGTCCTTCCTTGGCGGTGGTGATGACATAGCCGGTCGAGACCGCTTGGCACACCATGCCGCAGGTGGCGCAAAGCGTCAGCCCAGTAATGATAACAGCGACCGGCGGCGCCAGCAGCATGAGCGCGCCGGCGATCCAAATTGCGATGACGCCCAGCACGAAGCGCCGGCGGCCGAATAGCGTGATCGCGCGCCCGACCCACGGCACGACAAAACTGCCACTGAGATAGGTGGCGAAAAGGGCGCCAAGCAGCGTCGGGGTGAAGAAGTAAGGCGCCCCGGCCAGGTGAAAGCTTACATAAGTGAAGGTGGCGATGAAGTTGAACAGAACGCCGAAACCGACGGCGTAGATGGCGACAAGCCGCGGATTTCGCAAATGTGCCAGCATCTGCCGCGCCGAGGCGGAGAAACCGCCCGACCGCACGAACCGCCGTTCGCGCGGCAGCGCGATGGTAACGATCATCACTCCGGCCAGTGTGAGTAGGGCCACGGCGGCGAAGGAGGCGCGCCAGCCGACCAGATCGGCAATGGCACCGGTGATAAATCTGCCGCAGAAGCCGCCCACACTCGATCCGGAAATAAAGAGCCCGGCGACGCGCGGTACGTCGGCCAGCGGCCATTCGTCGCCGACATAGGCGACGGCAACGGTAAAGATCGGCGGCAGCAAAAGTCCCTGCACGAAACGCAGGATGACGAGTTGCGGCACGCTCATAGCGAACGTCATGATCAGCGTCGGTACCAGGACGGCAAAGCCAGCGGCGGTGATCAGACGCTTGCGGCCGAGAACGTCGGCCAGCGCCCCCGTGAATGGCGCAGTCAATGCGATGGCGGCGGTACTCGCCGTCATCAACGTGCTGATCGCGCCGGCCCCGACGCCGAATTCATGCGACAGCTCGGGCAGAAGCGCCTGCGGCGAATAGAGATTGACGAATGCGGTGAAGCCCGCCGTGGCGATTGCGAGCGCGCGAAGATCGAAAGCCATGCCGTATTATGGGCGAGGGGGAGGGCGAAAGCATCCGTTGCGCCACGCATTCAGTAACGGACAGCTGCGCGTTACTCGCCGAACGGCCTGATGCTTTCAGCGACGGAATCGGCTGCGCGCTTAGAGCTGCCGGATTGCGCCGAAATCCCACGTGGTACCGCTCGGATTTTCGCCGACCCTGATCGTCGTATCGCTGACAAAGGTGTAGGGCGGCACCGGCAGATTGTAGGGCGCCGGCACGCCGGAGAAAACGCGTCCCGCCGGGTCGTATTTGGAGCCGTGGCAGGGACAGAAATAGCCGCCTGGCCAGTTAGTTACGGGCGATGTTGCATTCGGCTGCGGGTAGAACATCGGGATGCATCCGAGATGCGTGCAAATGCCGACCAAAACGCCCAGTTCCGGTTTGATCGAGCGGTGCCAGTTGGTGGCGTAGGGAGCCTGCTGCATTTGTTGGGAATTCGGATCGGAAAGCTGCGACAGCAATTTCGGGTCCTGCAACGTCTTTACGGTTTCCGGCGTGCGGTGGAAAACGAAGATCGGACGTTCGCGCCAGCGGATGACGACCTCCTGGCCGGGCTCGATCTTGGAAATATCGAGATCGACGGGCCCGCCGGCGGCAAGCGTCGAGGCGTCGGGATTCATCTGCGCGACCAGCGGCACCAGGGTGGCGGCGGCGCCCACCGCGGCGACGGTTCCGGTGGCAATGAAAAGGAAGTCGCGGCGTGTCCCTTCGGGCGAGTGGCTGCCGGTGGGTATCGTCGCCTCGCTGCTCGCCATGATCGCGCCTTTCCAAGCCTTCATCCCCGACCTCGCGCTTATATTGGCGCGGGCTACCGTCAGTCAATCAAGGAGCGGCCAGCATTGCTTTGGCCTGCGACAATGTGGCTTCGGGCGGTCCCGAGGCGTCGACCGCCGTCCAATCGAGCGGACCGAGATCGAAGCGCTCCTGTGCTCGTGCCACGCTTTGATCGGCATCGGAGGCGTCGCCGGCGCGTGCGCCGACGCGGCGGAGCCGGGTGGCAAGATCGGCGGTGAGAAATAGCCCGCGCAGGACGGAATTGGCGGATTTTGCCGCTGCCGCGATGGCGGCGCGCTCCTGCGGCTGGGCGAATACGGCATCGACGATTACCGAATGCCCGGTGGCGAGGATGCGGCGGGCCTTGTCGGCAAGCGCGGCGTAGATGCGAGCGGTGATATCGTCGGTATAAGCGTCGGCCGGCAATTTTTCCGTCTCGCCGACGCCGAACAGCGCCTTGCGCTCGACGTCTGAGCGTACGATGACGGCGCCCGGCATCGGCTCGACTTCCGGCGCCAGATCGCGCGCGAGCTTGGTCTTGCCCGTGCCCGACAGGCCGCCGACGGCGACGAATTTCGGCGGCTGCGGCGCGATCGCGCGCGAAGCGAAGGCGAAATAGGCACGAGCCGTCCGCGCGATCGCCGCGTGCTCCGCGGCCGGCGCCCGCTCCATGCGCGCGGCGGTAACCTTGGCGCGGATTGCCGCGCGCAACGAAAGGAAGAACGGCAGCGTCGCCAGCGCGTCGAGGTCTTCGATCCGCCGTGTATCCGCAAGGTAACGGTTGAGCACGACATTGGCGACTGGGGCGAAGCCGCGTTCCAGAAGGTCCATGAGCAGAAAGGCAAGGTCGTAGAAGACGTCGCCGGAGGCAATGAGGTCGCTGAATTCGATGGCGTCGAAGAGAACGGGCTTGCCGTCGATCAGCACGATATTGCCGAGATGAAGGTCGCCGTGGATGCGGCGGACGAAACCGCGCCGGCCGCGCTCGCGCAACAGCGGCACGATGCGCTCGTACGCCGTGCGGCTTGCGCGCGCCAGCGCCTCGATCTCGGCGGCCGGAAAGATACTCGGATGTTGGCGAAAGGCCTCGACGTGTTCGTCGATATAGGAGCCGAGCGCCGCGATCCAGGCTTGTGCTTCGACCCGGGGCGCTTTGGCGTGGGCCGCCGCGACAGTGCGGCCGAGCGCGTGCGCCAGCACCTCGTCGATCTCGCCGCCGAGATGGTCAAGCGTCCGCGTTTCGTCGAAACGCCGCATCTCCACCGCCCATTCGACCGCGGTCCCTGAGCCGCCGATCGCGAGCTTGCTGTCGGCCTCGCGGGTGATCGGGACGACGCCGCGGTAGATATCCGGCGCATACGGCGCGTTGACCGCAAGCTCGGCTTGGCAGGCAAGCCTCCGCTTATCCAGCGTCGAATAGTCGAGAAATGGAAAGCGCACCGCGCGCTTGACCTTGAGCGCGCGATCGCCGGCCAGAAACTCCGACGCCGCGTGGGTTTCGATTCGCTGCACCTCCTTCCCGCCATGACTGGCCGGATCGGCGAGAAAGGCGAGCACCTCCCGCTGGCTGTCCGGTGCCTCGGTCATACAGCCAAAATCCTCATTTGCGATATGCTATTGGGCTCGATCGGCCGTGCAAAAGACTGGACTATCGGCGCCTGTCGCGGCAATCAAAGTTTACAACGCCCGGGGCGGCGAATCGGCTGCGCTCGGTCATTCCGCGGAGATGCCGATGCGCGGCAAGGACAATAGCCGCACTGCCGCCGAAGTCCTGGTCGAGCAACTGCGCATCCACGCCGTGCGCCACGTGTTCTGCGTGCCCGGCGAGAGTTACCTCGCGGTGCTCGATGCTTTCCACGACAGCGATCTCGACATCACGGTATGTCGGCAGGAGGGCGGGGCGGCGATGATGGCGGAGGCCGTGGGCAAAGCGACCGGCCGCCCGGGCATTTGCTTCGTCACGCGCGGGCCGGGTGCCACCAACGCCTCTCCGGGGGTGCACATTGCCCGCCAGGATTCGTCGCCGCTCATCGTCTTTGTCGGCCAGGTCGCGCGCGGCATGCGCGGGCGCGAAGCCTTTCAGGAGCTCGACTACCGCGCCGTGTTTGGCTCGATGACCAAATGGGCGACGGAGATCGACGATCCGGCGCGCATGCCGGAGATCGTCTCGCGCGCCTTCCACACTGCGGCCAACGGGCGGCCGGGGCCGGTCGTCATCGGCTTGCCGGAGGACATGCTGACCGAACGCGTCGCCGTCGAGGACGCGCCGCCTTATGCGCTGGTTGAGACCTCGCCGGGGTCCGCCGAGCTTAAGAAATTCGCGCAGCTCGTTGGCGCCGCCCGCGCGCCGATGCTGATCCTTGGCGGCAGCCGCTGGTCGCAGGCCGCCTGCGACGGCATCGCGCGCTTTGCGCAAAAGCATGCGCTCCCGGTTTGCACTACCTTCCGCCGCCTGCATCTCTTCGACGCGCTGCATCCAAGCTACGCCGGCGATCTCGGCATCACTCCCAATCCGAAGCTCCTCGAGCGCATCAAATCGGCAGACCTCGTCGTGCTCATCGGCGGCCGCATGGGCGAATTGCCGTCGCAGGGCTACACGCTATTCGATATTCCACGGGCGCAGATGACCTTCGTGCACGTGCATCCCGGTGCCGAAGAACTCGGCCGCGTGTACAGCGCGCATCTGCCGATCCATGCGACGCCGACGGCGTTTGCTGCCGCGCTCGAACATCTCGATATCCCGGGCGCGCGAGGCGGACAGGCGCAGCCGGCGCATGCCGATTATCTCGCCTGGACGGAAAAGCCAACCGAGCAGCCGGGTGCGGTCAATCTCGGCGCGGTCATGGTGTGGCTACGCGAGAACCTTCCCGCCGACGCCATCCTGTGCAACGGCGCCGGCAATTACGCGGCGTGGATTCATCGCTTCTTTCGTTTCCGCCGCTTCGGTCAGCACGTCGCGCCGACCTCGGGCTCGATGGGCTACGGCGTCCCGGCGGCCGTCGCCATGAAGCGGCTCTATCCCGAGCGTCCGGTCGTCTGCATTGCCGGTGACGGCGACTTCCTCATGAACGGCCAGGAATTCGCCACCGCCGTCCAATACGGCCTGCCGCTCGTGGTCGTAATCGCCGACAACGGCATCTACGGCACCATCCGCATGCACCAGGAGCGCGATTATCCTGGCCGCGTCGTCGCCACCGATTTGCGCAATCCGGATTTTCCCGCTTACGCCCGCGCCTTCGGCGGCTTCGGCGCGACCGTCGAACGCAGCGCCGATTTCCCCGCAGCATTCCGGGAGGCGCAGGCGTCGGGCAAGCCGGCGATCATCCGGCTCGCCATCGATCCCGAGGCGATCACGCCGGTGACGACACTAGCCAAGATCCGCGCCAAGTCGATCGCCGAGAGGCACAAGTAATCGTCATTGCTATTGCTGAATCTTGGTTCAGCCTTTGCTACACTGCGCACGATTCTTTCGCGGTCACAGATGCCCTATCGCCGCACCGAAAACGTGGTCCGCCGCTTGGCCGCGCGTCACGACGCCATCATTGCCGCCGCGCGGCAAATCGCGAGCGAAGGGGGCCTAGCGGCGGTGCAGATCGCGCCGGTTGCCGCCCGGGCCGGGATCGCCGCGGGCACGGTCTATCGCTACTTCCCGGCCAAGACTGACCTCGTCGCGGCGCTGCTGTCCGGAATGGCCGAGCGCGAGATTGGCGCGCTGCGCCGTGCCGCCGCCGGCGCGCCGGGTCCGCTTTCGGCGCTTTCGGCGGCGATCATGACGTTCGCCGCGCGCGCCCTGCGCGACCGCCAGCTCGCTTTTGCCGCGATCGCCGAGCCGGTGGATGCCGAACTTGACGGCGCGCGAACCGCCTTTCGCCGAACCCTGGCGGCGGAATTCGCCGAGCGCATCGCCGCGGCGGTGGTTGAGGGCCGCTTGCCCGAACAGGACTCCGAGCTTGCCGCGGCAGCGCTCACCGGCCTCCTCGTGGAAGGGCTGATCGGCCCGCTTGCGCCCGACGCATCGGGCCGCGAGCGCGAGATTGTGCAATCGCTGACGCTCACAGCGTTGCGCGCGCTCGGGGTGGCCGATGCGCGCGCCCGCGGTCTCGTCGTGCAAACGGCGATGCCGGCCGGTACGTCTTAGAGCGCCAATCGCTTCAGATAGAAGCCATTGGCGCCCTAATATATTTTAGTGGAGCATGATCTTTTCGGAAAACCGGCTTCCACTTTTCCGGATCATGCTCTAGCTGCCGGAGCCCGAGATCACCTCGCCGAACAGTTTCCAGGTCTCGCCTTCGAACTTTTGCAGTTGCATCTGCTTGATCGGGGCGAAATCCGTCGCGCTGGTCGAGACGGTGATGCCCGGCAGCGCCATCGGTAGTTTCAGCTCGTGGATACTGGCTGCCTGCTTCATGACGTTCTCGCGCGTGAGGTTGTCGCCGCTCGCCTTGAGCACCGCCACCATGGTCTGTGCCACCGAGTAACCGTAAATGTTGTTCACGTCGGCGAGGCTGCCTCCTGGATAGTATTTCTTCATCCACTCCAGCCAATCCTTGTACTCCGTCGAGTTCTGCCACTGCGGATCGTTGGGGTCTTTGAGATAGCCGCCCGTGATAATGCCTTGAGCCTTGTCGAATCCAGCAGGCTTCATCACCGATCCGACAGAAGCCGAAACGTTGGTCAAAAAGAAATTCGGTTTCCAGCCGATATCGGAAACTTTGCGGATGGCCTGCGCCGCGAATTTTGGAATCGCCGCCACCAGAAGCGTATCGGCGCCGCTTCCCTGTAGCGATACGATTTGCGAATCGATGGTCGGATCGGTGGTCTCATACGTATTGCTGGCCACGATCATCTTGTCCGCTTTGTCGCCCAGCCCTTCGCGCAGGCCGACGAGGTAGTCCTTACCGAAGTCGTCGTTCTGGTAGACTATTGCGATCTTGGCGTTCGGCAGGTTCTTGAGGATGTAGCGGCCGTAAATGCGCGCCTCAATGCGATAGCTGGGCTGCCAACCCATCGTCCATGGAAACTTCTTCGGATCGTTCCATTTGTCGGCGCCGGTGGCGACGAACAATTGCGGCACCTTATTATCGTTCAAGTAGCCCTGGACCGCGGTGTTGGGAGGCGTGCCGAGTATTTGAAGCGTCAGCAGCACCTGATCTTCCTCGACTAGTTTGCGCACGACTTCGACGGTCTTCGGCGGGCTATAGGCGTCGTCGCGGCTGATGAAGTTGATCTTGCGGCCGTTGATGCCGCCCTGCTCATTGATCATGGCGAAGTAGGCGGCCTCTGCCTTGCCGATGGTGCCGTAGGCCGACGCCGGGCCGCTATAGGGCACGGTGTTGCCGATCTTGATCTCGGTGTCGCTGGCGCCCGGTCCGTATTGGCCCGCGGCGAAAGCCAATCCGCCGGC
>Ga0302325_10013557_pt1 | contig 17377 bp, 16 predicted proteins | sample Palsa_T0_2_FD_201948 | JGI IMG/M metagenome (GOLD analysis project Ga0302325, IMG submission 201948) | Peat permafrost microbial communities from Stordalen Mire near Abisko, Sweden - Palsa_T0_2 | ecosystem: Environmental > Terrestrial > Soil > Palsa > Peat permafrost | place: Sweden: Abisko... | reverse complement strand
GTTCCGTCCGGACTGAGCGCGATGCCGTCGCCGCCGGACCCGGTCACAATCGAGCGCGTTTGCGCAAGCGTCAACGGGTTGAAGACGCCGGCGGTAGAAGGAGCATTACAGCAGATGCCGACGTATGCGGTGGATGAAGATGCTTGAAGGTGGGCCGCGGTGTAAAGAAAAGCCGCGGCCGTTAAGATTTGCGTAATCGATCGGTTGAAATGAGACATGCACGAACCCCTTTTCTGTCCGCCAAAACACTTGTGCCGCTGAGGGCTGGATGAGCGGCGACGATGTACACGCGGCCGCCATCCTTACAAACCCTGAAAAGCCGTGTGGGTTGCGTTTGTCTTGGATTCCATTAGCGGATTTGGTGTTAAAGCGCACAGTTGGGCCTGCCGCAACATTAAAAACGGAGGCGCTCTCCTACACCACCCGCTCGGCGATGGACTTCGCCTGCAGGAACAGGATCATGTAATCCGGACCGCCGCCTTTGGAATCCGTGCCCGACATATTAAACCCGCCAAACGGGTGCGCGCCGACCATCGCGCCAGTGCACTTGCGGTTTACGTACAGGTTGCCTACGAAGAATTGCCGCCGGGCGCGCTCGATGTGTTCGGGCACGTTGGAGAAAATGGCCCCGGTCAACCCATATTGGGAATCGTTAGCCAGTTCCATGGCGTGATCGAAATCGCGCGCTTTGGTTACCGCCAGCACCGGCCCGAAGATCTCCTCCTGGAAGATGCGCGCCTTGGAATCCACATCCGCGATCACCGTGGGCGGCACGAAGTATCCTCGTGCAGCCGGTGCACCCGGCGCGGGCGCAGCCGCCGGCACCGGCAGCACCCGGCCTTCGCCCTTACCGGTTTCGATATATTGCAGAATCGTCCGCCGCGCGCCATCGCTGATCACCGGACCCATATAGTTATCGAGGTTCTCCGCCGCGCCCACCTTTATCGTGGAAACGCGCGCCTGCAGCTTTTCCAGGAACGCATCGTAAACTTTGGCATCCACAATCGCGCGCGAGCAAGCCGAGCACTTCTGGCCCGAATAACCGAACGCCGAGACCGCCACGCCTTCCACGGCCTTGTCCAGATCGCAATCCGCATCCACTACAATGGCGTCCTTGCCGCCCATCTCCGCGATCACGCGCTTAATCCAGATCTGGCCCGGCTGCGCCTTGGCCGCCAGTTCGTTGATGCGCAAACCCACGTCGCGCGAGCCGGTGAATGCCACGAAGCGGGTCTTGGGATGTTCGACAATGGTGTCGCCGACCGCGGCCCCGCTCCCGGTGAGCAGACAGAACGACTTCTCCGGGAAACCGGCTTCCAGCAACACTTCGGCGAACTTGGCCGCGATGGTAGGGGTTTCGCTCGATGGCTTGACGATGGCCGTATTGCCCGCCACCAGGGAAGCCACGGTCATCCCCGTCATGATTGCCAGTGGGAAGTTCCATGGTGGAATGACCACACCGACGCCCAGCGGCAGATAGCGTAATTCGCCCCGCTCGCCGGGGAGTTGGACGGCCGGCTGTTGCGGGCCGCTGAGCCGCTGCATCTCGCGCGCGTAGTACTCGCAGAAATCGATGGCTTCGGAGACGTCGGCGTCGGCCTCAGGCCAGGTCTTGCCCGCTTCCAGCACCAGCCAGGCGTCGAATTCCAGCTTGCGGCGGCGGATGATAGCGGCGGCGCGCACCAGCAGACGAATGCGCTCATCGGCCGGGGTAGCGGACCATTCGGAAAAATAGGCGTAGGCGGAACCCACCGCGCGGCGGGCCAGTTCTGCGGTGGCCCGATGGTGTACACCGATTACCTCATCCGGGTTCGACGGGTTGACCGAGCGCAGCAGATCGCCGGTTTTCAGCCGTTCGCCGGCGATCCGCAGATCATACTCGCGCCCCAGTTGCGCGCGCACTTGGGCCAGGGCTTCGTCCATGGGCCGCCGGTTTGCGGGAGCGGAGAAATCGGTGGAGGGCTCGTTTTGAAATGCCGGCAGTTTTTCCATAGCTCCATGGTACCGGATGAGGGGAGGCGGGAACTTGCGCCGGCATGCTCCCTGCCAGGGCCATGCGCGGCGCGCCGCTCCCCCGCTGTGCTATTCTCAAATCGCTGCCGTTTATGCGTCTCCGCACCGCCCTTGGCGTGGGTTTCCTCGGATTGGCCGCCTGGGGTTTGCTGGCACAGGCGCCTTGGAAAGACTACCCCGCGCTCGAATACGAGAACTTCGCGGTCCCTACGGATTGGAACCAGAAAACCGAGTGGACCCGCGCGCGGCTGCGCTATCCGGACATCTACGGATATCCGTTCGTCGACCTGCGCATGCGCGACGGCAAGCCGTTTCCAGGTTACTGGACCATGGACTATCCGCGCTCAGACCGGCATCTGATGGCGGGCATACGGCGGCTGACCCGCATCGAGACACGCTCCGTCGAGCAGGTAGTGACATTGGACGGGACCGGCGAGGTCAACAATTGGCCCACGCTCTACGCGGTCGAAGTCGGACATTGGCGCCTGCCCGACGACCAGGCCGCCCAGCTTCGAGAGTTCCTTCTGCGCGGCGGGTTCCTGATGGTGGACGATTTCCATGGCACCAAGGAGTGGAATATCTTCGTGGCCAGCATGAGTAAAGTTTTTCCGGACCGGCCCATCGTGGAAATCCCCAATAGCGATCCGATCTTTCACACGGTCTACGATCTGGACGAGCGGTTTCAGGTGCCGGGTGCGCAGTACTTCGACACCGGAAAGACATATGAGCAGGATGGTTACCAGCCCCGTTGGCGCGCTATATACGACGACAAGGGCCGCGTAATGGTGGCCATCTGCCACAACATGGACCTGGGCGACGCCTGGGAATGGTCCGACGATGCCCGCTATTACGAGAAGTGGGCGTCGCTCGCCTACCGCATTGCGGTGGACTATTTTGTCTACGATCTGACCCACTAGCTTGCGACGGATCGCATTAGTCGTGGCTGCCGCCCGCCTGGCAACAGGATTAGCCGCACAGGATGCCGGCGAGATCGTGCGTAAGTCCGTGGATCTGGACCAGGCGAATTGGCAGCGCTTGAAAGACTACACCTGGGTGGCGCGTTCCACGGAGCGGCATTTCGATTCCGCCGGCAAAGTGAGATCGACCGAACGGAGCGCCTGGGAAACCGTGATGCTGGATGGCGAGCCGTACCGGCGCATGCTGGAGCGCGACGGCCAGCCGCTTCCGCCCGCTGAACAGAAGAAGCAGCAGGACAAGCTGGATAAGAGCGTCGCCAGGCTGGCCCACGAGACACCGGAAGAAAAGCGGCGGCGCCTCGCGGACTACGAAGCCCGGCGCCGGAAAGACCGTGAGTTCCTGCGCCAGATACCCGACGCATTCGATTTCCGCATCGAGGGAGAGGCGCAGGTGGACGCGCACGCCGCGTGGGTGATCGTGGGAACGCCTAAAGCCGGGTATCGTCCGCGGGACCGGGATGCCAAGTCCCTGCTGAAGATACACGGGAAGCTCTGGGTAGATAAATCGAGCTACCAGTGGGTCAGGCTGGAGGCGGAGACTACGGAGACCATCGCATTCGGACTTTTTCTCGCCCGCCTGAATCCAGGCGCCACGCTGGTGTTCGAGCAAACTCACGTGGCCGGCGATTTGTGGTTACCCAGGCGGATCTATATGAAGGGCGCCGGAAGGATCGGGTTAATCAAGAGAGTCGCGATGGAGCAGGACATCACTTGGAGTGACTATCGCAGATTCCAAGTGGACTCGCAGATCCTCCCGTTGGAGCACTGACCGCCGCGGAAGTTACAATCCGTACAATTTGCGGGCATTGCCGCGCAACACGAGGTTGGCCAGTTCGAGGGCTCGGCTGCGCGAGATCTCGCCGTCCCGCAGCATGCCGCCCAGCGCGATGGCCAAAGCCTGGCGCGCTCTCTGCGACGCAATCCAGCCGGATTCCTCCCATCCCATTTCATCCGAGTACGGATAGGCATCCGTCGCAAACATCACCTTCTCCGGCACCCATTCCAGCCATTCGCGCAGTGTCACGGCTAAGGTGGCGGGCGGCAACAGCAGCGATTGCGCCGAATAATCCAGATAAGCGTTGGGCTTTTCCAGCAGCGCCGTGATTTCGCGCGTGAATGGCCAGCCCCCGTGAAGCATCACGAAGTTCGTCTTGCGCAACGCTGGATCGTTGAGCACCGATTCAAGCAGCAGCGGGTCCGCGCCGCGCACTTCGAAGCAGCTGCCCGCGCCCGCCATGGTGTGGATGTGCACAGCCATCCCCAAGCGTCCGCACTCCGCAGCGATGTGACGGAAGACGTAATCCTGCAGGAGCTTGTAGAGGGCCTCCGGCGGCGCGCCCTTGGCGCGATACTGCGCATATACTTTGGTTGCCGCGGCGCGATCCACCTTATCGAATTCGAGCGAGCGCAAATAGGCGGCCTCGAACTTCTCGGCCACGGCGCCGCCTTGCTTATGCCGCTCGAGCGTGGGGGTCACTACATGAGTCAGATACTCATCCAGCGTGGCCGGCGGACCGCTTAGTCCCGCATCTTTCAGGTAGCTCCGCAATAGGATGTCTTCGTCCGCGAAGAACGCTTTGCGATCGGAGTTCCGGGCGGCCAGCTGCGTATTGTCCAGAGGAAACAACAGGGCGTCGGCATAGGGAACCCACCGGAAACGGGGCGCTCCCACGCCGCGACCCATCCGTACCCGATCGGCGAGCATTACTTCCACGCCCATTCGATCCAGCACCCAAGCCGGGTATCCGTCGCCTTCGCGTTCCATAACGCGGCGCTTTAGGGACGGGTGTTCGCGCGCATTTTCTGGCCGCAAGTCGGGGTAAGAGTACCCGAATAGAGAGCGACAAGCTTCCAGGATACCCGGCGCCCCCGGCCTTAGATACACCGGATCGGACGACGGCTCCATGTTATCGACCGGCAGAGCATCGAACTCCCGGTCTGGCGGCTCTCCCGGCGAAACTACGCGCACCGGGTGTGCATGGTTATCAACGGCGCGAATACGCGCGATCGGCCGCGATATCGGGCGGCCGGGCCCGGTCGCAGCCGGTCCCGAGCGCCGCCAGGCATAGACAGAGGACTAGGGTGTCACCCCGGCGCAGGTTGGCGCGCATCCCGCTTGATCCAGCGATATGCCGCGATGGAATTCCTCCAGAAGTATTTTTCGGCGGCCGCGGTCCCTTTCGCATGAAAGTACTCCTCCACGATCTTCAAAACCTGCGGGTAAGTTCCCAACGGATCGCTGTTCGGCCAGTCACTGCCATAAATAAGGCGGTCCGGGCCGAAGATGTCCCAAATTGCATCGAGTCTGCCGCGATAGAAGTCCGTATCGATAGGCACCCGGCCCGCCACGCGGCGCAGTACTCCGGAAACCTTCACGTAGACCTGCGGACGTTTGGACAGTTCCCGCAGGTTAACGAGGTCCGCTGTGGTAGGATCGAGTTCCGGCATGTGATCCATAACCACGCGCAGGTGGGGAACGCGATCGGTAAGGCGCACCACATCAGTTACCAGCGCCGAGGTAGGATTGGCGGTGTCGAGCGCCAGGCCGGCCTCGGCCAGCGCTTTAAGTCCGCCGATGAATTCCGGCTTCTCCAATTCCTTGCCCAAATCCCGCCCCCACAGATTTCCGTACCGGATACCCCGAAACAGCGGGTTGCGCGCGAACCGTTCCAACTGCGTGTGAAACTGCGGATGACCGGGTTCCAAATCGCCAATCGTACCGACGATAGTCGCGTCCCTGGCGGCCACGTCCAAGACCCACTGATTATCCTCCAGCCAGGGGCTGCATTCGATCTCGATAGCGCCCACAATGCCGAGACCTTCGGTAACCTTGCGATATCTGCCGGGCAAAGCCGGTTGGTAGAGTACTGCATCCTTCTTGTCCGGCCACGGTACGCCTTGTGGACGAGCTGTATCGAAAAGATGGATATGCGTGTCGATGATTGGGATAGATACAGCCCCAGCCATCCTGTCTCGAATGGCTACGGGAGCCATCATGCCCAGAAAGCTTCTGCGGTCCACGTCTTTATTTTATCGCCATTATATCGCCGCGCGTGCTACTCTAGACAATTCAGCATTGGACGAAGTAACCCAAAAGTCCGAAACAACGCCTGTAAGTGAGGATATAATCAAGCTGATGCCACGACCACCCAAGCAAGACACTGAACTACTCGAAGCTGCTTTAATCGGTTTCCAGCATAAACGGGACCAGGTTGAGCAGAAGATAGCGGAGCTACGCAGCCGGATCGGAGGGCACCCGGCATCCGGGCCGGCCGCCACCGCGGCTTCCGGGGCGTCCGCATCCAAGAAGCGCACCATGAGCGCGGCTGCCCGCCGGCGCATCGCTCTGGCGCAAAAGAAGAGGTGGGCCGCTTATAAGGCCGAGCACGGAACCAAGGCAGTGGCCGCGCCCAAGGCGAAGAAGCGCATTATCAGCGCGGCTGGAAGGGCTCGTATCGTGGCGGCCACTAAGAAGCGTTGGGCAGCGTATCGCAAGGCTCAAGAAGCCCAAGCGGCCGGTTAGGTCCGGGCTTCGCGAGAGATACTGAGCCGATCCCGCCACGGCGCGCTGTCTGTAAGAATCAGCACCGGTCCTACCGGTGTGTCGATCCAGACTGCTCTTCGGACGGGAACACGGTTTATACTGGCTCTGTGCGCCCGGCCTGGAAGACATTTCCCTATCTCCTGCGGCGAAGCGTTGTTGCGGCAGCCGACAACAACTGCTTCAGCATCGCCAAGGGCGCAGCTTACTCAGCGCTGTTGTCTTTCTTTCCGGTGCTGACCTCCGCGGCCACCATACTGATTCAAACGCACGCCAAATTCGTCTTAGACACCGTCGGCTCCGTTCTTGCACAAGTTGTCCCGCCCGGCACCGAAGACTTGGTGATACGCCATTTTCAGGGCGACGGTGCCCGGCCGCGCCTGGTATTGGCGGTGGCTGCGCTGGTGTCGCTATGGGCGGCTTCGAGCGTGTTCAAGAGCCTGATGGAAGGTTTTCAGGCGGCGTATAGTGTACCGCGCAGCCGCAATTTCTGGCAAAACTCGGGCGTGGCGATCCTGCTCGTGCTGCTTTCCGCGGCGCCCTTGGTGGCGGCTTCCGCGCTGCTGCTGTTCGGTAGTCAGGTGGAGAACGCCGTCCTCAGCTGGATGAAGGTCGACCCCCTGTGGAATCCCTGGGCCTGGGCCTGGGAATTAGTCAGCCGCGTGACGCGGTACATCATAGCGTTCGCCGCGACCATTCTGGTGACGATGCTGCTTTATTACTTCGGACCGAATCGACCGCAACGCTTTACGGCTCTATTTCCAGGAGCGGCGCTGGCGACGGTGCTTTGGATGCTGGCTACCAACGGCTTTGGCTGGTACGTGCGGCATGTGGCGCACTACAACCTGATGTACGGCAGTATCGGGGCCAGCATTGCGTTGCTGGTGTGGATGTACCTGGTGGCGGCCATCGCGCTGCTGGGGTGCGAGTTCAACGCGGAGTATGAGCGGCTGGGGAAGGCGCCCGCGGAGTAAGTGGGACGAGTAGTGTGGGTGGTGGAAGATAATATCGCGATCAAACCTTCACGGCCATCCAGCGTTTGCGGCTGGTATGCGCCGCGACGAATAATGCCAGGAATCCCACCATTAATCCCACCGACGCGCCCAATCCGATCAACTGTGGTTGCAACGAGTGCAACGATAGCGTCAGCGCCACATTGACCAGCACCGGAATGAACGAGGCGCCCAGCGCCAGAGTGGGGCGGTCGAGCGCGAACAGCGCGCGTCCGGTCAGTTCCAGCAGGCTCCAGCCGATCAGGCTGGGCGCCAGTCCCACAAAAACTGTCGAGACCAGGCGGGTGGATTCAGCAGTGAAGTTGCCGCGTTGAAACAGGATCGCGATGACGGGTTGGCGCAGGGCCAGAGCCACTCCGCATCCCGCTACGGCGGTAATGGCAGCCACACCGAGCGTCTTGTCGATCAGGCGGAAGGCTTGCCGCAGTCGCAATTGGCTGCGCAGGCGCGCAATCTCCGGCAGCAGCGAATTAGAAATTGGACTTACCAGGAACGCCATCGGCACTCCCACGCCGCGCATGCAATAATCCAACGCGGCGGCCATGCCGGGCCCGATGTGGGTCGCCCAAGCGCGCGTGAAGACTATATTGAGCGACAGGCTGATGGCATAGAGCGAGACGGCCACGGGCCGGCCGAGGATTTCGCGCCAATGCACTTTCGACGGCGGCAGGTTGCGCGTCTCCAGGCCCGCGCGCGCGAAGAAGTATACGACCATAAACTGCGCCCAGGCCCCCGCCGTATAGCCAATGGCGAACCCATACACGCCCAGCACCCGCCACAAGCTCGCTGCGCCGGCGATGGTAAACACATTGAGGCAGGCTTGATAGAAGGCGAAGGGCGCGAATCGGCGGTCCGTGTATAACAAGGCGCAGTTAATGGCCGCCGCGCCGGCCGCCATGATGGAGAACGCCGAGATGCGCAGGATGGTGATGGACGTGTGATAGTAGCGCGGGTCGAGGCCGGGCGCCAGAACGTCGATGAGCCACGGCGCGGCACACACGATGCCCAGCGTCAGCAGCGAAAACAGCCAGGCGAACCACTGGTTCAGCTTCAGGAACAGCGCGGTGCGATCCGCGCCTTGCCGCCCCGTGAGCATGGGCACGAAGGCGAAGACCATGGTGTTGATGAGCACCGAATTCAGGGCATCCAGCGGGCCTACCGCCACGGCCAGCGAATCCGCCTGCGAGTGCGTGCCCAACAGGTAAGCGGTCAAAGCCACACGGACGAAGCCGATAATATTGCCGGTGATAATACCGGCCCCGATAGTCAGCCCGCCGCGCACCAGTGGACTTTCCACCGCCCGAGCCAGGACTCGTTCAGCAAGGACCGGGGTTGGAGAATCCGTACTCAAAACCGCCTCAAGGTCCGGATGGCAGGCGAAACCGCCTGGCCCACTTACGATGCCGCGCGCGCCGCGGCCAGCGCAGTTTCGTAATTCGGGAAGTCCGCCACTTCCTTCACATACTCCGCGTGTTTGATGGTGTTATCCTTGCCCACCACGAATATGGCGCGGCTCTCAATGCGCAGTTCCTTGATCAGCGTGCCGTAGTGGCTGCCGAACGAGCCGTCTTTGTGGTCCGAAAGCATCTTGACCTTGTCGACTCCGAATGCGCCGCACCACCGCTTCTGCGCAAAGGGAAGATCCATACTCACAGTGAAAATATCCACGTGCGGCAGCTTGGCGGCTTCTTCATTGAACCGCTTGGTCTGCGCGTCGCATACCGGCGTGTCGAGCGACGGTATCACGCTGAAGATACGTACCTGCTCGCCGGTGCCGGCCAGGCTCACCGGCTTCAGGCTGCTGTCCACGACTTCGAAATCGGGCGCAGGGTCGCCCGGTTTTAGCTCCGGCCCGATCAACGTCTTGGGATCTCCGCGTAGCGTTGTTGCTCCTGGTCGTTCCATTTCTCCTCCTGTTGTTTTGGGTGATTGGCCTATTGTAACAACTGGCCGAACTCCGCCGCGTCCGCCGTAGGCAGTTGGCACGCGTAGTCCTCGCAGACGTAGGCGGTGGCCTGTCCGCCGATGGCCGTCATATCCGCGACGGCGGGCAAATAGCGGGCCACCGCTTGGCGCGACGCCCGATCCACCAGCAGCACGATACGGTTCGGAACGAAGCGGGAGTGCAGCGCGTCGAGCAACCGGCGCATATCCGGCGCATCGCGCTCGCCCACCAGGACAATCTGCTTGGGCTTCGAAATGCTGAACTCGTAAGCCACCAGCATCTGCGGAACGCCCACCGGCGCGGCCACCATGCGCGATCCGAAAGCTGCCAGCGCGCGCTCGGCGGAGGCCTGGAAATCCTGCCGGCCCGTAATCTGCGCGAGGCGCAGCAGGTTCAGCACGGCGATGGAGTTGCCCGAAGGCTCCGCGCCATCGTAGTCTTCCTTAATCCGCATGACCAGCGTGGGATCGCCCGCGGCCGTGCTGTAGAATGCGCCGTGCTCGATATCTTCGAACAGCTCCGCCTGTTTCTCCGCCAGCCGCATAGCCAGTTCCACGTCGCGCCATGCGAAGGTGGTTTCGTATAGATCGAGGAGCGCCTGGGTGAAGAACGCGTAATCGTCCAGGAAACCGGGGATGGCGGCCGCGCCCTGCCGGTAGCGCCGCAGCAGAATGCCTGTCTCCGCGTCGTACATGTGGCTCGCGATAAAATCGGCCGCGCGCCGGGCGGCTTGCGCATAGCGAGGCTCCGCCAGCACCGCGCCCGCTTTGGCAAACGCGGAAATCATGAGGCCGTTCCAGGCCGTCAGAACTTTGTCGTCGAGTTGCGGGCGAACCCGCGCGCCGCGCGCTTCGAGCAGCTTGTGCGAGGTTTCGCGAATGGCGGCGAGGCGCCCGGCATCCTGCTCCGCGTGCGCCTGGTACAGGATATTTCGTCCGGTGAACTCCTGGTGCGGATCGTTCTGAACATTGCCCTCAGGCTCGACGCCGAACCGATGGCAGAACCGTTCTGCCGCAGGCTGGCCAGCCACGGATTCGATCTCGGATTGCGTCCAGATATAGAACGCACCTTCGCCCTTTTCCTCGGGATGCGCGGCTTCGATGGCGCTGTCGGCATCCTCGGCGGAGTAGAAGCCGCCGTCCGCGTCGCGCATGTCGCGCAGCACGTAATCCAGGATGCCGCGCGCGGTCTCGCTGAACGATGCGTCGCGCGAAATCTGAAACGCTTCCAGATACGAGACGGCCAGTTGCGCCTGGTCGTACAGCATCTTTTCAAAGTGCGGTACGAACCAGCGTGCATCCACCGAATACCGATGGAAGCCGCCGCCCAGTTGGTCGTACATGCCGCCCTTGGCCATTTCACTTAGAGTAGCCGTGGCCATGTCGAGCGCCTCCTGGGTCTTGGTGCGGGCATAGTAGCGTAACAGGAAGTTCAGCGCCACAGGGCGGGGAAATTTCGGCGCTTCGCCGAAGCCCGCGTAACGCGAATCGAAGCTGCGCCGGAAGACGTAGAAGCCGGCGTCCAGCGTGTCCTTATCCGGCCGCAATGCGGAGCCCGGCGCGGCGGCGGCTACACCGGACTGTTTGATCAACTGCTCGATGGCCGCGCGGCTGGATTCCTCGATCCGGTCGCGGTCCTGCTGCCAGGCTTCCGCGACGCGTTCCAGCACCATGCGGAAACCGGGATGCCCATAACGCTGTTCGGGCGGGAAATAGGTGCCGCCGTAAAAGGGCTTCAACTCCGGCGTGAGCCATACGGACATGGGCCAGCCTCCGCCGCCGGTCGAGGCCTGCACGAACGCCATGTAGATGCGATCCACGTCGGGCCGCTCTTCGCGGTCGACCTTGATGGCCACGAAATGCATGTTCATCAGCGCGGCGGTGGCTTCGTTTTCGAAGGACTCGCGCTCCATCACGTGGCACCAGTGGCAGGTGGAATAGCCAATGGAAAGAAAGATGGGCTTGCTCTCCTGGCGCGCCTTTTCGAATGCTTCGGGGCCCCAGGGATACCAATCCACGGGGTTGTGTGCGTGCTGGAGGAGATATGGGCTCTGTTCGTCGATCAACCGGTTGGTATGCAGTCCCTTTATCATATCTCAGAGCAAAGACATGAAACGATTCGCGGCCACACGTCACTATACAATTTAGAGCGTGAATGGCGTGTCCTAAATGCTGCCTGTCGCCCACCCCATCGCCGCGTAACGATGTTCCTGCCTAATCTTCTCAGAATCCCGTTCACGCTCTGAAAGCAAAATCGCGGCCGGGGGCCGCCCCCTAACGGCCGTGGCTCATTATTTACCGGGCTGTAGCATACAATGACCATAAGCAAGCATGCTCAATCAGCTTCAGGCCAAGGCCGGACTTCTACGCCAACTCGGATTCGTCAGCGCCACCGCGCTGGTGGTCTCGAACATGGTAGGGATGGGCATCTTCGCTACCACGGGCTTTATGGCGCGGGACCTGGGCAGCGCCAAGCTCATTCTGGCTGACTGGCTGGTCGGCGCGCTATTTGCCTTGGCTGGCGCGCTCAGTTATTCCGAGTTGGGCATCAACTTCCCTAGTTCCGGCGGCGAATATGTGTATCTCACGCGCGCCTTCGGCCCAGCCTGGGGATTCATGACCGGATGGATCTCCTTTTTCGCCGGCTTCTCCGCGCCCATCGCGGCGGCGTCTTTGGCCTTCTCGAATTATTTGGGATACTTCTATCCCTCGCTGCAGCAGGAGCACGCACGCTACGTCTTCGGCTCCGGGGCCTTCACCATCCGCTTGGGCGGAGAGCAAGTCGTAGCCTGCCTCCTGATCGCGGGTTTCAGCATCCTGAATTGCCTGGGGGTGCGGCGCACAGCCAGGGTGCAGAACGCCCTGACCGCCACCAAGCTGGCGGTGATCGTCGGTTTCATCACGCTGGGATTCCTGAGCGGATCGGGAAGCTGGCACCATTTTTCCGAGCCGGCCGTGCGCACGGCGACCACTACCCTACCGGAGCAGTTTGTGATCAGCCTGCTGTGGGTCATGGTGGCCTACAGCGGTTGGAACGCGGCCACCTACGTGGCGGAAGAGCTGAAACATCCTGAGCGGACGCTGCCCGCCGCGTTGGCCGCCGGTACGGCGCTGGTGACCGCGCTGTTCATCGGCTTGAATCTGATCTTCATTTACTCCACGCCGCTCGAAGCCATGAAGGGCGTGCTGGCGGTCGGCTCGCTGGCGGCTTCCAACCTGTTCGGCCCCCAGGTGGCGGGAACCTTTTCCGCGCTGATGGCGCTCTCGCTGATGGCTACGGTTAACGCCGAGGTGACCATCGGGCCGCGGGTTTACTACGCCATGGCCAAGAACAAGGCGTTCTTCAAGGCCGCCGCCCAGGTGCATCCGGTATGGCACACGCCGGTAACTGCGATCCTGAGCCAGGGCCTTTGCGCCATGGCGATGACCCTGACGCCCTTTCCGCAGTTGGTGTACTACATCGGCTTCAGCCTGACCTTTTTCACGGTGTTGTCGGTGGCGTCGCTGTTCATCTTCCGCCGGCGGCCGGGCTGGCAGAAACTGCGTCCGGTGAGCTTCTGTTTTCCCGCGATTCCGCTGGCCTACATCCTGGTGGGAGCTTGTATGATCGCTTACGGCATCGTGTGGCAGCCGCTGGCGTCGGTGACCGCGTTGGCCACCATTGGCGCGGGGGCAGCGGTGTATCACTTGTGGCTGCGCCCGCGGCCGGTATAAGAGGGCATGGGGCGCGGTAGGGTACTCACGCCGCCTTCAGCGATGCGCCGCACTGCACACAGTGCGTCCAGCCCGGTTCCACGGCGCGCCGGCACTGCGGGCAAGCTGGCGACAGAGATCCGCCGCATTTCGGACAAAACGTAAAGCCCGGCCGGGCCTGCGCGCCGCAGTGCGTGCAATTTACCAGCAACGGCTCGCGCAAAACGAAGTACAGGATGATCCCGATGGCGTTGGGGATCAGGGCCGCCAGCCAGGTCCACAGCACGTACCGCATGCCTCGCCGCTTCGCGTCGCTGTAGACATACCCAACCAGCAGCACCATGACGAACAACGGTATTCCTGGCAGTACGGAAAGAGCCAGCTGGCCCGCCAGCGGCCAATTTCTAGCTTCCGGATCCAACCGGAACGGCAGCAACATCATCAGCAGGAAGAACGCCAGCCACACGCACGTGGCGATGGCGAACGCCGGGCGGGGCACCACGTCCATCTCGTCTCGAAATCGGCTCATAAAGCCCTCCTCAATTCGCGGCGGCGCCTTCCCAAGGCGATGGCCGCTACCGCCGCGGTCAACCACACCAGCACAGTCGAACCCGCGCTCCAGGTTCCGAAGCGGACCAGATTCGCGCCCATAATCACCAGCTCGCCGCCGGTCACGATGCGCGCCACAAACCAGAAGGTAAGCCCCACGGTCCAGGCAAACAGCGCCAGCGCCCCCAGCATCAGTTCGTCCCACCGCCGGTCGGCTGCCGCTGCGCGCTCCTGTACCAGCCGGGTCCGGGTGCGCTCCATCAACTGCGCGGGGATGGACGGCTGGGGAAGTTGCCGCAGGCCCTGCGAATACCCGCCCCAGATTTCCAACTCGCGCCGGCACGCCGGGCATTCCCGCGCATGCGCTTCGAGACGCCGCTGCTCCTCGACGTCCAGCGCTCCGGCGGCCGCCAGCGCCAACAATTCCCGCATGGACTCGTGTTCGCTCATGCTCACCCTCCTCCTGGAATCCGCGCATCCATGGCCTCACGCAGCCCTTCCAGCGCGCGCCGCAACCGGCTCTTCACCGTCGAAAGCGTGATGCCGGCCATCTCCGCGATCTCCTCCAACTTCATATCCTCTTCAAAGCGCAACGTCAGCACTTCGCGGTGAATGGCGGGCAATTCGTGCATACAAGCCGCCAGCATGGCGCCGCGTTCGAAATCCAATAGGCGCTCCAGCGCATCCGGATCGCCGCTGCGCAGGCCACCCCCGACACCGCCCCTGGGTGACTCGTCCGCATCGCCGGCATCGTCAAGGCTTTCACCGCGCTGCCCGCGCCAGGAGTCCACGGCCAGATTGTGGGCCACCGAGAACAGCCACGACTCAAAATTGCGGCCGGCATCGTAGCGGCCGATCTTCTCCATCACCCGCAGCCAGGTTTGCTGAAACAGGTCGTCGGCCGCCGCCGGCTCCCGCACCAACCGCAGCAAATAGCGGTACAGCCTGTGCTGGTAGCGCGAGATCATGGCTGTGAATGCGTCGGGATCCCCCCGCCGCATACCGGCGATGGCGTCTGGCGCGCCGCTGAAAGCCTCCGGATTCATAGTCGCCGCGAGGATCATACCACTATCCGGTATACGGATGACCCCCGCAAAAAGACCCATCGGGCATATACTGGTGGGGGACTGCGCTCGATGGCACTGGAAATCAATCAAAAGGAAGTCGCGCCCGCGACGGTGGTGATCTCGCTCGAAGGTAGCGTGATGCGTGGGCCGGAGGGCGAGCAAATCGAGACGGTGCTGAATGGCGCTCTGGCCCAAGGGCTGCGGCGGATCGTCTTCGACATGACCGGAATCAAGCGCATCGACAGCACCGGCATCGGCCGGTTCATCTACTGCCTGAACAAGGTGCAGGAGAGCGGCGGCAAGCTATGGATGGCGGGTGCGCAGGGGTACGTACGCGAGTGCTTCCGGGTCACCCGGCTGGACACTATCTTCCAATTTTGCGGGACGGTGGAGGATGCTTTGGCCGCGAATCAACGCGGCTGAATGCCAATCGCTGCTATTCGTAGCGCAATGCGGTATTGGGATCCAGGCGCATTGCGCGGCGCGCGGGGATATACGATGCCAGCAGCGCGACGGCGGAAAGAAGCACGGCCACCCCGGCGAACGTGACTGGGTCCGTGGCGCTCACCCCGAAAAGGAGACTGGACAGCAGGCGCGTGATGACGAATGATGCCAGTATACCGATGGCCACACCGAGAACCGCGAGCCGGGCGCCTTCGCCCACGATCAGCAGCAGTACGTTGCTGCGCCGCGCGCCGAGCGCCATGCGAATGCCGATCTCCTGAGTGCGGCGCGCCGCCGAGAAGGCCACCACTCCGTAGATGCCGACTGCCGCAAGCGCCAGAGCGGCGGCAGCGAACAACCCCACAAGAAGTAGCAGGAAACGGCGATCCGCGAGCCAGCCGCCCATTTCGTTCGCGAAGGTGGAGAATTTGACGGGAGCATCTGGCGCGAGATCGCGGAAAATACCGCGCGCGGCAGAAACGATCTCTCCAACCGGTAAGGCGCTGCGCATCAAGATCGTGGGCGAAGAATTGCCGTGCATTCCCCGCTGGCGGTAATCCACGTAAATAACGGGACTCGGTGGAGAATCCAGGCCCCGCGCGCGCACATCGCCAACGATGCCCACGATAGTCTGCGGCTTCAAGTTGCCGTCCATATTGCCGAAATTGATCACTTGGCCGATGGGGTCCTGATGGGGCCAGCGCTCGCGAGCCAGGGATTCGCTGATCACTGCAACATGCGGCGAATTCCAATCATCCTGTTCGCCAAACATCCGCCCGCGGATCAGCGGAATACCTAGCGTGCGGAAGTAGGCCTCGCTGGCGACACAATAAAGTGCATAACCGGCCTGGGAAGGATTGTGAGCCATACGACCCCACTCGTCAAAATTGGCAGGCGGCTTTTGGCCATTGAGTAGCAAGAATGTTCCGTCCGCAAGATTGTCGCCTGCCGCCACCGGGAGTGCGCCCGCCAAGCCCACGCTCTCCGCGCCGGGAATCGCCCGCAGCCGGGTCAATATGTCGTCCATTAGGTGGATTTGGCGCAAGATGCCTGACTGTTCGCTCGTCGGGTCACTGGATGCTCCCCACGGAATTGGAAGCGAAAACTCCATGGTGATCAGGTTCTGCTGGCTAAATCCAGGACTCGTGGAAATGAGCCGCAGGAAGCTGCGGCCAAGAAGGCCAGCTCCGATCAGAATCACCAGCGTCGCGGCAATTTCGCCGATTACCAAAAAGGCGCGAAACCGCTGGGTGGCGCCCCCGCTGTAGCTGCGGGAGCCGGCGGTCAGTGCTTGCTGGAGATCCCCGGCAGCGGCGCGCCAGGCGGCAAAGAGGCCGAGCGAGACGGCCACAGCTACAATGGCGGCCAAGGCGAACAGCAGCACCGGGGTGTTGATGGCCACGGCTTGCTGCCGCGGCAAATTCGCCGGAAGGATTGTTGGGAGTGCGCGGACCGCCCCGACCGCGATCAGAATGCCCAGCGTGCCTCCTGCTACGGAGAGTGAAAAGGACTCAACGAGGAACTGCTGAATGAGACGGCCGCGCCCGGCCCCCAGGGCCACCCGCACAGCCAGTTCTTTGCGGCGGGCGGAGGTACGCGCTAAGAGTAAACCGGCGACATTGGCGCAGGCGACCAGCAGCAAAAGGCCTACGGCTCCCAACAGGGTCAGCAGAGCGGTGCGCACGTCTCCGACCATGGCGTCGGCAAGAGGGACTACCGCGGCATCGTTGAGATCGGCGTCTTTTCCATATTGAGCTTTGATGCGACGGCCAATCGCGCTGAGATTCGCGCGCGCCTGGGCCACGGTAACCCCGTCCCGGAGGCGCCCCAGACCTCGCCAGTTATGCGCTGTGCGGCTGGGAATTTCCGGATCCAACTCGCGCGGAGTCCATACGGCGGAGCCCGGCGGAAAATCAAAACCTTCCGGCATCACGCCGACAACGGGATAGACGGCTCCTTCCATCCGCAGGTGGAATTTGGAGAGATCCGTTGTGGCGCCCAGATATCGCTGCCAATAGCCATGGCTGACGATTGCCGCCGGCGCGCCGCGCAGGCGTTGCTCTTGCGGCGCAAAAGTGCGGCCGCGAAAAGGTTCCACACCTAGGGCCTGAAAGAAGCCGCTGGAGACGATGGCGA
>Ga0302325_10013556_pt1 | contig 17378 bp, 14 predicted proteins | sample Palsa_T0_2_FD_201948 | JGI IMG/M metagenome (GOLD analysis project Ga0302325, IMG submission 201948) | Peat permafrost microbial communities from Stordalen Mire near Abisko, Sweden - Palsa_T0_2 | ecosystem: Environmental > Terrestrial > Soil > Palsa > Peat permafrost | place: Sweden: Abisko... | reverse complement strand
GGCGCGATCGGAGCGTCGGTGAAGACGAAGGACAGCATCGTCGCCATGTCAGGCGCGATCATGCCGGCGCCCTTGGCGATGCCGCAGATGGTCACCGCGCTCGGTCCCATGCGAACGACCGCGGCCGCGCCTTTGGCAAACGTGTCGGTGGTCATGATCGCCTTGGCCGCTTCATGCCAGCGGCCGGACGCCGCGTCGGCGACGAGCCGATCCATCACGCCGCCGAATTTCGTTGCATCGAGCGGTTCGCCGATGACGCCGGTCGAAGCCAGCAACACATCGCCCGGTTTGCACTGTACCGCCGTGGCGGCGATCTCGGCGGTGAGTTTGGTCGCCACGCGGCCGGACTTGCCGGTGAACGCGTTGGCGTTGCCGGAATTGACGACAAGCGCGCTGGCGCCGCCGCCGCCGCGCTTGATCTGGTCGCGGCACCAGTCGACCGCCGCCGACGGGCACTTCGAGCGGGTGAAGACGCCGGACACCGCCGTGCCGGCATCGAACAGCACGAGTAGCACATCGGTGCGGCCGGGATAACGGATTCCCGCCGCCGCGGTCGCGAGCCGCACGCCGGCGACCGGCGGCATTTCCGGGAAGGACGCGGGCGCTAGCGGGGAGATAGCGGAAGGCAACTACGCACCTAAGCGTTCGTCATGGCCGGGCTTGTCCCGGCCATCCACGACTTTGTTCGGTGAGGTGTATAAAGACGTGGATGCCCGGCACAAGGGCCGGGCATGACGACTCAAGGGGTTTCACCCCAGAGTCGTCACTTCTTCGCCGGCGCGGCGGGATTGAGCGAGGGGTCGGGCGCGACGGGCTTGTCGAGGCGCTCGATCGTGGCGGACTTGCGCAAATTGTCGACGAACTGCGCCTGCGCGCGATGCGCGACGTAGTTCTCGAGCTGCGGTTTCACCTGCTCGAAGGTCGGCGTCGGCTTCGTGCGCCTGTCCTCGACCTTGATGATGTGCCAGCCGAACTGGGTCTTCACCGGGTCGGAAATCTGCCCTTTGTCGAGCTTGAACGCGACCTCGGCGAATTCGGGCACCATCTGGTCCTTGGTGAAGTAGCCGAGATCGCCGCCTTCGGACGCGCCCGGATCCTTCGACTTTTCCTTGGCGAGGGTGGCGAAGTCCGCGCCGCCCTTGAGCTGGGCGAGGATCGCCTTGGCTTCATCCTCGGTGGGAACGAGGATATGGCGCGCGTGCACCTCCTCCTCGCCCTTCACCTGCTTGATGGCCTCGTCATAGACCTGATGCTCGGCTGCATCCGACAAAGCGGCTTTGCCGGTATCCTGCAACAGCGCTTCCATCAATAGCCTGTTACGGTCAAAGGTGAGACGGTGTTTGACCTCCGGGCGGTCGGCGAGCTTCTGCTGCTCGGCGGCCTGCGACAGCACGACCACGTCGACCAGATAATTGATGAGATAGTCGCGCTTCTGGTCCGGCGGCATGGCCGGAATGTTGCCGCCGATCTCCTCCTCGGCAAAGGCGAGGTCGCTCTCGCGGATGTCGACGCCGTTGGCGCGGGCAACCACCGGATCCTTGTCCTGCGCCCACGCCACGCCGGACGGCGCGGACAGCAGGGCAGCGAACGCGAGCGCGCCGAGCGCGCGGCATACAGACAGGCGAGTGAAGGCCATGGAACGCTCTTTTGGGTAGGGGCAAATCGCCGTGCCTCAGGCCCGGCTTGTTGGCGCGGGACACTGGCCGAAGCGCCTGCGCTTGGCAATGGGCGAATCGGGCGCAGGCCTAACGAGGCTGTGAAGTGCCGCCTCGCATTGACAGGAAACCCACCCCCTCCTATGTCTCCGACAGAATTCAAGCGCCCCATGTCGCCTTGCAGAAGCCCGAATAACGCTGCATTTTCCGCTGGTTGGACTCAGCGCCGATCGCGAGGGAATATGACATTGGCGCCGTCCGAAATTGGAAAGATGACGCGATGATCGGCGCTGTTGCCCGCAAGCTGTTCGGTTCCTCCAACGACCGGCGCATCCGCGCTTATCGTCCGCGCGTCGAGGCCATCAACGCGCTGGAGGGGGAACTCGAGCAGCTCTCCGACGAGGCTTTGCGCGCGCGCACCGACGAATTCAAAAAGCAGGTGGCGGCGGGGGCGACGCTCGACGACCTTCTGGTGCCGGCTTTCGCCACCGTGCGCGAGGCCGGCAAGCGCACGCTCGGCCAGCGCCACTTCGACGTCCAGCTCGTCGGCGGCATGGTGCTGCACGAGGGCAAGATCTCCGAGATGAAGACCGGCGAAGGCAAGACGCTGGTCGCCACGCTTCCCGTCTATCTCAATGCGCTCGCCGGCCGCGGCGTCCACGTCGTCACCGTCAACGATTATCTGGCCAAGCGCGACGCCGAATGGATGGGACAGATCTACAAGTTCCTCGGGCTCACCGTCGGCGTCATCGTGCACGGGCTCGACGACGCCGAGCGCAAGAAGCAATACGACTGCGACGTAACCTACGGCACCAACAACGAGCTCGGCTTCGATTATCTGCGCGACAACATGAAGTACCGGCTCGAGGACATGGTGCAGCGCGGGCACGTCTACGCCATCGTCGACGAGGTCGATTCGATCCTGATCGACGAGGCGCGCACGCCGCTGATCATCTCCGGCCCGCTCGACGACCGTTCCGACTTCTACAACACCATCGACGCTTTCATCCCCAAGCTCGACAAGACCGACTACGAGGTCGACGAGAAGCAGCGCGCCGTCACGCTCAGCGAGATCGGCATGGAGCGCCTTGAGCAGGTGCTGCGCGACGCCGGCCTGCTCAAGTCCGAGTCGCTCTACGACGTCGAGAACGTCTCCGTCGTGCATCACGTGAACCAGGCGCTGCGCGCGCACAAACTATTCCAGCGCGACAAGGATTACATCGTGCGCAACGGCGAGGTCGTCATCATCGACGAGTTCACCGGCCGCATGATGCCGGGCCGGCGCTATTCGGAAGGGCTGCACCAGGCGCTCGAGGCCAAGGAGCGGCAGCCGATCCAGCCGGAGAACCAGACGCTCGCCTCGATCACCTTCCAGAACTATTTCCGCATGTACGAAAAGCTCGCCGGCATGACCGGCTCGGCCTCAACCGAGGCCGACGAATTTATGGACATCTACAATCTCGAGGTTCTCGAGATCCCCACGAACATGCCGATGATCCGTCTCGACGACGACGACGAGGTCTATCGTACGGCGGCGGAGAAATACCGCGCGGTCATCGCGCTGATCGAAGAATGCAAGCAACGCGGTCAGCCGGTGCTGGTCGGCACCACCTCGATCGAGAAATCCGAACAGCTCGCCGAGATGCTGCGGCAGAAGGGCTGGGAGCAGCATGACTTCTCCGATCCCAACGCGTTCGCCGCGCTCTATGCCGGCGACAATTCCTCGAAGGCCAAGGTGTTCGCTATCCTCAATGCGCGATACCACGAGCAGGAGGCGCAGATCATCGCCCAGGCCGGGGTGCCCGGCGCCATCACCATTGCCACCAACATGGCCGGCCGCGGCACCGACATTCAGCTCGGCGGCAATGCCGACATGCGCATTCGCCAGGAGTTGGCCGAAATCGAGGATTACCGCGAGCGCGAGAAAAGTCCGCGCGCCGCCGAAATCCGCGCCCAGGTCGCGGGCTTGAAGGACATAGCGCTCGCCGCCGGCGGCCTCTTTGTGCTCGGCACCGAGCGGCACGAGAGCCGCCGCATCGACAATCAGTTGCGCGGCCGCTCCGGACGCCAGGGCGATCCCGGCCATTCCAAATTCTTCCTGTCGCTCGAAGACGACCTGATGCGCATCTTCGGCACCGACAAACTCGACGGCATGCTGACCAAGCTGGGCTTGAAGGAAAACGAAGCCATCATCCATCCGTGGATCAACAAGGCGCTGGAGAAGGCGCAGCAGAAGGTCGAGGCGCGCAACTTCGACATCCGCAAGAACATCCTCAAGTTCGACAATGTGATGAACGACCAGCGCAAGGTCATCTTCGACCAGCGCGTCGAATGGATGCAGGACACGGCGGTGGTGGAAGTCGTCGCCGACATGCGCCACAATTCGATCGACGATCTGGTCGCCAAGCACGTGCCGGAGAACGCCTATCCGGAGCAATGGGACGTGGCCGGGCTCAAGGAAGAGCTCAAGCGCGTGCTCGGCCTCGAGCTGCCGGTCGACGAATGGGCCAAGGAAGAAGGCATCGCCGACGAGGAGATTTTCGCCCGCGTCGAGCGCCATGCCGACGAGCACATGGCGGCGAAAGTGGCGCAATGGGGCTCCGACGTCATGCGCTACGTCGAGAAGTCGATCCTTCTTCAGACCCTCGACCATCTCTGGCGCGAGCATCTGGTCATGCTCGACCATCTGCGCCAGGTGGTGGGACTGCGCGGCTACGGCCAGCGCGACCCGCTCAACGAGTACAAGTCGGAGGCCTTCAGCCTGTTCGAGGCGATGAGCCAGAATTTGCGCGAGGCGGTGACGGCGCAACTCATGCGCGTCGAGATCACGGCGCAGCCGCCGCCCGATCAGCAGCCGGCGCCGCTGCCGGTCATGGAAGCGCACAAGATGGATCCGACGACCGGCGAGGACGAAATGGCGCTGGCGCTCGCCGGCGCCGAGACGCTGGCGCGTCACGGCATCGGCCCGGCCGCGGCCGGCGGTGCGGCTGCCGCGATGGTGCGCAATCCGCAAGACCCGGCGAGCTGGGGCAAAGTCGGCCGCAATGAGCCTTGCCCCTGCGGCTCAGGCAAGAAATTCAAGCATTGCCACGGGCGATTCGCGTAACAGGGATTACTGGAGCCCGCCCCAGCGGCTATCGAAGCTCCCGGCCGTCGGCGCAGGCTGCGCGCCTTTCATGACGCTGCCAGTGGCGGGCGCTGCGTTGGCTTCTTGCTGCGCGGCCGGTTTCGGCTTCGCCGCGGCGGTCGCTGCGGTTTCTTGCGGTGCGGCTTTGTGGGGCTCGCTCGGCTTCTCGGTAGCTTTCGGCTTCGACGCGGCGGCGGTCTCGTTATGCGGCGCGGGTTTGGGTTTTTGCGTCGCATTCGCATCGGCGCCGCGCTCCTGCGTCGCCCCCTCGGTGGCGGCGACCTGCGTGGCGGCGGGCTTGGAACCGAACACTCCGCCGAACAAGCGGCTGGCGAGCGTCGGCCGTGACCCGTCGTCGGCGACGGCGGGCGGCTGCGGCGGCAGTCCCGGCGGCGGAACACGCGCCGGCGGAATGTTGCCGCCGACCTGCGCCAGGAACACCCGGTTCATGCCGCCGTCGAGGCCGGTATGGATCGGCGCGACGAACAGGGTGGTTTTGACCGCCGACGCATACTGCGCGTCGTCGTTATGCTCTTTCTCCAGCGCCAGCGGCGCGATCTCAGGCGCGACCACGTAAGCCGGGCAGCGTCCGGTCGGATTGAACACCAGCGGCTTTGAGGAATTCGGCGGCGGCGCCGCGTCGAACACATAGTGCCGGTTGCAGACCTCGACCTTGGGCTCGAGGCGCGACACTTCGAAATGGTCGCTGCCTTCCTTGATCATCCGCCAGAAGGCCATGTTCGGGTTGGTGTGATGCCGCGCCAAATTCGCCGGCGTCATGCGGAACGGATAGGCCTGGACCTGGAACGACTGCTGGCCGCCGAGAAACGATTCACGCGCGAGCGAATAGATTTCTCCGATCTGCTCGTCGGTCATGGCGTAGCAGCCGCGCGACGAGCAGTCGCCGTGGATCATGAGGAAGGCGCCGTGGCGATCGTTCGCCTTGTCGTAGGTATTGGGGAAGCCGGTATTGATGGCGAGATAGTAATTGGAATTGGGCTGCATCAGATCGGGCGTGATCGTGTAGAAGCCCTCGGGAGCCTGGCGGTCGCCTTCGTGTACTTTGGGCCCGAGATCGCCCGACCAGCGGCAGATCGGGTAGACCTTGAGGATCTGGAAGTGGCTGGTGGTGTCCTGCTTCCAGACTTCGAGCTCGGATTCTTCCTTGAAAATGCGCACAAGGATCGGGGAGTCCTTGGGCATGTTCTTTTGTTCGAGCAATCCGACCATCTGCGGCGATAATTCTTTCATCGCTCGCGTCGGCAACTCGTAGGAATCTTCACCAAAGCAGCCGGCAAGCAACAGCGAACCGGCGATGATCGCCGATATCGTCAGCGCGCGGGCCAAGCTGGCGCGATTCAATGCGATTCTCCCCGACTGGTGGACGGTCCCCGTGCCACACTCACCAATCGTTATCCCTACGGGTTGGCTTTCGCAAGCCAACCCAGGCGCCGGTCACTCGATGGGCCATGCGTCGCCTCAACGAATGGTAAATTTGTCCGCAAATTTGCCCGGGAAAAACAAGGCGTTAGCCGTCGCGGCCAGAAGCTGCGGGTTGCGCCGCGTCGGCGCGGCGCAATTGGCGCGGCCGGGGACCAATCCGGGCGCCATTGTGGCGGACGAAAATCGGGCTGGAACCTCGGCCCCAATGCCTCAAACGAGCGTCCGCCCGATCGCCATGAATTTCTCGCGCCGCAAGCGCACGATGGTCGCCGGATCGAGGCCCTGAAGCTCGGACAACGCTTCGCCGATCGCCTCTCCGGTGGCGGCGATGGCGGCAGTGGGATCGCGATGGGCGCCGCCCGTCGGCTCCGGCACCACGGTATCGACGACGCCGAAACGCACGAGATCCTGCGCGGTGATCCTCATGCTGGAGGCGGCTTCCTGCGCTTTTGCGGTGTCGTGCCACAGGATCGAAGCCGCGCCTTCGGGCGAGATCACGCTGTAGATGGCGTGCTCGAGCATGATGACGCGGTTGGCGGTTGCAACCGCGATCGCGCCGCCGGAGCCGCCTTCGCCGATGATGGCCGCGACATTGGGCACGCCGATGCGCAGACACGCATCCGTCGAGCGCGCGATGGCTTCGGCCTGGCCACGCTCCTCGGCGCCGATGCCGGGATAAGCGCCGGCGGTGTCGATCAGCGCAATCACCGGAATCTCGAAGTGGTCGGCCATATCCATGAGCCGGGCCGCCTTGCGGTAGCCTTCCGGCCGCGCCATGCCGAAATTGTGCTTGAGACGGCTGTCGGTGTCGGAACCCTTTTCCTGGCCGATCACGCACACGCTCTCGCCGCGGAAGCGGCCGAAGCCGCCGACGATCGCGGCATCCTCGCCGTAGCTACGATCGCCGGCGAGCGGCACGAAGTCGGCGATGAGCGCCGCGATGTAATCGAGGCAATGCGGCCGCTGCGGATGCCGCGCCACTTGCGTCTTCTGCCACGGCGTCAAGCCGGCATAGAGTTCCTTGAGCGCCTGGTCCGCCTTGACTTCGATACGGTTGATTTCTTCGACGATGGCGATGGCGTCGCCGCCGGCCTGCAGCGCGCGCATTTCCTCGATCTTGGCCTCGAGCTCGGCCACCGGTTTTTCAAAGTCGAGATAGGAGCGCATGAGCCGATAATACCAAATTCCATCACTCAGTTATTGACGTCACCCAGCGGATGCAAATCGCGCAAGAGGCTTTTGAGCCGCTCCTCGAGCACATGGGTGTAGATCTGCGTGGTCGAAATGTCGGCGTGTCCGAGCAAAGTCTGCACCACGCGCAAATCGGCGCCGTTGTGCAGGAGGTGGCTGGCGAAAGCATGGCGAAGCACGTGCGGGCTTAATTGCGCCGCGCGCAGGCCGGCAGCGGGGGCGAGCGCTTTGAGTTCGCGGGCAAAGTGCTGGCGAGTCAGATGACCGGCCTCGCCGAAAGAGGGGAATAGCCATTTCGATCCGCCGCCGCCCGGGCCGCGGGCTTGGGCGACCAGTGCGAGAAATTCGGTCATCGCCCGCTTGGCGGCGTTGTTGAGCGGCACGAGACGCTCCTTGTTGCCTTTGCCGCGTACGATGATGACGCGGGTGTCGCGGCCGGCGGCGGATGCGGGCAACGCCACGAGTTCGGAGACGCGAAGCCCGGTGGCATAGAGAAGTTCCACCAGACAGGCGAGGCGGGCCGCGCGCAGCCGTGTCGGCAGCGGCGCTTTGGGATCGGAGCGGCCCGCCGCGCGCAAGAGACGATCGACTTCGGCGAGCGTCAGCGTTTTCGGTATCGCGCGGTTGCGCTTGGGCCCTTGCAGCACGGCGGCCGGATCGTCCTTGCGCTGCCCGTCGGCGTAGAGAAAGCGATAGAGCTGGCGCATCGCCGAAAGCCGCCGCGCCATTGTCGTCGGCTGCAAGCCGCGCTTGGCGAGCGCGCCGAGATAAGCGCGCAGATCGTCGGTTGAAGCGGTCGCGACGGTGCGCTTCGCGCCGGCAACGTAAGCCATGAAATCGGCGAGGTCGCGGCCATAGGCTGCAAGGGTGTTTTTTTCAGCGCCGCGTTCGGCCGCCAGCATGTCGAGAAAAAGCGCGACGAACCGCTCGTCGGGGGTCTTTACCGCGCGTGCCGTTCGCCGAGCCGTTCCGCGAACCATGGCGCAACCCTCAGCGGTTCTTGAAGAATTTATCGGGCGGAATAGAGACGGTGATCTCGCGCGTTTGCGGCTGCACGAAATGCGCGAGCGAATAGATGCCGCCATAGACGGCCGCGCACAATATTGCGACGACGGCGAGAAACCGAAGCAGGCTCGGCATTCGTTAAGCGCTCGCGCTCATCCCATTGGTGCCGGGGAACGGGACCGAGTACGATCATGTTCGGCTCGGCCTGGCAAGTCGCCCGGGCGCTTGAGCCGGAGGCATGACGGATTGCGGACGTGCGGTAAATGACTGATATTACTGTACAAAATGGCGCCAGCGCGACGGAAGCTGCAGCCGCCATCCGCACCCGCCTCGGCTGCCGCTCGATCGTGCTGGTCGGCATGATGGGGGTCGGCAAATCGTCAGTCGGACGCCGCCTCGCCGCCCGCCTCGGCATCCCGTTTGCCGACGCCGATACCGAGATCGAGAAAGCCGCCGGCATGAGCATCGCCGACATTTTCGCCCGCCACGGCGAAGCGGATTTCCGCAGTGGTGAAGCCCGCGTGATCGCGCGCCTGCTGGAGAGCGGCCCGCAGGTGCTGGCGACCGGCGGCGGCGCCTTCATGAACGTAAAAACGCGCGACGCGATCCGCGCCAAAGGCGTTTCGATTTGGCTCAAGGCCGAGTTCGAAGTGCTGTTGCGGCGGATCAGCAAGCGGCGCAACGAGCGGCCGCTGTTGCAGACCGACGATCCGGCCGAGACTTTGCGCACCTTACTCGCCGAGCGCGAGCCGATCTACGCGCAAGCCGATCTCACCGTGCATTCGCGCGACGTCTCGCATGACGCCATCATCGCCGACATCATGACGGCGCTCGCTTCGTTCTTGCACGTGACGGTATCGCCGCCGGGAAAGGCCGGCGCATGACGGCACCCCTTCGTGCCGATCCCGCGACCGTCAAGGTCGCGCTCGGCGCCCGCGGCTATGACATCGTGATCGGGCGCGGCCTCATCGCTTCGCTCGGCGCGCGCGTCGCCGGTCTGCGCCCGCGGGCCAAGGCCGCCATCGTCACCGACGAGAATGTCGCGCGCCATCATCTCGCCGGCCTCGAAGCCGCGCTGGCGGGTGCCGGCGTGGCGACGAGCCGCGTGATCGTTCCCCCGGGCGAAGGCTCGAAGAGCTATCGCACCTTCGAGCAGGTCTGCGAGGCGATCATCGCGGCGCGCATCGAGCGCGGCGATCTCGTGATCGCGCTTGGCGGCGGCGTCATCGGCGATCTCGCCGGCTTCGTCGCGTCGGCGGTGCGGCGCGGCCTCGACTACGTGCAGGTGCCGACCACGCTGCTGGCGCAAGTCGATTCCTCGATCGGCGGCAAGACCGCGATCAATTCCGCCCACGGCAAGAATCTGATCGGCGCTTTCCATCAGCCGATCCTGGTCGTCGCCGACACCGCCGCGCTCGACACGCTGCCGGCGCGCGAATTCCGCGCCGGCTATGCCGAAGTCGCCAAATACGCCCTGCTCGGCGACGCCGCGTTCTTCTCCTGGCTGGAAGCGAACTGGCGCGACGTCTTCGCCGGCGGCAATTCTTCCGGAAGTTTTGCACGCGAGCACGCCATCGCCGCGAGCTGCCGCGGGAAAGCGGCGATCGTGGCGCGCGACGAGCGCGAGTCCGGCGAACGGGCGTTGCTCAATCTCGGCCACACCTTCGGCCATGCGCTGGAAGCGGCTTGCGGGTTTTCCGACCGGCTCCTCCACGGCGAGGCGGTTGCCGCCGGCATGGCGCTTGCCTTCGCCTTTTCGGCGCGGCAGCGGCTAATTCCCGCCGCCGACGCCGAGCGCGCCATCCGCCACTTGGCGGCGGTCGGACTGCCGGCCGCGCCGAAGGACATTTCCGGCACATTGCCGGGCGTCGACCGGCTGATGGATTTGATCGCACAGGACAAGAAAGTGAAGCGCGGAATGCCTACGTTCATTCTGGTGCGCGGGATCGGCGCCGCCTTCGTCGAGAACGGCGTCGATCCGGACGAAGTGCGCGCGTTCCTCAGCGAGAAGCTGGCGGAGAAATGACGATTTACGATTGGTTGACCGTGCTTGCGGTCGTCATCTGCCTCTTGTTGTCCGCGTTCTTCTCGACTAGCGAGACCGCGCTTACCGCGTCGTCGCGCGCCGCCATGATGCGGCTGGAGAAACAGGGCAACAATGACGCCTCCATCGTCAACCGGCTGTTGGCGACGCGCGAGCGGCTCCTCGGGGTGCTTTTGTTCGGCAATAATCTGACCAACGTCGCCGCCTCCACCATGGCGACCGGCCTGTTGCTCGCGCTGTTCGGCCATGCCGGCATCATCTACGCCACGGTAGGGATGACCTTGGTGATCTTCGTGATCGCCGAAGTGCTGCCGAAGACCGCCGCCTTCAACATGCCCGACCGCATGGCGCTCGTGGTCGCGCAGCCGATCGACCGGCTGGTGCGCTGGTTTTCGCCGTTCCTGCGGGCGGTCGAATGGCTGGTGCGTGTTATTCTTCGCGGCATCGGATTGCCGGTCGGCAAGATCCAGTCGATCCTCACGCCGCGCGAGGAGCTGCGCGGCCACGTCGACCTCATGCACCGCGCCGGCGTCGTGGAAAAGCTCGACCGCGACATGATGGGCGGCTTGCTCGATCTGCGCGAGCTCATGGTTTCCGACGTCATGATCCATCGCACCAAGATGGTCATGCTCGATGCTGACGAGAAGCCGCGCGACATCATCGATGCCGTGCTGGCCGCCGCGGTGACGCGGTTGCCGCTGTGGCGGGGATCGCCGGACAATATCGTCGGCGTGTTGCACGCCAAGGAAGTGCTGCGCGCCTTGCACGCCGCCGGCGGCGACGCCGCCAAGGTCGACATCCCGGGGCTGGCAAGGCCGGCGTGGTTCGTGCCGGATACCACGCCGCTCTACGAGCAACTCAAGGCGTTTCGCTACCGCAAGACGCCGTTCGCGCTGGTGGTCGATGAATACGGCGAGCTGGAAGGATTGGTGACGCTGGAAGACATCGTCGAGGAGATCGTCGGCGACATCAGCGACGAGCACGATATCGCCGTGCCCGGCGTGCGCATGCTGCCGGACGGCTCGGTCAATGTCGACGGCGCGGTGCCGGTGCGCGACCTCAACCGGGCGATGGACTGGAGCATTCCCGACGACGAGGCGACGACGATCGCCGGCGTGGTGATCCACGAGTCGCGCTCGATCCCCGAGGCCGGACAGAGTTTTACTTTCCACGGCTTCCGTTTCCAGGTGCTGCGCAGGACGCGAAACCGCATCACCGCTTTGCGGGTCACCCCGCTCATCCGCAAGGTGACGGCGAAGGCGAGCTAGCTCCGCCTCCGGGCATCTTGCGCGGAGCTGGAAGCATCCGCATCTAACCACAATAGGATTGGAGCGGGTGTGATGGACGAACGGACGAAAGTCGCCGCGGCGCATGAGGCGGCCAATGCGCCGATCAATGCCGAAGTGCGCATCGGCCACGTGCATCTGAAGGTCGCCGATCTCGATCGGGCGCTTAAGTTCTATTGCGGCGTGCTCGGCTTCGAGTTGACCATGCGATTCGGCCAGCAGGCGGCGTTCATTTCCGCCGGCGGCTATCACCATCACATCGGGCTCAACACCTGGGAAAGCCTCGGCGGCGCCCCGCCGCCCCCGGGCACCACTGGCCTCTACCATCTCGCCATCCTTTATCCGACCCGCGCGGCGCTCGGCGACGCGCTGCGCCGGCTCATCGAGGCGAAAATCCCGCTCGACGGCGCCTCCGATCACGGCGTCAGCGAAGCGCTCTATCTGCGCGATCCGGACGAGAACGGCGTCGAGCTTTACTGGGACCGCCCGCGCGAAGTCTGGCCGCGCACGCGGGACGGCGAGCTTTCGATGTTTACACAACAGCTCGATCTGAGGGGACTCCTGGCCGCCGCCGAGCCGCAGCCTTCCAGTCGCAAGTAACGGAAGCGGCGCCAGATACGGTGTGCGATCCTAACGTCGTCTAGCTCTCCCCCGGCACGGCCGCGTGGATCGCGAGCGCGTGGACGGTGCCCTTCAGCTCACCTGCGAGCGTCGCGTTGATCATGCGGTGGCGCTCGATCCGGCTCTTCCCGCGAAACGCCTCCGACACGATATAGAGTCGGAAATGGGTCTCGCCGCCCGGGCGGTGCCCGGCATGGCCCTCATGCCGATGCGATTCGTCCTCGACGCGCAGGCTCTCGGGTGTGAAAGCCTTGCGCAACTTTTCCGTGATGAGATCCTGCTTTCGCATCGCTCGCAGCCTAGAGCGTGATCCCGAAAAGTGGGTACCGGTTTTTGGATAAGGTCATGCTCAAACGAAAGCTAGAGCGCAACGCGGCGGGGTCAATGGCCCCGACGCGCCGTTTTGCCGCCTGTCAAGTCTTGCAGGTGCCATCGACGCACCCGCATAATCGGTCGTGACAATGAAAACCAACTCACCGCTCTTTGATGGGATCAGGGTCAAGCCTGACAAGGACCGAAGGCTGCACGCGGAGCTTCCGGCCTGCCAATGGCCGAGCTGCAACGCGCCGGCGACCCACCGCGCGCCGAAAGGCCGGCTTCGCGCCAGCGAGTATTGGCGGTTCTGCCTGGAGCACGTGCGTGAATACAATAATTCGTACAATTTCTTCGCCGGGATGAGCGACGACGCTGTCGCGAAATATCAGAAGGAAGACATCACCGGCCACCGTCCGACCTGGAAGATAGGATCGATCGGCAGCGTCGGCGGCCGCCGTGGCGGCAAGTCCCGCCGCGGTTCCGGCGAGTTTGCCGGTTCCGGCTGGGCGGCCGACGATCCTCTCGGGCTGTTCGAGGGGGTGGCCGCCGGCCAGGCAGCTCACGCGCGGCCATCCGCCGAGGGCCGCAAAATCCTCAACGCCCAGCGCCGCGCGCTCGACGCGCTCGGCCTTGAAGCCGACGCCAAACAGGCCGATATAAAGTCCAGGTTCAAGATGTTGGTAAAACGGCACCATCCCGACGCCAACGGCGGCGACCGCGGCTACGAAGATCGGCTGCGGGAGATCATCCAGGCCTACAAGTACCTGAAATCCGCAGGCTTTTGTTGATCCTCGGGTACCTTTCGCGGCATTGGGCGTTTCTGCTAAATGTAACGCGATATCCGACCGCCGGTGATTGCCGATTCGCGCCTCGGACCTGCTAATTCCCCGCCGAGGGGCCGGAGGAGCTTATGACTCTCGCAACAGACGCAGAAGCCGGCTTGCCGGACATGAAGGTCTCGATCCGGCAGTTGTTCGGCATCGACAGCGACCTGGAGGTGCCGGCCTATTCCGAGCCGGACGAGCACGTTCCCGAACTCGATGCCGACTACCGGTTCGACAAGCCCACCACGCTTGCCATCCTCGCCGGCTTTGCCCGCAACCGCCGCGTCATCGTCACCGGCTATCACGGCACCGGCAAGTCCACGCATATCGAGCAGGTGGCTGCGCGATTGAATTGGCCGTGCGTGCGCGTCAATCTCGACAGCCATATCAGCCGCGTCGATCTAATCGGCAAGGATGCGATCGTGATCCGCGAGGGCATGCAGGTCACCGAATTCCGCGACGGCATCCTGCCGTGGGCGCTTCAGAATAACGTCGCGCTCTGCTTCGACGAGTACGATGCCGGCCGCCCGGACGTGATGTTCGTGATCCAGCGCGTGCTGGAATCGTCGGGCCGGCTGACGCTGCTCGACCAGAACAAGGTGATCAAGCCGCATCCGGCGTTCCGCCTGTTCGCCACCGCCAACACCATCGGGCTCGGCGACACGTCGGGCCTCTATCACGGCACGCAGCAGATCAACCAGGGCCAGATGGACCGTTGGTCGATCGTCACCACGCTGAACTATCTGCCGCACGACAATGAGGTCGAGATCGTGCTGGCCAAGGCCAAGCACTACCGCAACGACCAAGGCCGCGACATCGTCTCGAAGATGGTGCGCGTCGCCGACCTCAGCCGCAACGCCTTCATGAATGGCGACATCTCCACCGTCATGAGCCCGCGCACGGTGATCATCTGGGCGGAGAATGCCGAGATCTTCGGTGACATCGGCTTTGCCTTCCGGCTGACTTTCCTCAACAAGTGCGACGAGCTGGAGCGGCCGCTGGTGGCGGAATTCTATCAGCGCTGCTTCGGGCAGGAATTGCCGGAATCGGCGGTCAATGTGGCGCTCAGCTGAAACTCTTCCCTCTTCCTTGTGCGAGAGGGAAAGATGAGCGAGCGGGTTTGACATCATGAGCTCGAACATCAAGCCCAAAAATCCGGCCAAGGAAGCGCCCACCGAGCCGTTCAAGCGCGCGGTCGGCGTTTGCGTGCGCGCCATCGCCGGCAAGGGCGACATCGAAGTCGCATTCGCCGCCGAGCGTCCCGGGCTTGCCGCCAACAAGGTGCGGCTGCCGGAGCCGCCGCGGCGGCTCAACGAACGCGAGGCGGCGATCGTGCGCGGCCACGCCGACTCCATCGCGCTGCGGCTCGCCTGTCACGATCCGGCGGTGCATCGCAAGCTTGCGCCCGGCGGTCAGCAGGCGCGCGCGGTGTTTGAAGCGGTCGAGCAGGCGCGCGTCGAAGCCATCGGCTCGCGCCGGATGGGCGGCGTGAAGAACAATCTCGCCGCCATGCTCGATGACCGCTTCCATCGCGGCAAATACGACGAAATCAGCGACCGTGCCGATGCGCCGATCGAAGACGCCATCGCCATGCTGGTGCGCGAACGGCTCACCGGCGAGGTGCCGCCGGCGACCGCGCGCAAGCTCGTCGATCTGTGGCGGCCGCTGATCGAGGAACGCGCCGGCCGCAATCTCGACCGGCTCGAGCGGGTGCTCACCGACCAGCGCCGGTTCGGCGACGTGGTGCACGATCTGCTCGACTGCCTGGATATGGGCGAGGATCGCTCCAGCCAGTCCGAGGAAGAGGAAGGCGAGCAGGGCGAGGAGGAGAATCGCAGCGATGAATCCGGCCGCGACGGCGAGACCTCCGATTCCGCCGACAGCGAGCGCATGAGCCTCGAAGACGCCGAGGCCTCGGCCGAGGAAATGCCCGACAGCGCCGCGGATGCGATCGACGCGCCGGCCGCCGACATGGCCGACGACGCGGAGATGGGAGATTCGGAGACCGCGGCCGAGCCGTGGCGGCCAAGGCACAATCGCAACGAGCCGCGCGGTCCGGATTACCGGCCGTTCACCGGCAAATACGACGAGATCGTCGGCGCCGAAGACCTTTGCGACCCGGAAGAGCTGGAGCGGTTGCGCGGCTATCTCGACAAGCAGCTTTCGCACCTTCAGGGCGTGGTGGCGCGGCTCGCCAACCGCCTGCAACGGCTGCTGCTCGCGCAACAGAGCCGGGCGTGGGAATTCGATCTCGAGGAGGGTTTGCTCGATCCGGCGCGGCTCTCGCGCGTCATCGTCGATCCGGTGCATCCACTGTCGTTCAAGCGCGAGAAGGACACCGACTTCCGCGACACAGTGGTGGCGCTCCTTCTGGACAATTCCGGCTCGATGCGCGGCCGCCCGATCACGGTGGCCGCGACCTGCGCCGACATCCTCGCGCGCACGCTGGAGCGCTGCGGCGTCAAGGTGGAGATTTTGGGCTTCACCACGCGCGCCTGGAAGGGTGGGCAATCGCGTGAAGCCTGGCTGGCGCAAGGCAAGCCGGCCAACCCGGGACGGCTCAACGATCTCCGCCACATCATCTACAAGTCGGCCGATGCGCCGTGGCGCCGCGCGCGCAAGAATCTCGGACTTATGATGCGCGAGGGCCTGCTCAAGGAGAACATCGACGGCGAGGCGCTCGACTGGGCGCACAAGCGGCTCTTAGCCCGCCCCGAAACCCGCAAAATTCTGATGATGATTTCCGACGGCGCGCCGGTCGACGATTCCACGCTGTCGGTCAATCCCGGCAATTACCTCGAGCGTCACCTGCGCTGGGTGATCGAGGACATCGAAACGCGTTCGCCGGTCGAGCTGATCGCCATCGGCATCGGCCACGACGTCACGCGCTACTACCGGCGCGCGGTGACCATCGTCGACGCCGAGGAGCTGGGCGGCGTGATGACCGAGAAGCTCGCGGAATTGTTCGAGGAGAGCTCGGCCGAACCGCCGCCGCGGCCGGTTCGGCCACGGCGGTTGAACGCTTAAACAGCTTCGCCACGCTGCCCGCCAGGGCCAAGGGATGCCGCCGATGGAACGAAAAAAAGCGTCGGACTTTCCGCAAGGACTGCTGCGGCTGCTCGACCGATATGTTCATGGCGAGATCAGCCGGCGCGATTTTCTCGATGGCGCGCAAAAATTCGCCGTGGGCGGCGTGACCGCTGCGGCGCTGTTCGAGATGCTGAGGCCGAACTACGCCTGGGCGATCCAGGTTCAGCCGGACGACAGCCATATCAAGGCGGAGTTTGTCACCGTGCCGTCGCCGCAGGGCAACGGCAGCATCAAGGCCTATTTGGTGCGGCCCGCGCACGCGGTCGGAAAAATTCCCGGAATCCTCGTCATCCACGAGAACCGCGGGCTCAATCCGTATATCGAAGACGTCGCCCGGCGCCTGGCGGTTGCCGGCTTTATGGCATTGGCGCCCGACGGGCTCACCTCGGTCGGCGGCTATCCCGGCGACGACGAAAAAGGCGCGCAGCTTTTTACGCAGGTCGATCGCGCGAAGATGCTGGAGGATTTCTTCGCCGCGGCGACGTGGCTGAAAGCGCGCCCGGATTGCACGGGCAAAATCGGTGCCGTCGGCTTTTGTTACGGCGGTACCGTGGTCAATCAACTGGCGGTGCGCATGGGCGCGGATCTCGACGCTGCGGTTCCATTCTACGGCGGTCAGCCGAACGCCGCCGATGCCGCCAGGATCAAGGCACCCTTGCTCGCGCAATACGGCGAGCTCGACACCCGCATCACCTCAGGATGGCCGGCCTTCGACGCCGCGCTCACCGCGGCGCAGGTGCCGCACGAAGGTTACGTGTATGTCGGCGCCAATCACGG
>Ga0302325_10013553_pt1 | contig 17381 bp, 14 predicted proteins | sample Palsa_T0_2_FD_201948 | JGI IMG/M metagenome (GOLD analysis project Ga0302325, IMG submission 201948) | Peat permafrost microbial communities from Stordalen Mire near Abisko, Sweden - Palsa_T0_2 | ecosystem: Environmental > Terrestrial > Soil > Palsa > Peat permafrost | place: Sweden: Abisko... | reverse complement strand
CGGACCGTTCGTGGCCGCGGTATCGGCGGTTGCGGGGGCTTTGGCGGCCGTTTTTGAGCCGGTTGACGGCGGTTTTGGCGCAGTCTGAGCTGGATGCGAAGCGGCTGCGGGCGCTGGGCTGCGAGACCGCGACGGTGGCGGGGAATCTGAAGTTCGATGTGCGGTCGGGGCGGGATTCGGCGGCCGTGCGCCTGATTGAAGAGCAGCTTGGCGGGTTGCGGTTGGTGGTGGCGGGGAGCACGCTGGAGGGCGAGGAGGCGATGCTGCTGGCGGCTTGGCCGGAGGTGCTGAAGACGCAGCCGGAGATGGCGATGGTGCTGGCGCCGCGGCATCCGGAGCGGTTTGCTGCTGTGGCCGAAATGCTCGAACGCTCAGGCGTTCCCTGGCGAAAACGGTCGGCGATGGGCAAGGCGGCGCTCAGGCCGGGTGAGATTGTGTTGCTGGATTCGATGGGAGAGCTGGCTACGGTGTATTCGCAGGCGGCGGTGGCGTTTGTGGGCGGAAGCCTGGTGGAGGCGGGCGGGCATAATCCGTTGGAGCCGGCGCAGTTTGGCGTGCCGGTGGTGATGGGCGGGCATTATGTGAATTTTCGCGCGATGGTGGAGGCGCTGCGGGAGCGGGACGCTTTGCGGATTGTTGGCCTCGGCGAATTGGCGGGCGCGATTGTGGAGCTGCTGAGCGATGCGCAGGCGGCTGCGGCGATGGGCGAGCGCGGCAAGCGGGTCTTTGAGGATCATGCCGGGGCTACGGCGCGATCGCTGGCTGTGATTCAGGGGATTCTGGAGGGCACGGCTTGAGGCGGGCTTGGAGATCTGTGATGCTGCCGCTGGTGCCCGTGTATGCAGCTGGGTGGGCGCTGCGGGCGGCGGGGTTTCTGCTTGGATCGGAGCCGGTGCGGAGGCTGAAGTGGCCGGTGGTGAGCGTGGGGAATCTCTCGGCGGGTGGGACGGGGAAGACGCCGTTTACGATCGCGCTGGCGAAGTTGCTGGTGGCCGAGGGGCTGCATGTCAATGTGCTTTCGCGTGGGTATGGGCGGCGGAGTGCCGCTGCCGCGCGCGTGGATTTGACAGGCACGGCCGAGGAGTTTGGCGACGAGCCATTGCTGATCGCGCGGGAGGCTAGCGTACGCGTGTTTGTGGCGAGCCGGCGCTACGATGCCGGGTCGCTGGCGGAGTGGGAGGGCGCTATTCGCGGAGTGCATCTGCTGGATGATGGTTTTCAGCACCGGCAACTGGCGCGGGCGGTGGATATTGTGCTGGTGAATTCGGAGGATCTGGCGGATCGTCTGTTGCCGGCGGGGAATTTGCGGGAGCCTTTGTCGGCGCTGCGGCGGGCGACGGTGTTTGCGGTGCCGGTGGACGATGAGGCGGCTGTGGTGCGTTTGCGCGGCCTGGGGTTGAAGCAGCCGGTTTGGCGCTTTCGGCGGGAGATGAGTGTGCCGGAGGTTGCAGGGCCGGTGGTGGCGTTCTGCGGGATTGCTCGGCCGGAGCAGTTTTTTGCGGGGATTGAGCGATCTGGGGTGACGATTGCTGCGCGGAGGGTGTTTCGGGATCATTATCGATTCCGAGCGACGGACCTGCGGGTGCTGGAGTGGATGGCGGACCGCAGCGGCGCACGGGCGCTGTTGACGACGGAAAAGGACCGGGTACGGATTGGGGAGCTGGCGGTGCATCTGGGACAGGTGCCGCTATTGACCGTTGGGCTGCGGGTGGTCTTGGAGGATGAGGCAGGCGTAGCGGCTTGCTTGAACGGACGTCTGGGTCAATAACCCGGGCTTTCAGCCCTGAAATTTTTCCTTTCGTTCCTGTACCCAGCCCGTTGGGCTGGGCTGGGATGACGGCGCGCCTTCGGCGCTTAGAAATCAGAGTTCGCGACGGTCATTCACAATCAAGGACATGAAGCCTCTGGAGATATGAAGCCTGTGGACTTATTGTCTGGTCTATCGGTTGTTCCCTTGAAACACGGAGCGGAATTTGCCCTGTGAGAAAATTGAACCTTGCAGACGCGGGCGCAATTTCGGCTTTTGGTGGTGCGGTTGGGGGCGATGGGGGACATTCTTCATGCGCTGCCGGCGATGACTGCGCTGCGCAAGGCGCATCCGGGGTGGAAGATTGATTGGGCGGTTGAACCGCGCTGGAGGCCGCTGCTGACGGCCGAGCGGGGCGCCTGGCAGGACACTGGGTGCAATGCCAGGCGGCCGGTGGTGGATCGGATTCACGATGTGCCGACCAAGGCGTGGGGGAAGCGGCCGTTTCAGCCTGAGACCTGGAGAGCGATTGCCGCGCTGCGCAGGGATTTGCGGGCGGCGCAGTACGATGCGGTGCTGGAGTTGCAGGGAGCGATCCGGTCTGGGGTGGTGGCGCGGATTTCCGGCTGCAATCGGATAGTTGGAGCGGCGCGGCCCTGGGAGGGTGCGGCGAAGTGGCTGTATACGGAGCGGGTGGCGACGGTTGGGCAGCATGTGATTGAACAGAATTTTGAGCTGGCGAGCGCGGTTGCCGGGGACTTGCTTGCGCCTGTTTCGGCGGCTTTGCCGGTAGACGCTGAGGCGGAAGACTGGTGCGACGAACTGCCGGAGGTGAAGGATGCCGAGTGGCGCGGGCGTCCGGTGGTGCTGTTGCATCCGGGAGCGGGATGGGGCGCCAAGCGCTGGCCGGCGGACCGCTATGGTGCGGTGGCGGAGGAGTTTGGGACGCGCGGCGGGGTGGTGCTGGTGAATGCGGCTCCGGGAGAAGAGCCGTTGGCGGATGCGGTAGTGGCGTCTTGCCGTGCGGAGGGAGTGGCTCATGCTGTGAGCTGCACTTTGCCGCAACTAATTACGCTGACGCGGCGGGTTTCGCTGGTGATTGGCGGGGATACCGGGCCGGTGCATCTGGCTTGTGCGCTGGGCAAGCCGGTGGTGGGGATTTACGGGCCGACCGATCCCAAGCGGAATGGGCCGTATGGGACGCGGTTCCGGGTGCTGCGGAACCCGGAAAGCCGGACGGATCACTCGCGCGTGGATGACCCGGAGGCTGGGTTGCTGACGATCCTTCCCGATGCGGTGATTGCGGCGATGATTGAGCTGATGCTGGAGGTGCGGCAGGCGAGGCGAAATGAGGCTGAGTCAGCGAATTCCGGGATAGTTGCGATTGACCGGGAGATTCATCCGGTTTGGGATGCGAGGCGTTCATGATGGAAGAGAAACGGCCCACGGTGATGCAGATGTGGCAGAAGATTGCGCGGCGGATCCGCGTGCCGTTGGGGTTTGTGGCAGCGATCCTTTACCTGGAGCAATTGGTGATGCACAAGCCGCACTGGGCGCCGATCGCCTGGAGCCTTCTGCTGGTGATTCCCGGCGCGGCGCTGCGCGGGTATGCGGCGGGGTATGTGAAGAAGAATCAGGAGCTTACGATGACCGGGCCGTATGCGCATGTGCGCAATCCGTTGTACGTCGGGTCGATCCTGATTGCGGCGGGGTTTGCGGTGGCGCTGATGAGCTGGCCGTTTGCCGCGGTGCTGGCGGGGTTCTTTCTGCTGATCTATGTGCCGGTGATTGCTTCGGAGGAGGCGTTTTTGCGCGATACGTTTCTGGAGTTTGAGTGGTATTGCGCACGGGTTCCGCGCCTGATTCCGCGGATTACGCCTATTCAAAGGCCGGATGGAGACCGCAATGAGGGCGGAGGGTTTTCGTTCGACCTATACCGGAAGCATCGCGAGTACAATTCAGCAGTGGGGGCGGCTTTGCTGTACCTGAGCTTGGTGCTGGCAATCTGGCTGCATTCCCGGGCGGGGCATTAGAAGCGCTGAAGTTGGACCGGGCTGGAATGGACTTGGCCGGGGTCGAACGGTTAAGCTGCGGAAACCGTCAAAATATCAGCCTTTTGCGGATCGAACCGGAGCCGGATTGGAAGCTGCGTGGTCTGGACTTGCGCTGGTAGAGCGAGCAAGAGCGAAGTTGCAAGCCATTCGAGTTTTGAGGAGCTGGCCCTTATTTTGAAGCCGCGCAATTTTCTTTTCTTTTTGCCTCATCGCCGTCTGCCGGCGGTGGCTGCATTGCTTTTGGCTGCGGCGAGCATCTCGTTTTGGGGGCAGCAGGCGCCGGTTGCGCAGCCTCCGGCTCTGCCGGCGCCGCGTGCCGGATACAGCTTTCCGGCGAAACAGACTTTTACGTACGCGGTGGATTGGCGGGTATTTCCGGCGGCGACGGCCGTGCTGCATCTGGAGGCGGACGGCGACAAGGAGCACTTGACCGCGACGGCCGACACGACCGGGGCGATCAATCTGCTGTTTCATGTGAGCGACAAATTTCAGACCACGTTCGACCGGGAAAAGGGCTGCACATCGGAGTTCGACAAGCAGACGGTGGAGGGACGGCGGCAGGTTACCTCGACGCTGAAGCTGGACTACGCTCAGGGCAAGTCGACGCTGGATGAGAAGAATCTAACCAATGGGCAGACGAAGCACCTGGAGGCTTCGATTCCGGGCTGCCTGACGGACCTGCTGACGGGGGTGTTCTATGCCTCTTCGCAGCCGATGGAGGTGGGTAAGAGCTTCGCCATGCCGGTTGCCGATCCGCAAAAGACTGTGGTGTTGACTTTGAAGGTGGAGGGCCGCGAGGAGCTGAAGCTGCCGGCTGGAACTTTCAAGACGGTGCGCACGGAGCCGACGGCGGACGCCGGAGTGGTGAAAAACCGCGGCCAGATCTGGATCTGGTACACGGATGACGACCGCCATTTGCCGGTGCAGATGCGGGCGCGGTCGTTCTGGGGAACGATTACGTTTCGGCTGGTGTCGCTGGAGAATAAGTAGAGATGCGCTTGTCGGACCGCAATTGGCGGTAGCCTGTCGATGCGTAGACGGAGGTATTAGCCGCTGGTCGATCATGTCGATTCTCTAAAGCGCTCGTCGATGATGTCTGCGGTGCATTCCAAGGACACGCAGCCGGAAATGAAGGTGCGAAAGGCGATCTTTGCTCTGGGCTATCGATATAGGCTCCATCGGTCCGATTTGCCGGGAAAGCCGGACTTGGTTTTTCCGAGTCGATGTAAAGTAATATTCGTTCATGGGTGCTTCTGGCATCGGCATGCAAGATGCAAATATGCCACAGTCCCGAAGACTCGAACGCAATTCTGGCAGGAGAAATTCGCTGCCAATATGGAACGGGATCGCCGTGTGCGGCGCGATCTCAAGAAACTGGGCTGGGAAGTTCTGACCGTGTGGCAATGCGAGCTGAAACGACCGGAAAAGCTAACGGAGCGCCTCAATGACTTCCTCGCCAAATGAAGTGAACCATGCCGTCCGCCGGCCCGTGGGTATAGATCTATTCGCCGGTGCGGGGGGTCTTTCGCTTGGCTTCGAGCAGGCTGGGTTCGATGTTGCCGCGGCAGTGGAGATCGACCCTATTCATTGCGCAGTTCACGAATTCAATTTTCCGAATACACGGGTATTTTGTGCCGATGTGTCGCGGATCAATGCGCAACAAATTCGTGAAGGCGCAAATCTGCAAGATATCCCGATCGATGTAGTTTTTGGAGGAGCGCCGTGCCAAGGTTTCTCCTTAATCGGTAAGAGAGCTTTGGACGACCCCAGGAATCGCCTATTGCGAGAGTTTGTCCGTCTGACCGTTGAGCTAGATTCCAGATATTTTGTTTTCGAAAACGTAAAGGGGCTGACGGTTGGCGATCATAAGAAGCTCCTGGAGGAGTTCATCGACGAGTTCCAAGCGAAGGGCTACGAAATCCTGCTTCCGTACCGGGTGTTGAATGCCGCCGAATACGGCGTTCCCCAAGATCGACGTCGCTTATTTCTTATTGGGGCCAAGAAGGGGCTGCCAATGCCACGGTACCCGCTAATTTTCCGACCTCCAGTTCCAACAGTTTGGGACGCGATCGGAGATTTGCCTGATGCCGACGGATTCCCGGAACTCATAGAAGAGGACTGGACGAGTGGGGCGGTCTTGGGCGAAGGGTCGAGATACGCGCGGGTTCTGAAGGGGCTAGTGAAAGACGGGCGCGACTTCTCCTACAAGAGGGTGTGGGACAATCGCCTTTTGACGTCGAGCTTGCGCACAGAACACACAGCCCTCTCTCAGGAAAGATTCCTCGCTACGTCGCCGGGCCGGGTCGAACCGGTGAGCCGCTTTCTCAAGCTCGACCCGGACGGTGTGTGCAATACTCTTCGGGCCGGCACGGGGAGCGACCGCGGAGCGTTTACTTCACCGCGTCCCATTCATCCATATTTCCCTCGCTGTATTACCGTTCGCGAAGCGGCCAGACTTCACTCGTATCCCGACTGGTTTCGCTTTCATGCTACAAAATGGCATGGATTCCGACAGATCGGAAACTCTGTGCCTCCTTTGCTTGGGCGAGCGGTCGCGTCTGAGATCTCGAATGCCATGGGCGTAAGGCCGAACCATCCCCGACGCGCAATTGAGTTAGGTTCACTCGATCTGCTGAGACTTACGATGAACGAGGCTGAACGGTACTACGCAGTTTCGCCCGGTGTCATGGGGAAGCGTCTTCGCCGCGTGCCCGCTTCCAACGTGGATCAACTCACGTTGGCAGCGGTCTGAGGGGGTTGACAATGGCAAAGAAGGCGGACAAAGCTGCGCAGTATGCTCCGATTATCCTTCAGATATTCGATAAGTATTGGGCGGAAGGCATTGCAGAGTTTGAATTTCATCGCGACGAACTTGTCGAAGCTGCTGGGACGATCGGTGTTGAGCGACCCGACAATCTCGGCGACCTGATCTACACCTTTAAATTTCGGCGCGACCTGCCGATGGAAATTCTTCAAAAGGCTCCAACCGGAAAAACGTGGATGATCGAAGGCGCAGGTAGGAGCAGGTATCGCTTCCGGCTCGTCGATGCCGGCGGAACTACTTTCAAACCGAGGACGGATATAGCCGCAACGAAAATTCCGGATTCCACTCCAGAGATCATTGCCGCCTACGCGCTTGGGGACGAACAGGCGCTCTTAGCTAAGGTGCGATACAACCGCCTCATCGATATTTTCCTCGGTCTGACCACATATTCCTTGCAAAATCACCTGCGTACGCAGGTTACTGGCATGGGGCAGATCGAAATCGATGAGATTTACGTCGGTCTGAATCGAAATGGCGCTCACTTTGTAGTTCCCGTACAAGCCAAGGGTGGTTCCGACAAGCTTTCGCCAGTGCAAACGGCTCAAGATATTGCCTGCTGTAAGGCGAAATTTCCGGCTTTGATTTGTAGGCCTGTTTCGGCCCAGTTTATGGAAGATGACGTAATAGCTCTTTTCGAACTTACCGTAGAGGGCGATAAGGTCTTGATAGTTGAGGAGAGGCATTATAAGTTGGTTCCCAGCCAACAAATCGACTCCGAAACGAAGCGCGTCTATGCGTCACGGTCATAGAAAATCGAGTCGACTTCTTACTGCATGCGGTAGCGTTCGCGCATGAGGCGTTGCAGACGCGGCCAGAAGATCAGGTCGAAGGCCAGGGCTTTGTCTGGGAACATGTTGAGCGCGGCGCGGCGGGCGTCGGCGACCATAGCGGAGGCTTGCTCGACGGCCAGGTTGCGGTCCTGCTGAATGACTTGCATGACCATGGTCATCATCAGTTGCAGGCGGCGGATGCGGCGGGATTCCTCGGCTTTTTCTTCGAGGGTCTGGAATTCGTGCGGCTGAGAAGAGGCGAGCGGGAATTCTGGCGAGTCATGCAAGGGAGAAGTGGGCGACGGGGATGCGGGTTGGCTCATGCGCGGTTTGGCCTCCGGGTGACACGCACTTTGGTTCGTGGAAAACGGACCTGCTGGCTGCATGGTACACCGCATCGATCTGGAAAACCAGAAGGCCGTGCCGGGTTTGTAACCGGGCATTCATTTGGGATTTGTGCCGCACATTGGGTCGGCGGTAACGGATTGCGGGCCGGATTCACCGTTGAGGAAGAAGCAACTGGCGCCGTCGGTGTCGGTGCGGAAGGTGTGGGTGTGGGCGGCCTCAAGTTCGGCGAGGATTTCCGGGCGGGGATGGTGGAAACGGTTGTGACGGCCGCAGGAAATGACGGCCCAGGCAGGTGAGACGGCGGCGAGGAAGTCGGCGTGAGTTGAGGTGAGGCTGCCGTGGTGGCCGACTTTGAGCATCGTGCTCTGGAGACCGGGTTCGGTCAGGATGGATTGTTCTTCCGGGCCTTCGGCATCTCCTGCGAGCAGGATGGAGCTGGATTTGTAGCGGGCCTGGAGGACGAGCGAGTCGTTGTTTCCCGGCTGTGGGCCGGGGTGGTAGCTGGAGTTGGGGGCGAGGACGCGGATCTGGGCCTCGCCGAAGGAAAAGGCGTCGCCGGAGTGGAATTGGCGGACGAGGATGCCTGCGGCGGTCGCCTGGGTGAGCACAGATTCGTAGGCGGGAACGGGAGGGTTGTTGCCGACCCAGAGCTCGCGGGGATGGAAGTTGCGCAGGATGGCTGGCAGTCCGCCCATGTGGTCGTGATGGGCGTGGGTGAGCGCGACGGCGTCGAGGTGGCGGATACCTCGGGACCAGAGCACGGCGGAGACAACTTCTTCGCCGACATCGAAACCGGAGGCTGCGGTGGGCGAGTTGGTGTGAAGGAAGGCGAGGCCGAGGCCGCCGGCGTCGACGAGGAGGGTCTTGCCGTCGGGGGTGATGAGGAGCAGGGAGTCGCCCTGGCCTACGTCGATGGCTTCGAAGAGGAGCGCGTTCTCGGGGTGGTCGATGGGGCGCGGCCAGAGCGCGGCGAGCGGCATGAGGGCCAGCGCGGCGAAGGCGATGCGGCTGGGCCGACTTGTCGTTCGGGCGAGTTGGAGCGCGAGGAGAAAGAGCAGGATGGCGGCGGCGATCTGGATGGGAGTGGGGTCTGGGACGCGGAGGTCGGCGAGTGCGAATGAGCCAAGTTTGTGCACCAGAAAGACGCTCAGATGCAGGACGCCGAGGCATGCTGTCGCGGGAACGATGGCGGCGGCTGGCCAGACGCTCAGGACCAGGAGCAAGAGCATGGCTGAGGGGACGAGGATGGCGAGAAGGGGCAGGACGCACAGGTTCACCGGCAGCGCGTAGACCGTAATTCTATGGAAGTAGATGGCCATGGGCAGTGCGAGGGCCAATTCGACGACGAGGGTGACGAAGAGAAGTTCGCCGAAGCGCAGGGTGAGGCGGATGGCGTGCGGAAAGAGCTTCCAGGCGACGCGGTAGCTGGTGGCGGGTTCGAGATGGCGGGCGATGAGGCGCAGGGTGACGCGAAATTGGGCCATTTCTGGCATGAGTTTGGGATCGAGGGAGATGAGGCGAAGATCTTTGGTGGCGCGGATGCGGGCGTTCAGGGTGCGTTCGAGGAGCGGAAGTGCGATGCCGGCGATGGAGGCTACGGCAAGCAGGGTCATCTGCAGGCTGGCATCGAATATGCTTCGCGGGCTGGCGGCGGCGAGGCAGAGGGTGGCGAATCCGATGACGTTGAGCGGACTGCGGTTGCGGTAGAGCAGGCGGCCGATGAGGTAGAGCGCGATCATCCAAAAGGAGCGCTGGGCGGGGATGGCGAAGCCGGTGAAGAGCGCGTAGGCGAGCGTAACGAGCAGGGTGAGCGCGGTTGCGGGCAGGCGGGCGAGGCGCAGGCGTTTGGTGAGAGCGAAGACGCAGCCGGCGAGGATGGCCAGGTGAAGGCCGGAGACGACGATGAGGTGGAAGGAGCCGGTGCGCTCGAAGCCGGCGCGGAGGCTGCGGGTGAGGAAGGTGCGGTCGCCGGTGAGGAGCGCGGTGAGCATGGCTACGTCTGCGGGCGTGGCGCGGAGTGCGCGCGGCAGGCTCTGGGTGAGCGCGGGCAGGGCTTGCAGGTGGTTGCTGGCTGCGTCGCGGGCGCGGTTGAGCAGGCAGGGGATGGATTTTGCAGCGGGCAGGCCGAGCAGGGTGAGCCTTGGCTGATGGCCGTCGCGCTTGGTGGCTAAGAGCGAGGCGGAGGCGGTGATTTGCTGGGATTCGAGGTAGACGGCGCGGCTCCAGATGCCGGGGTCGCGGAAGGTGTCCGGTGGGAGCATGCGGAGGACGGCGCGGAGTTGTTGTCCGCAGCTGAGCGGAGATGGCGTTCCGGAGGGCCAGCGGATGGAGAGGCGAATTCTGGCCGGGCTGGAAACTGGGATTGGAAGCATCCGGTCGGTGAGGTCGGTGACGGCTTCGGCGGTGGTGAGTTGGAGGTCTACGCGCTGGGTTTGGCCGCCGGATTGGGATTCGGTTTCTTCGGTTGAATCTGAGTCTTCGTCATCCAGATTCGCTGCGCGGAGGGGTCCGGCGTCGGTGACTGTGCCTTCGACGGTGCGCAGCAGGCCGTCGGCGAGTTGGGTGATGGCAGGATCGGGTGCGGGTTGGGGTTCGGTTTCCGCGGACCAGGCGCCCAGCGTGATCCAGATGAGGGCGACGGGAAGCCAGGTCAGGCGTGGGGCTTTGACGATCGCGAGGACCGCGATGATTGCGAACGGGATCAGGCCGGCGAGCAGGTAGCTGGGGCGCAGGTATTGGTAGTGGGCGAGGACGATGCCGGCGAGGTAGAGGAGTGCGGCGTAGAAGAGCGGGACGAGGGCTGCGGCGTGGGTGGGTACTGCGGGTTTTGGGGCGCGGCGGATTGGCCGGAATGCCGGGTTGATGGCTGGGACCGGAAGCGGTTCCAGACGAATTGGCGATTCGGGCACGGCTTCTTCTCCGCAACGCGCGGCTCAGGGAATGCCTGAGCAATCTGGAGAAAAAGAAGGTGTTGCCGGCCGTGCTTGGCTCTTACGGGAATCGGCCAAGTTCCTGAGATTAGAAGAATGCCCAACTCTATCAGGAACGGCTTAGTTCGACCAAGGTTTCGAGATGGTAGGTCTGCGGGAACATGTCGACGAGGGTGATTTTGTCGATGCGGTAGCGCTCGATGGTGAGCGCGCGGAGATCGCGGGCGAGCGTGGTTGGGTCGCAGGAGACGTAGACCATTTTCGGGGCGCCGATGGCGTTGAGCAGGGTGGTGACTTCGTCGCCGAGGCCGGCGCGGGGTGGGTCGAGGACGATCAGGTCGGGACGCGGTTCGCGTAGCTCGCGGTTGCGGCGGAGGTAGTCGAGGGTGGTTGCGGCTATCGGCTCACCGCTGGTTGCGGCGAGGTTGTAGACGAGAGCTTCGCGCGAGGCGGATGCGGATTCGACGGCGACGACGCGGGCAAAACTTTGCGTGAGATGGCGCGCGAAGAGGCCCACGCCAGCGTAGAGGTCCCAGGCAACGGAGCCGGCGTGGTTGGCGGTGACCAGCGTGGCGAAATCGTCGAGGAGATGACGGTTGATTTGGAAGAAGGCTCCGTGGGGGACGCGGAAGTCGTGGCCGGCGACGCGATAGGTGAGGAATGGCTGATCGTCAAAGTCCATGTAAGGTCGGGGCGAACCTTCGCGCGGGGTGAAGCGGAGTTTGCTGTAGGTGGGGTCGCCGGAGTGCGTGTGGAGGGTGACGAGGACCTCGGTGCTGTCGTGATTGGTGAAGATCTCGATTTCTGAGAGGTCGTTGCGGGGATCTTTGGGGTCGATGACTGAGCTGGAAATGATGGCAATTTCCGCGAGTAGCGGCGCGGCGATGGGGCACTCGCGGATGGCGATGAGGTCGTGGGAGCGGCGGCCGCGGTAGGCAACTTCGCCCGACGGGGTGAGGGCGAGGCGGATGCGGTTGCGGTAGGCCCAGGGCTCTCCGGCGAGCGTGGCGATTTCCGCAGGGATGGCGACGTTGGCGCGGCTCAGGGTTTCCCTGAGGATTTGCTTCTTGATCGCCAGTTGCGTTGGGTAGTCGGCGTGTTGATACTGGCAGCCGCCGCAGGCTCCGAAGTGAGCGCAGCCCGGCGCTATGCGGTCGGGCGATGGCGTGAGAATCTGGTCGAGTTCGGCTTTGAGAAAGGTTCGCTTGTCTTCCGTGATGTGAGCGGTGACGGTTTCTCCGGGGAGGGTGAGCGGAACGAAGAAGGTCTTGCCGGGCTTGCCGTCGGGATTAGGAACGCGGCTGAGGCAATCGCCGCCGTAGACGGGTTTTTCCATCTGGAGCTGAATGGGCGTGGCAGGACTCATGGTCGGGCTCATGCCTGCCTCATGTAGAAGAGGCTCAGGCGGGGAAGCTGGTAGTGCTCCAGCAGGCGCTTGTGGACGAATTGCTGCTCGATCTGGCGAAGTTGGACGGCAGACATGCGGCTGCGATAGGCGGCCAGGTCGCGGGCGGCTTCGGTTTTGAACTGGAGCAGAAGCTCTTCCGGGACGTGGGTGGTGAGCGTGGCGAAGAGCTTTTCTTCGAGGGTGGAGAGGTGACGCTCGAGGTCTTCGAGGCTGGGGCCTTTGTCGCTGGTCAGATCGGCGATGATGGATCGCAGGCTCAGGGCCAGCGCGGCCAAAGACGTTCCCCACGACTCGGCGATGACGGGGTGGGTGGAATTTTCATGGAGCGCGGCGGTGTCCAGGGCTTGCGCTGCGGCTTCCAGATGGTCGGCGATGCGCTGGGTTTCAAAGCCGGCTTCTTCCGTCGAGGTTTGCTTCGGGGCGGTGCCGGTGGCGGCTTCTTTTTGCTGCTCGGCGGCTTCCATCACGGCCTGGGCGCACCAGGCGAGGCCGTTGACGTGGCGTAGGCGGCGGTTGGGGGTCTTCTGCTGACGCGCGGCGTAGTGGTCGAAGGCCTGGTCGATGCCGCGCAGGACGGCTTCAAGCGGGATGCCGGCGTCGCGCCAGGTTTCGATCAGCGCCCAGTCGAGGGTGGAGAGCAGCAGCAGCGAGCCGCGGCGGCGCTGGAAGTGCTCTTCGATCTCGGTGAAGTAATTGAAGTAGTTATGCAACATGGACTCGCGATGGGAAGTGGCGTTCACAGATGCCGGCATTGGCGTAGACTGTTGGATTAGAGCACTTTCCGAAATACTGTGAACTTATTGACGGTGGCGAGTGTCGATTTTCTTGAGGAGAATCGACGGGGCCCCTGTGGTTTCGGTCTACACCATTTCGGAAAGTGCTATAACGGCAGGTTCCGCAGTCCAAGAGCTGGATAATGAGCATCCTCGCGTTGCCGGGAACGAAGACCGGCCAGCTTTGTTAGTTTATCTGTTTTGTTTGAGGGTATTGTCTTGGGTTCGATCTTCATCAGTTACCGGAGAAGCGATGCGGCGGGAGAGTCGGGCCGGCTTTCGGATGATTTGATTGCGCGGTTTGGGGCGAGCCACGTTTTTATGGACGTGGACGCGATTCAGCCGGGGATCGACTTCCGCAAGGCGATTCGGGAGAATGTCGGCCAGTGCCGCGTACTGCTCGCCGTCATGGGGCCGGATTGGCTCGAGGCGCGGGGTAAGGATGGGGCGCGCCGGCTGGACAGCGAGAACGATTATGTCCGGTTGGAGATTGCCACGGCGCTGGGGCGTGAGATTCCTGTGGTCCCGGTGCTGGTGCGCGGGGCGCGCACGCCTAAGGCAGATCAACTGCCGGAGGAATTGCGCGAGCTGGCCTACCGGAATTCTGTGGAGCTTACGCACGCACGGTGGAAGTCGGATGTGCAGGTGCTGGGGCACGCGCTTGAGCCGTATCTGGAGTCGGATCCAAATCCAGTGGCGGAAGGTGCGAAGGCACCGGTTCCAGCTACCACGAGTCCAGTTGCGTCAACGCCGGCCTTGGATGCCGCGGCCGTGAGCCGCGTTACGCACGAGTTGGCCTGCTACATTGGGCCGATTGCCGAAGTGGTGGTGAAGCGGGCGGCACGGCGCTGCGAGTCGCTGCCGGCTTTATGCGACTTGGTAGCGCTGGAGATTGAGGCTAGTCGCGACCGGGCGCGTTTTTTGGCTTCCTGCGCGCGGTGAGCCGCTTCACTCCTCAAGCATTTTCAGGGCTTTGGCCAGGCTGAGCTGCATGCGGTTGAAGGATGCGGTGACGGAGGCGATTTCGTCCTTGCCCTTGGCTGTGAGCGGGGTGACATTCTTGTCGCCCTTGCTCACTTTGTCGGCTGTCCCAGAGACCAGACGGAGAGGCCGGATGACCAACAGGTATACGGCCAGATCCAGGACCAGCAACGTGGCTACAAGCGTCGAGATGAGGATGATCAGCAGGCGGTGGTAGGCGTCGTTGGCGATGGCGATGGGGACGGAGAGCGGAACGGAGATAATTTGCGCGCCGATAATCTCATTCGGTTTCCAGCCGAAGCCATTGGCTGAACCGTAGACCGCGATCATGGCCGGTGGCGCGGCTGACGGAACGCTGTGGCACTCAAGACAAGCGGGCGCGGCTTGAAGGGGTTCCGCGAGGAAGATGGAGGGACCGGCAGGAGTGTCGCGGTCGCCGGTGAGCGGCTTCTTCTCCGGGTGGTCGCGCAGGGTGCGGATGATGTCGGCTTCCCAATCGCTGGCGCGGTCTTCAAGGTTGGTGGGATTGAGCGTGGCCTCCTTGTAGGTGTAATTCATGTAGTCGGCATCGCTCTTGCGGAGGTTCGCGAAGGTGGTAGTCGCGGCGAAGGCGGGAACTGTTTCGGCGAGGAAGCGGATCTTGTGTTTGGGATTCTTTTCGAGCAGCGGGCGCAGGTCGTCCGAGGTATAAGAGCGCACGGAGCCGACGCTGTGCATCATGAGCTCGGCCTGGGCGAGGACTTCGCGGCGGGCATTGCCGATGAGAAAGCTGTAGGAGAGTTGGGCGATCAGGTATCCGCTGAAACCAAAGACAACAATGAGGATGAGATTGAATTTAGTCAGAAGTTTCATGGGGCCGCACTCCTGTTTTTATGTGCGGACCCATGTTACAGGAGCGTTGCGGGAGTGGGCCGTTTACCGGTCGGCCGTCTTAGTGCTTGTTGCGCCGGGCGGGCTTGTGTTCGGCGGATTGGTTGCGCAAGAAGACGAGGCGCAGGCCGTCGAGGGTGAGCATGTCGTCGATGGTTGAGATGTAGCGCGAGTCGCCGGCGATCAGCGACGCGAGTCCGCCGGTAGCCAGGATTTTTGGTTCTACGCTGCCGCAACGGGGGTCTTCCGCCATCTCGGCGATCATGCGCTCCAGAATGCCGTCGACGAGACCGATGTAGCCGAAGTAAAGGCCGCTCTGGATGTGGGTGACGGTGGTGGTGCCGATGACTTTGGGCGGGCGCTTGATGTCCACGCGGCCAAGGCGGGCGGCGCGGCTGAAGAGCGCGTCGGCGCTGATGCCGAGGCCGGGCGAGATGATGCCGCCGAGGTATTCGCCCTTGGCAGAGATGACGTCGAAGGTGGTTGCGGTGCCGAAGTCGACGACGATTGCCGGGCCTCCGTACTTATCGAAGGCGGCGATGGCGTTGACCAAGCGGTCGGCGCCGAGTTCGGCGGGATTGTCGACGATAACCGGCATGCCGGTCTTGATCCCCGGCTCGACGAAGAGGGGCTTGAGCTTGAAGTAGCTTTCGCAGACCTGGAGCAGGGTGCTTTCGACGGGTGGCACGACCGAGGAGATGATGATGGCTTGGACCTGCGAGGTCGAGAGACCGTGGAGATTGAAAAGGTTGGTGAAGAGGACGCCGTATTCGTCGGCGGTCTGGGTGCGATGGGTGGAGACGCGCCAGTGGGCGACGAGTTTGCCGGCGTCGTCGTAGAGGCCGAGGACGGTGTTGGTGTTGCCGACGTCAAGCGCGAGAAGCATACGAGTAGAAGGGTAGCAGAAAGCGGAGTTCAGCGGGGTTAGCGGAGTTAGCGGGGTCAGCGGTGTTAGTTCGCTATTCCGCGGCGCGGATGCCGCCGGTGGTGATGGTGATTACGCCTTTTTCGGTGCGGACGCGGAGGAAGCCGCGGGTGTCGAGGCCTTCGGTGATGCCGGTGCAGGGTTGGGGGCCGTGGACTTCGACTCTTTTGCCCTGAACCCAGGTGGAGATGCGGCTGATCTTGTCTGGAACAGCTGCGAGAGCGGCGGGGTCGTTAAGTGCTCTGAGCTGCTCATTGAGCTCTAGCAGAAGAGTGACGAGCAGTTGTTGACGCCTGGTTTTGTGCCCGGTCTCACGATCGAGCGAAGTGGCGGGCGTGGCGAGATTGGGCGGGAAGGCTTGCTGGCGGAGATTGATGCCGATGCCGATCACGGCAGCGATCGTGTTGGATTGGGAGAGTGCTTCGACGAGAATGCCCCCTACCTTATTTTGGCCGATGAGCAGATCGTTGGGCCAGCGTAGATCGATGTCGAGGCTAGTGATATCCAGGATGGCACGATAGGCGGCGATGCCCGTAAGCAGCGGGAGCCAAGTGAGGTCGGCGACAGAGATCTGCGGGCGAATGAGAACGCTGAGATAGAGGCCTTCGCCGGAGTTTGAATGCCACTGGTGGTCGCTGCGGCCGCGGCCTGCGGTTTGTTCGTCTGCGACGAAGTAGCTGCCGTGGGGCGCGCCGGATTTGGCCTGTTCGAGGGCGTGGGTGTTGGTGGAGTCGATGGTGGCGAAGTGGTGCAGGCCGCCTTGGAAGGGTGTGCCCGCGAGTGCGGCGTCGATTTCTGCCGGGTCGAGTTGAAGGGTTTGGTCCATGGTGTTCGTTTGATAAAAGCAGATTCTTCTGGGGAATGACAGACAGAAAAGCAAACAACGACAAGAACAGGCTGGCATTTGTTTGTCCCGCCCTTGACCCAACGGCGGGGTCAAGGATGGGGCACCCACATTTGCTCCTGGGTTAGTTGGATTCGGCTTTGATTCTCATGCTGATGTCGGCGGCTTTGGCGGAGTGGGTGAGCGCTCCTACGGAGATAAAGTCGACGCCGGCCAGGGCGTAGGCGCGGATGTTTTCGAGGACGATGCCGCCGGAGGCTTCGATGGGGATCCAGGCGCGTTTTTCGCCGGGGACTTCCGGGTCGGCGTCGGCGAGTTTGGCTTCATGCTCGCGGACTTTGGCGACGGCCTGGGCGACCTGTTCGGGAGTCATGTTGTCGAGCAGGAGAGCCTCGGCGCCGAATTTGAGGGCGTCGTCCAGCTCTTTGGTAGTGCGGACTTCGATCTGGACGCGCTGGCCGGGTTTGCGGCCGGCGAGGGCGCGGGTGAGCACCTGTTTGACGCCGCCGCCGAGCGCGATGTGGTTGTTTTTGATGAGGATGCCGTCGGAGAGATCGAGGCGGTGATTGGTGCCTCCGCCGCAGAGGACGGCGTACTTGTCGAGCGCGCGCAGGCCGGGGACGGTCTTGCGGGTGTCGAGCACGTGCGCCTTGGTGCCCTTGAGCTCGTCGGCGTACTGGCGCGTGAGCGTGGCGATGCCGCTCATGCGCTGCATGAGGTTGAGGATGACGCGCTCGCAACTGAGCAGGGCGCGGGCGTTGTGGCGGATGACGGCGAGCGATTGGCCGTCGCGGGCGCGGACGCCGTCGAAGATTTCCGGATGGCTGACGACTTCGTAGCGGGTCTGGGATTGCTGCTTTGCCGATTGGGCCTCGAGTCGGGCGAAGATCTCAAAGATGCGCGGGAC
>Ga0302325_10013551_pt1 | contig 17382 bp, 18 predicted proteins | sample Palsa_T0_2_FD_201948 | JGI IMG/M metagenome (GOLD analysis project Ga0302325, IMG submission 201948) | Peat permafrost microbial communities from Stordalen Mire near Abisko, Sweden - Palsa_T0_2 | ecosystem: Environmental > Terrestrial > Soil > Palsa > Peat permafrost | place: Sweden: Abisko... | reverse complement strand
GCTGCTATCAGATGAGTAATCGGTTCGCGTGGACGTGGAAGCTTTGCACGCTAGGATATTCAGTGGCGCTCGTATATTTGGGCTTTATCGGCGCGACCGAGATGCCTTGCCCGTTTCCGCAGGATGTCGACTGGCTCAACATGGTCAAGAGCCACAGTGCTCCCCTGTTCCCCGCTGAGATATGGGACCGGAACATAGGCATTAATGACGTTACCATGGTCCCTCTCATTCGCATGTGCCCACAGCCCTTGGGCTTACGATGAATCTGCCATGAGAAGGCGGCAGCTACGCGGGCGCTACCGCGGAGCGGTTTAGTGCAATATTCTTTTTGCGACGCATGGCTTGCTTGGCGAATTTGATACGGTAAGCCGTCGTCTGGTAAGCGCGATCCGTCCAACTGGTAGCCAGCCGGAGAGCTGTTAGGGTGACGTCGGCGCCGGTTACTCGGCGTAGGCCCCATGGGTGACGATCCCATCGCGCAAATGAATATCGCGCAAGTGAATAAGGACCGCCTGCGGCTGACATCTTCATTCGAGCCAAGGGGTTTGACACCCCTCGGCCATCAAGGCCAAGGCGATCGGCCCTTGGGCCGCCTTCGTCCAGGCAGGATCGATCAGCATTCTGAGAGCCCCTCGGCGCCGTCACGGACTGGCCGGCGTTGCCTCCGCGCGTTCCGCTATTGCGATGGCGAAGTTCTGGCAGAAAGTGGTCGTTTCCGAATAATAGTTCTGTTGATTCTGGATGATCACGGAGCAGCGGCCCAACATCTCCTGCTTCTGGTCGGCGCTCAATGTTTTCGCCCAAGCGGAAACCCGCGCCGGAGCGAGGCCGACATTGTAGGTGTTGATCGAGCCGAAGGGGCGGATGCGATTGACGTTCTTCGCCGTGAAGCTCCCGCTCGCACTGGCGCCGGCATCGGCGTTTTCCGCGGCCGCTGGACCGGCGACGAGGACGGCGAGGCCGCCGGCGGCAATCGAGGCGAGGATCATGTTCTTCATCTTCTTGGTATCTCCCTGGTGCGCCGATATGAAGGACGGTTTCGAGAGCGCAAGATGAAGACAGGCTGCAAAGCGTGTCTGACACCCGCCGCCATCGCAGGCATAATACCTTTCAGCGTCTTGTGCTGTTTCACGAACGGCGCTTCCCGCCTTGAGGACCTTGGGGGCATCAGACGATCGGCTTCCCTGCCTGGACTTGGTCCCACAACGTCCAGACATATAGCTCCTGATTGCCTGCATCGCAGACCCGCACGGCTTCGGGCCACTGCCAGACATCGGGATCATTGCGTCGAAGGGCGAGTGCCGTTTGAGCCCAAAGCTCGAATTCCTGACGGTCAACGAAATCAGCCAACCGTCGGCGCTCCAGCAAGCGCCCGACGCCGCCCCCAATTGCCATTTTGTAAAATTCAACCGCGACCATTTTGGCACCACTGCTCTCCGCCAAGCATAAGAGAGCAAGAGACAGAACACGAGAGGGCCGTCAAGGACCACCACGTTCAACCTGAGACACTGCCGTGGCGCCGGCATTCGGATCGAACATCAGACGATCCGCAGCTCGTTGATACGGGGATCGTCCCTCCTCAGCTTCACCGCGTCACGCCTCCTCGTACCCGGACCCGCCACTTCGTGAATGGCAATCACCTCGTCCTCCGCCACGACGCCGAGATCCACCTCCCTGTCCGGGAAGACCGCGATCATCCTTCGCCTGATCTGCACAAATACCGTGTAGGCCGTCCCAGCGGCGTCACCGGTCATGTTGCGGATTTCCGAGTAGTAGGGCTCGGCCCGCCACGCATTGGGAACGCCGGGATCGACATGAACAACTATTTCCCTGCCATCTGGCTTGAATGCGACGACCAGTTTGCTGCGGGCCGGCAGCCAATGCTCGCCGAGTGTGGGCCACAGCAGATACCCGCATTGAAACCTGCGGCACTCATCCGGCCGATCAGCATAGATCGCGCAACCGCGCCCCTTGACGCAGTGCGGACACCATTCGGCGTTCGGTTTGCGGAGTTCCTCTACAGTCAGCACCTTGCAGCAAAGCGTGCAGGTACCGCAGCGCCTCCCCTCTTTGACGGCTGGCGTCATTTCCGTCCACTCTCCGCGGGAAACGATCGCGCCCGTCTTCGCCTGGCTGTGCGGCTCCGTCGGCAAGCCTCAGTCTGCTGCAGCCGACTTGAGGGCGCTATATTGAACATAGCAACCTACTCCGTCGAGCACAGTGTAGGTGAGCTTGTTTTTGTTTGTCTGATCCTGCCAAGTCTCGATGCTATATTGCATGTGGGCCGAGCCGCCGCCTTGTGGCACGCCATTCGCGGTGTTCACGCTCACCAGAAGATCGTAGCATGGCCCGTGACCCATATTCATATCCGCGCCCATATCCATACCCGCGGATTTGTCATTCAAGACAAGTGTCACGGAAGCAAGCCTGTCGGTCACGTCGAACCCAAACTGGGCCTCGAAGGAGAACTTTCCGCTTTGATATGGCGCGACCAGCTTGGTCACATTGCCGTCGCTGTCCGGGTGGGGATCGAAACCTTGTGTCGCCAGGTTGTTCGAGGCGCTAACCACCTGTTGAGGGGTCATGCCCCATTTTGTGTATTCCCAGTCCGCTTTCCTTGCGAATTCCAGGCCCGCATTAGCCGGGGTTACGCAGATCAGAGACGCTTCGTCGAATATCTTGAAATCTGCAGGATTTCCCGAAGGCATGCAGCAGCAGAGCGCGAGTACAATTCCGAGAAGTTTCATGTTCATGTAGCCGTCCTCTCGGAACGCGAAGTTCGGCGAAAACTCATCGTCGAACCTCAGACAAACCCATATGAGGCCCAATGATTTGTGCCTTACTCGTCGGGGACCCCCGCTCCATAAGCTGCGCTAATAGGGGTAACCTGGCATCCTTTGCCCGCCGGGCGTCCAATCAGGCACTCGGACCCATTCAGTGCCGATCGGCATCTCGATCTGCGCCAGATTACTTTGGTCGATGACTTTGTCCTCCGGCGTAATCTTGTTGAGGGCGAACAAGTAGGCCGTCAGTGCATAGACCTCATCCGACTTGAGAGACCCCTCATTCCCGATAGGCATGCCGCGATTGATGTAGTCCCACACGATCACCCCATTCGGCGCCAGAATGGGTAGAGCGCCTGGCGCTTCGCCGCCGTTCACCCGTTTCCAGACGTTGTCGCCTGGGCCTGTGCCTTTATTCCCGATCAAATTGGGTGCTATCGTCACCCCTCCCGCGCCGTCTTGGCCGTGACAAGCGACGCAGCCCTTCTCGACATAGAGCTTTGCGCCTTCCGCGGCGGTGCCATGGCCCGGAGGAAGTCCCTCTCCCGTTGGGCTGATCGTGATATCCTGGGCGAGTTGTGCTGCGGTCGGAGCTTTCCCGATGTCATATGTCTGCGCGAGCGCGGGGCTCGCCAGGAGCAGCAAAATCGGGACGATCCTAAGCAAGCCCATTAGTCACACTCCCGTCGCTGGCGATCTTCCACGGCATAATGGTGTTGTTGGTCCCAGGTGGTCTGAAGCTGGGCGTATAAGCCACGCCCAAAGCCTTGGCTACTTGCTCTCGAGTCGGTTGGACGACCCCGATATCGTCGGTGGTGCGCGACATGATTACGTGTTCGCCTCCATCCCAATTCCACATATAGCCGAACCGGGTGTGCGCCTTGCGAAGCGGAGTGGCCTTGAGCTCGGCCTCCTTCCACGTCTGTCCGCCGTCGGTGGATACCTCCACCTTGCGAACGGCGCCGTTGCCGGACCAGGCCAGCCCCGTGATCTCGTACCATCCGCGCTCGGGCAGTTTCTGTGAACCGGAGGGGAACGTGATGATCGACTTGGGTCCCCACGTGTAGCCGAGCGCAGCAGTCGTCTCTTCCCGGCGTAGATGCCCAAAGTCGTTCATGTTGAGCTGATACTGGTCGACGGCCTTGATGTGGCGCAGCCACTTGGTGTTGAAGATACCCTCGAAGCCGGGGGTGATGAGGCGCACTGGAAACCCTTGCTGCGGCCGCAAGGGCTCGCCGTTCATGCCGTAGGCGACGATGACCTCGTCGATCGCGTTGATGGGCATGGTCGACGCGCCCTTCACTTCCTCGGCGCCTTCAGCAACGAACCATTTCGCCTTGTCCTGCAGGCCGCACTCCTTGAACAAGGTCGAAAGGAGCACCCCGGTCCATTCGGCGTTACTGCACGTCCCATGCGATTGCTGCACGTTCTGGTGCGTCGCATTAGCGTTGTTTGCAATGCACTCTACGAAATGAAACCTGGTGACTGACGGGAAACGCTTCAACTCCGCCATGGTGAAAATCCGGGGCCGGTCCACCAGGCCGTTAAGCATCACAGTGTGCTTGTCGGGATCGATGTCCGGGACGAAGGCGCCCTTGGTCGTCGCACAGTAGTGAAGCGACGATGCCTGGATCGTGCCGATGGAATCCTGCAACGGCGTTTGTATGTGAATCGTCAGCCCGAAGCTGTCGTAGCGGGATGTCGCACCTTTGGGACGACCGTCTTCCTGAATGCGCACCGACTTGACGTAATGGGAGCGCACACCGTAGGCGACCACGTCGGAGCTGACCGGAATCTGGGGCGCTTCGTTCACCGCGTAGGATGGAAGTGCCGGTTCCGGTGCGGGTGCCGAGTTTTGTGCTAACGCGGTCTTGCTGACCGACGCGCCGGCGGCCGCCGCTCCCACGGCCAAGGCGCCGCCCTTCAACAGTTCCCGGCGGCTGCTTCGTTTCGAACCCATCGCTTCCTCCTTGAAAACGACGCATGAGATTTCCGTATTCGTACCAGCAGCATACGCGCCTTGCATGGACCGTCAACTACCCTGCTCATGTTTGCTCGGGCGCACCCCGACACGGGCGCACCCCGGGGTTGTCGAAGGCGAAGGGCCGCGGCATTCTTTGAATCAAACGAGCGGGCATCATGCGAATCTCGGTCGAGAACGCGGGTCGGATTTTTTGCGACATGCCCTGGCCTACCCGCTGCACCGACTACCCTGGCTCACTCGCTGCACCGTTGCGTATCGCGGTGAGCGGAGCCGTCACCTTTGCTGCCTTGCATATCTTGGCACGGGCCGCTTGCTTCTCTTCCTCTTGATGCTCCTGGGCGCTTCGCAAGCGGACGCCGAAGCCGGGCATCTCTTCGATCGTCTGACCCCGAGGTCATGGCGATCGTCTGGCCCGGGGCCGAAGAGCTTGGACCGGAAAAGGGCAAGCCCCCGGCGATAGCCGGGAACATGCAATCGGCAATTTGCAAGGGCCGCCGGTTCAGCCTACAAAACGAGTTCTTTGCTGCCCTGGCACCTCGCCGAAGAGGTCGACGTCAACGGAGGAAAGTCGCATGAGCTCCCCTGTCAATCCGTTGAAACAAAACAGGAGCAGCGATCTTCCCGAGAAGGCCGCGGCGATCAAGCTCTGGACCCGTCAAAACCTCCCGCTTACTGAAGAATCGGTTGTGTCGGTCAGCGAATTCGCCTGCGCCAAGCCAAACTGCCCAAATCGACAGACGGTGATTCTCGTGATGTCCGAGGACGCGCCGACGCAGAAAATGTCCATTCACAAGACCGTCGCTGATGTTAGCGAAGCCGATGTTTTCGATGCTTGTTTGGAGCTATTACGTGACTGGCCATCTTGATTTTTTTGAACGGCCGAGAGGCGGCGATGATTTCGACTGCAACGAAGAACGGCGGCACGTCGATCGAGTATTCGAAGAAGGAACGCAGCCGACGGCAGGCAACGAACCCGTAACGTAGATGGGCGGCGAGGCGAAACTTTGCCGATCCGACGATCGCGCAATCCCTCGATGCCGTCCTCCCCGTAGCGAACGCACAGCCGCCGGAAGTTGCGCCCGGACATCCCGAGCGGCTCCCCGGCCTCCTCACCGGTCAGTCGATGACGTTGGTACCGCTCAAACGCCTCTTCAAAGCGGGTCACAAAAACCTCCCATAGCATCGTCGTCCCCGCATCGCCGCCTCCAGAACAAGCGGCGAACATGGCGGACAACTCACGCGCTACAAAAGGCGGACAAATGATCCGCTGCCGACAATGTGCTCACGACAGCGAGCCATATAGGCATTGGTGGGGAATTGAGGTGGTTGTATATGAAGCGGGCGTCCCGATCTGGGTTCTTGCGACCGTAATACCCCGGACCGGTGTACTCGCGAAGCCATCCCACCCAGTGATCCTTGTCAGGTGTCCGCAACTGCCTGGGAGGCCACCAGGAGTGGCAGACCGTTGCCCGATCGGGAAGTGTTCTGATCTTGCGCAACAGGGCGCTTGCACTGCCAATCCCGCGGATACGTACTACGACGGCGTGCCGATCGGGTCGCGGCCGGGCTCGCCGACCTCCAGCATGTCTTCCAGCCAGTGACCGCCGCGCGCCGCCTTGGTCGCGAGATAGCGGCGGTTTTCCGGGTTGATCGCGGTGTGGAGCGGAATGCGCGCGGTAACGTCGACGCCGCCCTCGCTGAGCGCCTCGAGCTTGCCGGGATTGTTGGTGAGCAGCAGCACGCGCTTGGCGCCGATCATCCGCAGCATCCGCGCGGCGATGCCGTAGTCGCGCTCGTCGTCGTCGAAGCCCAGCATCATGTTGGCGTCCATGGTGTCGAGGCCGCCGTCCTGCAACTCGTAGGCGCGCATCTTGTTGGCGAGCCCGAGACCGCGCCCTTCCTGCTCGAGATAGAGCACGACGCCGCCGCCGGTCTCCGAGAGCTGCGCGATCGCGAGCTTGAGCTGGGCACCGCAGTCGCAGCGGCGCGAGCCGAACACGTCGCCGGTGAGGCAGGCCGAGTGCACCCGCACCGCCACCGGCTGCGAAAAATCGGGTTCGCCGAGGATGATCGCCACCGGGCTCGAGCCGACCGCGTCGCGGAACACGCAGAACCTCGCGGTGACGCCGTCCTCCAGGGGAATGCGGGCCTCGCTGACGATCTCCAGGGTGTCGACGATGTCCGCGCTGAACCGCTCGATGGCGTCGGCATGCACCGTGATCATTTGCGCGCGCAGGCCGGGTGCGATGGCCGTGGCGTCGGCGACGAGCAGCGCGGGAAGCCGCTGGGCGAGCTTCGCCAGGACGATCGCCCGCGCCGCCGCCTCCCCGGCCGTTCGCGCCGCCGGCCGCGGCTTGCCGTCGAGCCCGGCGGCGAGCGACCAAATGGTGTCGCGGGTATCGGCCGGCGACAGCGGGATCAGCACCGGCCCCGGTACATCGAGCCCGATGACGCTGGCGCGGCGCGCCGTCACCACCAGGCGCACGGTGGCCGCCCCGCACAATACCTTGAAGGCGTCGCAGGCGTCTTGGGAGAGCCCGTCGACCGGCAGCGCCACCAGCGTTTCATCGGCGGCCTCGATCACCACCGGCCGGCCGGCCTGAAATTCGGCGATGCTGCGCTGAACGGCGATCTCGTCAGCCGTTCCGAACAGGCTGAGCCCCTTGTTCATGGTTTCCAATTTCATCAGACCCGAGCCCGACCGGTACGCGAAAACTCTCCTCCGCCCCCGACGGCCATCCTTCCCCCCATAACGGTACCAAGATATGCCAATTAATTGGCCAAATGGAAAGTCTTTCGCGGCGGTCCTGGTGAAGATAGCGGCGCCCACTCGGCCGCTTGCTCCCCCAACCGGGAACGCGCGGGCACCCGCTACCACCCGGCCGGCGCCGCGTCACCACCGGTTGCAGATTTCCTGCTACTATGCCCGGTCCGTTGTTGCCCGGGTGTACCATGAGTTTGGTCGAGACCATCCCCCCTCTCCCTGACGACGCCGTCTGGCACGACGCGCTCGCTGCGATCCGGTCCGGGCTGCGCAATGCGCCGCCGCGGTGGGAAGCCATTTTCGGGCCGCTGCGCACCGGGCTGGTGGACGATCTCATGGTGGTCGCCCAGATCGGCCAGTCGCTCGACGGCCGTACCGCGACCATGACCGGGCATTCCCACTACATCAATGGCAGCGAGGGGCTCGACCATCTCCACCGCCTCCGCGCCCTGGTCGATGCCGTCGTCATCGGGGTCGGCACGGCGGTGGTCGACGATCCCCTGCTCACCGTGCGCCGGGTCGGCGGCCCGCATCCCGTCCGCGTCATCATCGATCCCAACGGGCGGCTGCCCGCATGCGCCAAGGCGCTTCGCGACGACGGCGTGGCGCGCCTCGTCATCACCCGGCACGGCGCCCGTCCGCCGGCGGGCATCGAACACGTCGCCCTGCCGGTCGAGAACGGCCAGGTCGCACCGGGCGCCATCCTCGCCAGCCTCGCGGAGCGCGGCCTGCGGCGTATCCTGATCGAGGGCGGCGCCGGAACGATCTCGCGTTTCCTCGAGGCGCACTGCCTCGATCGCCTGCATGTGGTGGTGGCGCCGATCATCCTCGGCGGCGGCCGCTCGGGCCTCGACCTCACGCCGATCGCGCGATGCGAGGAGGCGTTGCGGCCCCCTACCCGCGCCCACGTGCTCGGCAACGAAGTGCTGTTCGACTGCGACCTCGGGGCTCAGCGGGTTCCGATCGGAGCCGCGAAGAAGTCGATGTGACCGACCCGCATCTGCGAGCGCGCCGCCTCGACATGGTCGCGCCGCTCGGCGAGCCAGTCGTCGAGCAGGTCAGACGCAACCCCCGTCTCGGCTGCGGCGCCGGCCCAGCCGGCCAGCATCTCCAATTGGATGGCGCGGTCCGCCGGTCCGAAGGTCCAATCGGAGCGGCCCTCATGGATCGCGAATCCCTGGGCGCGCAGGCGATCGGGCGCGGTCGCCGCCGCATCGGGGCCGAGCGCGGGCCCGAAGCCCTTGTCGGTGAGCTGGTGGCGGTTGACCGCTGCAATCACCGTCCGGTCGAGGCGGCTCGCCGGCGTCAGGTCGACGCGACCGTCATAGCTCAGCGCCGCGTAGAGCGGACGCCCGCTGATCGCCAGCATCGCGACCAGCCGTTCCAGCCATTGGACCGACACGAGATCGAGCAGGGCCGACATGGTCACGAGGTCGGTGTCGCCGGCGAGCACCTGACCGAGATCGGCGGCGAGCTCGACATGGGCGGTCGTGACCTCGCACATGGCGGGCGCGGCGTCGTGCGCGGCCGCGAGCAGCGCGGCGTCGTGGTCGAGGAGGCGCCAATACTGGCGCGCCGGCAGCAGCGGCGCGACCGCGCGCATGGTCGAGCCGGTGCCGCTGCCGAGATCGGCGACGCGAACCGCCGACGCCCCGGCAAAAGCCTTCCTCACCGCGTCGAGCACGCTGCGGTTGCGCGCCGCCTGGTCGTAGGGCTCGCGCAGGGCCAGCCATTGCGCCGAGAAGCTCATGTGACCGCCGCCAGCACGCGCAGGAATATCCGCGCCGTCGCGTCCCATTCCGGCAGTTGCGCCGCCGCGGCCCGCGCCGCCGCGGCGTGGGTTTCGCGCCGGCGGGGGTCGGCGATCATCGCGCGCAGTGCCGCCGCGAGCGCGGCCGGCTCGTCGGGCGGCACCAGGATTCCGGCCCCGGGCGGCACCGTCTCGGGGATGGCGCCGGCGTGCGTTCCCACCACCGGCAGGCCGTGGCTGACCGCGGCGGCGAATGCCATTCCGTAGCCTTCATGGCGCGACGCCAGCACGAACAGATCGGCGCCGCGGTGGAGCGCGGCGAGTTCGTCCTCGCCGACGGCGCCCAGCAGGAGCACGCGCGCGCCGAGGCCGCACGCGGCGATCTGCGCGGCGATTGCGTCCGCCGTAGCGCGATCACGCGCGCAGTCGCCGGCAATGACCAGCCGCCAGTCGAGATCGGCGATCACGGCGAGCGCCTCGACGAGAACGTCGTAACCCTTGCGCGGCACCACTGCGCCGACCGCGAGCAGCGCGACGGTGTCGCGGCGCGGCCTTACGGTCGCCGCGACCCGGTCGTTGCCGGGCAAGGCGACGGTGATCCTCTCGTCGGCGACGCCGTAATCGGCGATCAGCACGCGCCGCGTCGACGGGCTGGTGACGACGACATGGCGCACGGCGGCGAGCGCCGCGCGTTCGCTCGCCGCGAATGCCTGCGCGGTCTCGGCCGCAATCCCGGTTTCCAGCGCCAGCGGATGGTGCACGAGTGCAACCACCGGATGGGTCGCCGCCAGCGTCTTTGCCGCCTCTGGGAGGACGCCGAGGGCAAGCCCGTCGATCACGATCGGACGGCCCGGCGGCACCGCGCCGAGGCGCTCGCCCGCGCCACGGCGGGTCGCGGCGTCGGGATAGGGAAAGCCGTCGCCGAGATCGATGATGTCGATCTCGCAACCGAGCACGCGCAACGCCGCGATGAGGCGGCGGTCATAGGCATAGCCCCCGGTCGGCTGGTCGATCGAGCCCGGCACGGCGAAGCTGAGCGTTACCAAAGCGCTTCCTCGTACCAGGCGCGCGCGGTCGGGGATTCCGCGACCGTCACCCTGATAGTGTGGATCTCGAGGCCGTCGCGGCCGAGCCGGCCGTGCTTCACCGCAAAGGAGAGGCCGTCGAACACGTGCTTGGTCAGGAATTCCGTGGTGGTATTCACGGACTTGAATTCCGCGACGTCGTCGAGATTGCGGTAGTTGAGCGGTCCGAGCACCTCCTTGAGCACGTCGAAGGCGCGCCCGATATCGACCACGATGCCGTTGCCATCGAGGGTCTGCGCCATGAAGGCGGCGGAGATCGCGAAGGTCGCCCCATGGAGCCGCTGGGCCGGACCGAATACCTCGCCCCGAAACGAATGCGCGATCATGATGTGGTCGGAGACTTCGACGGCGTACAACGGAATGACTTTCTCTCAAGTCGCCTTGGCGGCGAGATAGCGGACCAGCGGACATAGCACACCGCCGGGCGCGGCGAGGATTTTCGGCAGCAGCATGGGCAGGTCGTGGAAATCGACGGCCGGCGCAATCAGCGCGTCGAGCGCGGCATCGTTCAACAGGCCGAGCGCGGCGGCGAGCCGGCGGCCATGGGACCAGCGCGGCCGATGCGAGGGCGCGACCTGGCCGACCTGGCTCGACACCAGCCGCAGGCGCCGGCTGTGGAACGCCTCCCCCAGCGGCGCTGCGACTTGCATCGAACCGTACCAGCTCAACTCGATGACGCAGGCCTCGTCTCCGGCAAGGCGGAGCGCGGTGGCGAGCCCGGCCTGGGTGGCGCTCGCATGGATGACGACATCGCAGTCGCCGGGGGCGTCGAACGGCAATGCGAAGCCGGCGCCGAGCGCGCCCGCGATTTCGGCACGGCGCGGGTCGATGTCGACCAGCGTGACATCGGCGCCCGGCAGCTTGGCGCACAGCCATGCGCACAGCGACCCCACCACCCCGCCGCCGACGACGGCGATCCGGTCGGCCGGCCCGGGCGCTGCGTCCCAGACCGCGTTGAGCGCCGTCTCCATGTTGGCGGCGAGCACGCCGCGCGACGCCGGCACGTCCGGCGGCAGCAGCGCCACCGCATCCGCCGCCAGGTTGAACGTCGTCTGGTGCGGGTAAAGCACGAAGCCGATGCGGCCGACGAGATCGGCCGGCCCGGATTCGATGCGGGCGACGGTGGCGTAGCCGTATTTCACCGGAAATGGGAAGGCGCCCGCCATGTTGGGCGCGCGCATGCGGGAATGCTCGCTCGCGGGGACCCGGCCGTCGAGCACAAGGCGTTCGGTGCCCCGGCTGATCCCGCTGTAAAGCGCCCGCAGGCGCACCTCGCCGGCGCCCGGCGGCGCGACCGGTTCGGCGCGGATTTCGGCGCGGCCGGGGCCGACATACCACAGCGCCTCACCCTCGACCGCCTGCTCGCCCACCGGACCGACCCCTCATTGGACTTGGAAACGCCTGAGCCGCTATATTTCGCCCCCCGATCCAATCCAAGCGATTTATTCATGCCGCAACCAAATGCCGGGCGCCCGCCCCCGCCGGACCCGCGCACCCTCGCGGAGGCGGCGCCATGCTCGATCGGGTAAGGGCGGCGCGCGGCGTCGTGCGCTCGCTGCGCATCTATTACCGCGGCCGCGCCCGGCGTAGCGCGCTCGACGCGGTCTACCGCCGCTATGTCGGGCGCGGCGATCTCGTGTTCGATATCGGCGGCCATGTCGGCGATCGCGTCGCCTCGTTTCGCCGGCTCGGCGCCCGGGTCGTGGTGGCGGAGCCACAGCCCGCGCTGGCGACGACATTGCGGCTGCTGTTCCGCCGCGATCGCGATGTGACCGTCGAGGAGGCCGCGGTCGGGCGCACCGCCGGCACCATCGCGCTGCGGATCAATCTCGACAATCCCACGGTGTCGACGGCATCCGACGCCTTCATCGCCGCCGCGCACGGCGCCCCGGGCTGGGAAGGCCAGCACTGGACCCGGACCATCGAAGTGCCGATGACGACCCTCGATGCGCTGATCGCGCGCCACGGCGCGCCCCGCTTCATCAAGATCGACGTCGAGGGCTGGGAAGCGGAGGCGCTGGCGGGACTTTCGTCGCCGGTTCCGGCGCTGTCGTTCGAATTCACGACGATCCAGCGCGACATCGCCGCGGCCTGCGTCGAGCGCTGCGCGGCGATCGGCTATCGCGGCTTTCGCGCCTCGCTGGGCGAAAGCCTGACCTTCGTCCATGACGGGAAATCGACGGCGGCTGAAATCGCGGCCTGGCTCGCCGAACTGCCGGCGGAAGCCAATTCGGGGGATATTTATGCGACGCTGGATTGAACGGCGGGCAAGTCTGGCGCTGTTTGGAAATGAAGGATTGATCTCATGAGTGGACATAGACCTTTTGTCGAACTGACCAAGAACTTCACATCTGCGCGCCGCACGCTCGTGTCAGCAAAAGCTGCAGCGCTACAGGAAGCAATGATGCTTGAGGAACCACGCAAGGCGCATTCTCTCTCGCAGGATGAGATCGCCCTGAGCCCGACAGTCGGCCAGCCAAAACTACCAGAGTCCTGAGTTGCATCAGCCGCGGACCAAAAGTCACGCCTTCACGATATGCTCGCCCACCGCGCCGGCGCGGGCGCAGGCGTTGCGAGTGTCGACGATGAGGCGGGCGCTCCTGGCGAGGCTCACGTAATCGATGGAGTCGTGGTCGGTGACGATGAGAACGGCGTCGTAGCCCGCGACCCCCGCCGGGTCGAGCGGCACCGACTTGCGGCCCGCCATGGTCGGGTGCTCGCGCAGATTGGGCACCACGGGCACGAAGGGGTCGTGGACATCGCAGGCGGCGCCGCGCTTTTCCAGGAGTTCGATCAGCTTGAACGCCGGGCTCTCGCGGGTGTCGTCGACGTTCTTCTTGTAGGCGAGGCCGAGGATCAGGATCCGGGCGCCGTTCAATCCCTTGCCGGCGCGGGCGTCGAGCTCATCGGCGATCCGCGACACCACGTAGCGCGGCATCGCGGTGTTGATCTCCCCGGCCAGCTCGATGAAGCGGGTGGAGAGCTCGTATTCGCGCGCCTTCCAGGTCAGGTAGAACGGGTCGATGGGGATGCAGTGACCGCCGAGGCCGGGCCCGGGATAGAACGGCATGAAGCCGAACGGCTTGGTCTTGGCGGCTTCGATCACCTCCCAGACGTCGATGCCCATGGCCGCGTAGACGACCTTGAGCTCGTTGACGAGCGCGATATTGACGGAACGGAAAATGTTCTCTGTGAGCTTGACCGCCTCGGCGGTCTCCGGGTTCGATACCGGGACGGTCTTGGGAACGAAGGTGCTGTAGAGCGCATCGGCGATCGCCGCCGCGTCCTTGCCGTCGCCGCCGATCACCTTGGGGATCACGCGGGTGGAGAACTTCATGTTGCCGGGGTCTTCGCGCTCCGGGCTGAAGGCGATGAAGAAGTCGCGGCCGCTCTGCAGTCCCGATGATTCCAGGATCGGCTTCACCACGTCGCGGGTGGTGCCGGGATAGGTGGTGCTCTCCAGCACCACGAGCTGGCCCGGCTTGAGGTGCGGCGCGATCGCCCGCGCTGTGTTCTCCACATAAGTGAGGTCGGGCTCGCGGTGGGCGGTGAGCGGGGTCGGCACGCAGATCAGGATCGCGTCGGCGTGGGCAAGCTCGGCGAAGTCGCTGCTCGGCACGAAACGGCCCTGCGCGATCGGCGCGCGGAAGCTCTCGCCGGGGATGTGGTGGATATAGGTGCGGCCGTCCCGCAGCGCCGCGACCTTGCCGGCATCGATGTCGATGCCGATGACGCCGAGGCCGTTGTCGAGCAGCGCCTGCACCAGCGGCAGGCCGACATAGCCGAGCCCGATGATGGCGACGGTCGCGCTGCGGTCGCGGAAGCGGCTCGTCAGCTCTTCAACGGAAGGACGCGTCGCGGGTTGATACGTGTGCAAGTTGCGGTCCCGATCACCTGAGTGCCGCGGCGATGTTGCCGCCATCGACCGTGGTGACGCCGGCGGTCGTCTTGAGTGCGAGCGCCTGGGCGAGGAACGCCTGGGCCACGTCGTCCGCCGTCACCTCGCGTCCGAGCAGATTGCCGCTCATATAGTCCTTCTCGCTCAGGCCGCGCGCGCTGGAACGCGCCGTGATCATGTCCGCGGTCAGGAGGCCGGAGCGCACCCGATCGGCATTCACCACATTGGCGCGGATGCCGTGGGCACCATAGTCGAGGGCGTATTGCCGCGCCAGGAACAAGGTCGCCGCCTTGGGCAGTCCGTAGGGCCCGAAATCCGGCCCGGGATTGACCGCCTGCTTCGACACGTTGAACAACAGGCAGCCACCGGTGCCCTGGGCCAGCATGATCCGCACCGCCGCCTGGGCGACGCGCTGATGGCCGTAGAAATTGAGCTCGAAGCTCTTGCGGAGCACCTCCTCCTCGACTTCGCCGATGCGCCCGGTCCAGGCCGCGCCCGCATTGGAGACCACGATATCGACGCCGCCGAACCGTTCCGCCACCTTGGCGAAAGCCGCACGGACGGACGCCTGATCGGTGACGTCACAGGCCACCGCGAAAGCCGCACCCCCGACGGCCGTGGCGGCGGCACCGGCCGCCGCCGCATCGACATCGAGCAGCGCGACCTCGGCGCCCGCCGCGGCGAAGGCCTTGGCGGTTGCGGTACCGATGGCGCCGGCGGCGCCGGTGACCACGGCGACCTGGCCGGCGAGCGGGAGTTCCTTCGCACCGCCGAGCTTGGCCTGCTCGAGCGACCAGTATTCGCAGTCGAACATGTCGGCCTCGGGAATCGATTCGAAGCGGCCGATCGCTTCGGCATCGGTGATGGTCGAGACGGCGGCTTCCGCGAGGTCGGCGGCGATGGCGGCTTCCTTGCGGGAGCGGCCGAGCCCGAACAGGCCGAGACCCGGCACCAGCGCCACCCGGGGCAGCGGATCGAGCATCGTCTTGGTGCCGCCGCAGCGGGCATTGTTGCGCTCGAAATAGTGCCGGTAATGCGCGATGAAGGCGGCGACCGCGGCCTTGGCGCCTTGGGTGAAATCGGCCTCCCTGCCGCGCTCGGGCGCGGCCAGCACCAGCGGCCAGTTCTTGGTGCGGATGGTGTGGTCGGGCGTCACCACGCCGGAGGTGGCATAGCGGGCGACCTCGGCGCCGTTGACGAAATTGAGGATGGCGTCGCCGGTGCGGAACTCCAGGATCAGCCGGCGGAACGCGCCTTCGGTGCGCTCGTCGCGCAGGCTGCAGGCGCCGCGCACGATCGGCGCGACTGCGGCGAGCGGCATCGCGGCCTGCGGCAGCTGGGCGGTCGCAAACACTGCCCGGCGGCCGCGCTGGAGCGCGGCTTCGGCGAGCGACACCATCTCGATCATGCGCTCATAGGCCTCGCGCGCGGTGTCCGCGAAGGTGAAGATGCCGTGCTTGTGCAGGATCAGGCCGATCGCGCCCGGCGCCGCCGCGAAGGCGCGCGCCGCCTCCTTGGCGAGGCCGAAGCCCGGCATGATGTAGGGCACGATGCCCATGCGGCCGTCATAGAGGTCCGCGGCGCGGGCCTCGCCGTCGGGCTGGTCGATCAGGCTCAGCACGGCGGTGGCGTGGGTGTGGTCGACGAAGCGATGCGGGATGAAGGCATGCAGCAGCGTCTCGACCGACGGATTGGGCGCCATCGGGTCGAGCAGGTTGGCGCGCTGCGCCCGCACCATGTCTTCGTCCGACATGGCATCGCGCTCGAGCAGCATGCGCAATTCGGCGAGCCGCACCGCTGGAAGCCCGGCCGGCTCGATCGCGGCCATGTCGGCGCCCGAACCCTTGACGCAGAGCACGTCGACCTCGCGCCCCATCAGGTCGGGCAGCCGCAATTTCACCGACGTGTTGCCGCCGCCGTGCAGCACGAGGCGGGGATCGCCGCCGAGCAGGCGCGTGGTGTAGACCCGCAGCGCGAGGTCGCGCGGCACCCCCCGGGCGCCATAGCGGTCCACCATCGCGTCGGCCTCGTGCTCCACGAAGCGGCTTTGCATGTTTGCTCTCCGATGACGGTGACCGATATGCATCCCTTTGGGGATGCCAGCAAGGGCCCCCGGGGCCGCCGCCGGCAAGGCCCGCATTCGCCGGGCACTGCCCTGCTGCGCCGAACTCGACCCCTGCGGCCGGATCGTGGCGCCGTTCCAAGTGCGGTGCCGGCGGTGTACCCTGTTCCCTGCAGCATGAATGTCGCATCATCGCGATCAAACAAGCGGCCGGCAAAGCAGGGAGGGAGATGATGTCGTATCGAAGCTCGACCGGGGCGTTCGCACTGGCCGCCGCGCTGGTGCTGACGATCGGCGCCGCGCGGGCCGCCGACGGTCCGCAGTACCCGGACTGGAAGGGCGCGTGGGCGCGATTCGTCGTTCCCGGGCTCGGCGGCCAGCCGTCATTCGACCAGACCAAGCCGTGGGGGCGTGGACAGCAGGCTCCGCTGACCGCGGAATATCAGAAGGTCCTGGAGGACAGCATTGCCGACCAGGCCCAGGGCGGCGAGGGCAATTACATCGACCACGCCCGGTGTCTCGCCGCCGGCATGCCGCTCATGATGATCGCATTCCGGCCGCTGGAATTCGTCGTCACGCCGGATACGACCTATATCCTGATCGGCAGCGAGGATCATTATCGCCGTATCTTCACCGACGGACGCGACTGGCCCGAGGAGATCGAGCCGACCTATGCGGGCTACTCGATCGGCAAATGGACCGATGAGGACGGCGACGGCCGCTACGACATGCTCGAAGTCGAAACCCGCGGTTTCAAAGGTCGCCGCGCCTACGACGCGACGGGCCTGCCGCTGCATTACGACAATCAGTCGGTGTTCAAGGAGCGCATCCACCTCGACAAGGCCGATTCCAATCTCATGCATGACGAGATCACCGTGATCGACCACGCCTTGACCCGCCCCTGGACCGTCGACAAGAAATACGTTCGCAGCCGGGACCGCAACAGGCAGTGGCCCGAAGGGCACCTCGAACAATGACGAGTTTTTCGTCGGATTGCTCGCCGTCGCGGCAGGACGGTGATCGTGGCTCGTAGTTTGTCGTGAATAAGCCGTGTTT
>Ga0302325_10013550_pt1 | contig 17383 bp, 17 predicted proteins | sample Palsa_T0_2_FD_201948 | JGI IMG/M metagenome (GOLD analysis project Ga0302325, IMG submission 201948) | Peat permafrost microbial communities from Stordalen Mire near Abisko, Sweden - Palsa_T0_2 | ecosystem: Environmental > Terrestrial > Soil > Palsa > Peat permafrost | place: Sweden: Abisko... | reverse complement strand
ATCGGCGTTCGGCCAGGCTTGCGTCTCGCGAATACATCCTCGGCCAGATGCATGTCGCCGCCGGTGAGCCGCGCCGCTGTGGAATAGACCAGGTCGAGATAGGCTGCGACCAACGAGCGAAAAGCCTCCTCCGAACCGCCTTGGGCGTAATCTGCAAGCAATCTGTCCGTCCTCATTTCTTAATAATAAAGACCCGCCCATGGACGAAAGCAGACAATGAGTTTTGAAATTAATTTCTCCGCTGGCATTTGCCTTGGAGGCCAATTAGTGTGGTTGCTGTCTGAATGACCAGTTCTGCCAAACAATTTGCCCTCGAATGGTTCAGCGGTTTGGGCCGCGGCGCGGCATTGTGCCGCGATATTTTCGCTTCCATTTTTAAAATCAAGCCGGTCTGGCGAGATGTCTTGTACCAGATGTATTTCATCGGTGTCAAATCGCAGTCGGTCGTCACCATCACGGGTGCCTTTACGGGCATGGTGTTGTGCGCCCAGACGTATTTCCAATTTCATAAGGTCAAAATGGACACGGCCACTTTGGCTGTGGTCAGTGTCGGCATGGGCAGCGAATTGGGCCCAGTCTTGACCAGCTTAATGGTCGCCGGGCGTGTCGGCGCGGCCATTGCGGCCGAATTGGGAACGATGCGCGTCACTGAGCAAATTGACGCTTTGCGCACGTTGGCCACCCACCCGGTGGATTTCCTGGTTGTCCCGCGTTTCCTGGCCATGTTGCTGGTCATGCCGCTTTTGACGGCCGGTTCGGTCGTGGTTGGTATTTTCGCCGCCTTTCTGGTCGGAGTCTGCCTGCTCGGCATCAACCCCACGTATTTGTGGTACAACATGATTCATTATACTAACATGGATGATGTGATGACGGGCATGATCAAAACTTTCGTCTTTGGCGGCATCATCGCCGTCATTGCCTGTGACAAGGGATTGAACTGCCCGCAAGGAGCCGAAGGGGTGGGGCGGGCCACGACGGAAGCGGTGGTCTATTCTTCCATCACCATCCTGATCAGTAATTTCTTTTTGACTCTGGTGCTCAACCGCCTGCTGCCATGATCATCGAAGTGCGTGATGTAAAAAAGAATTTTGACGGCGTGCCTGTGCTCCAAGGTGTGACGTTTTCAATCGAAAAAGGGGAGGCTGTCGTCATCATCGGGGTCAGCGGCGGCGGCAAAAGTGTTTTGCTCAAGCATTTGGTGGGTCTGCTCGCGCCCGATCAAGGGGAAGTTCTGGTCGGCGGCGTCGATATCGCCTGCCTGAACGAGCGCGAGTTGCTGCCGGTGCGACGCCAATTCGGCATGCTATTTCAAGGCGCCGCGCTCTTTGATTCGATGACCGTGGAGGACAATATCGCCTTTGTGCTCAACCGCGAGGGGCGTTTTACCAGTGGGGAAATCGCCACGAAGGTGGATGAAGTGCTGGAAACCGTAGGTCTAAAGGGCATCGAAAAAAAGTGGCCCGCGGAGCTTTCCGGTGGCATGCGCAAACGGGTCGGCCTGGCGCGCGCCATTATTTACCGGCCGGATATTCTTCTTTACGACGAACCGACCACCGGCCTGGACCCCATCGCCTCGGATGCCATCGACCATTTGATCATCCGGGTCGTGCAGAAATTGAAGGTGACGTCCATTGCGGTGACGCACGACATGCGCAGCGCCCGGCGCATTGGCAAACGCATTCTGATGCTGCATCAGGGGCGCATCTACGCCGATAAAACCCCGGAAGAACTTTTCAAATCGACTGATCCGGTCATTTCTCGTTTCGTCAACGGCATCTCGGATCAGCGTGAGGAAATTGAACTATGAAGGATTCACGCATTGAACTCAAAGTGGGATTTTTTGTGGCCGTAGGGCTCGCGATGCTGGCGGTGCTGGTGCTCAGTTTCAGCCGCGGCCTGACGCTCTTTCATTCCAGTTATACCTTGCGCATCCTGCTCCCCAACGCCGCCGGGCTCAAGCCCACCGCCGACGTGATGATGGCCGGTGTCCCCATCGGCAAAGCCTCCCAATTGGAATTATTGCCCGACGGTCGCTCCGTCGCCGTGACGGTAAGCATCCTCTCGGAATATCATATCCGCACCAATGCCGTTTTCCACGTTGATTCTTTGGGCTTCCTGGGCGACCAATATATCGCGGTCACTCCATCGACCAATGTGGAGGACGCCCCGTTCTGGAAACATGGTGACGTGATTCAAGGCGAGAGCCCTTTTGATATGCAGGAAGCGGTGCGTTCCGTAGCGGGTCTGATGGATCAGGCCAAAAAGGCGGTGAACGACCTTGATCGCGCCATCAACACCGTGAACGCGGGTGTCCTTTCCGGCCAGTCGATGAGCAATTTTAGCATGGCTTTGAGCAATATTAACACCATGACCGGCGTCGCCGTCGAAGTCGTGCAAGGAGCAGATGTCCTCATCCATTCCAACACCCCGGTGGTCGGAGCGGCGGTGAGTAACTTTTACAAGTTCTCCGCCAAACTCAACCTGGTGGCCGACGACTTGGATCGTTTGGTGGTCACCAACAGGCCGGTCATTGATCAGGCGGTTCGGAATTTGCGTGACACTTCGGCTTCGGTTAAGCAGGTTGCAGCGGATTTGGAAGCAGGCAAAGGCTTGGTAGGAGGGCTTTTAAAAGACGAAGAAATGAAAGCGCAGACGGCGTCGATGATCAGCAATGCCAACGCCGTGGCCGCCGAGTTGAATATCTTTAGCAGCAATCTCAATCAAAGAGGCATTTGGCGCATGTTGTGGAAGCCGAAAAATACCGAAAAGGAACCCGCAAGGTGATTTCCATTCATAGCAGCACACCGACAACGAGCTTATGAGCTCCCTTTGGGCCATTCGAATCTTTTTCCTGGCGCTGTGCACTGTGGGCGGCTACGAGGTGAGCCAGGTGCGGCCCGAATGGATTAACAACGGCCTGACCGGCACAATCATTGGCTTCGGCATGGGCGGTTTGTGCGTGGCCCTGGATGAAATGCTCAAGGGCTTTTCTCTGCGCGCCTTTTCCGCCGCTACTTTTGGTTTGTGCCTGGGCGCGCTGGTGGCCGGCCTGGTGGACCGCTCCGGCCTCTTCCCTGATACCGATGATCCCCAGCGCCGCGTCATCCGCCTCGGGCTGTTCTTGAGTTTTAGTTATTTGGGAATGGTTCTGGCCATGCGCAGCAACAAGGAAGACTTTTCCCTGATTATTCCCTACGTAAGGTTTGCGCCTCAGACCAAGGTCGAGAGCCTGCTCTTGCTGGATACGAGTGTTATTATTGACGGCCGCATTGCCGATCTGATTGAAGCTAATTTCATCGAAGGCACGCTGGTGGTGCCGCGCTTCGTCTTGCTTGAATTGCAAAAGATCGCCGATTCGAACGACCCCGTTATCCGAGCCCGCGGGCGGCGGGGTTTGGAGATGCTGACCCGCCTGCGGCAACTCAAAAATAATGAGGTCAAGATTCACGATGCCGACTTTCCCGAGGAGACGGAGGTGGATTCCAAATTGGTGCGCCTGGCTCGCGTCCTTAGCGCCAAACTTTATACCAACGACTACAATCTGGGCAAAGTGGCTGAATTGCAGTCCGTTCCCTATGTTAACTTGAACGAATTAGCCAATGCTCTTAAGCCGGTCATCCTGCCCGGGGAAATTTTTACGTTGCGCGTGGTGCGCGAAGGGAAGGACAAGGGACAAGGAGTTGGCTACCTCAACGATGGCACGATGGTGGTGGTGAACAATGCGCAAAGCATGATCGGCCAGCAAGTCAACGTCAAGGTCCTGAGCCTGCTGCAAACTGGCGCGGGCATCATTGTCTTCGCCGATCTAAAAACGCCAGCGGCGGCGTAATTGTCCCATGAATGCATTATTGCTTGTTTTCCTCGGCGGCGCCTTGGTCACCAATGGGCCTGAGACGGTAAACACTCAAACCGCCGCTAACACTAACGTTCCTCTTCCGACCACCACGGTCGTGGCCCAGGATCCGTCCGGTGACGAGTATCGCCAAATTCTGCTTGACGATGACGCAGCCGAGAAGGAAATCCTGGGTTGGATGGATAAATCCGATGCTTTCGCCAAAGCGGGTGGCGGCGATTCGAAGGTCACGCTTAATTCCAAGATTCAGCAGCGTCTGGATGGCATCAAAAAGGAATACCAGGACTTCATTGAACGACATCCCAAGCATGTCAAAATTCGTTTGGCCTACGGCAGTTTTCTCAGGGACACGCATGATGATGAAGGCGCCTTCACACAATGGGACACCGCTCGTCAATTGGACCCCGCCAATCCGGCCGCCTGGGACAATTTAGGCAATTACTACGCCTTCAGTTCCAACGCTCCGGTCAAGAAGGCGTTCGAATGCTACAATAAAGCCATTGAGTTGAATTCCGGCGAGTCCGTTTATTACCACAATTTGGCCGCAGTCGTTTATTTGTTTCGCAAGGAAGCTGGGGATTATTATCACTTGGACGAAGCGCAGACCTTCGACAAGGCGTTGGCGCTTTATCGTCAAGCGATCAAATTGGATGCAGATAACTTTGTTCTTCTTACCGACTACGCTCAAGCTTTCTACGGCACCAATCCACCGCGCTGGCAAGATGGATTGGCGGCTTGGAAGGAGGCGTTGAGAGTCGCGCCGGACGATGGCGAAAAGGAAGGCGTGTATATTCACCTGGCCCGCATCCACCTTAAATTAGGCGACCTGCCAGAGGCCAAGTCCGATTTGGCGGCGGTCACCAACGCCAACTACGCTGAGCTTAAGACCAAGCTCATGAGCAACTTGCGCGCGGCCTTGGATAAAACGGGAACAAATGCGGCGTCGCCTGCGGCCCCGACGCAGGTAAATGAGAAATAGACTGAGACTAACCCGAAAGGGTAGTTGCAAAGGCCCGATTCGGGCCTACATTGAGAGGGGCCGAGAAAAACGCCCAGATTGGAGAAGTTAGAAAAATGAAAAGATATTCTTCGTCGGTTCGGCTGGTGATTATAGCCATAGCCGCTTCCGTGATATCCTTTGTTGCACCTGCGAGCGCCGATGCCACGGCTCAAATTTCCGCCACGACGCAAGTTAGCGCCCCTGTTATGCCTCCGGGTCAACAGGCAGTTCCGGCTTTGCCTTTGGGCGTGAGTGAAGTCGTGAAGCTGTATCAGGCAGGCGTGGGCAAAGATGTGATTGAGAACTTTATCAACAGCACACCTATACCGTATCACCTTACCGCCGATGGAATTATCTATTTGCGGTCTTTGGGGCTGCCGCAAGAGATAACCACCGTGATGCTGCAACGCGATGGGCAAATGCAACAGCAGATGGCTATGCAAAAATATTATGAGCCGCCGACTCCGCCACAAGGCACCGTGCCCCAATACAACGGGGTCATTGCTCAACCAACCACGCCGGCGCCAGACGTGACGGTGATTGGATCAGGGTATCCGTCCTATGATTACGCTTATCCCTACTACTATGATTACCCATATTATGGTTACTATGGCTATTGGCCGTTGTATGGAGGCGGCTGGGGTTGGGGCCGTGGTGGCTTTGGTCGCGGCGGTTACGGTTACGGAGGAGGGTTCCGCGGCGGGGTTGGGTTTCACGGTGGATTTGCCGGCGGGGGATTTCACGGGGGCAGTGCTGGCTTCCACGGCGGCGGCGTTGCGGCCGGACATGGCGGGGGCGGATTTGGCGGCGGCCACGGCGGCGGTGGTGGCCATGGAGGCGGCGGTGGCGGCCACCGGTAAACAGTATGTTTTGAGTTAAGTTTCCGAATCAAGACCCGGGCACAGTGTCCGGGTCTTTGATGTTTCATTTTGATTGACGCCGGACTCTTTGGCGTCTTTCCTCTACTGCGATCTGTTTACCTATGATGAATAATTATATGCGGGGCGCGTTGGTTGGCTTTGTCCTTCTCGGGTTCGCCGGCCGCTCGATGGCTTATCAGCCGGACTCACAGAATACTGCTCAGCAACCCGGGGATTTACTCGAGTTGAAAAGCGAAGGCTTTATTTCGCTTTTTGATGGCAAGACTTTGGATGGTTGGACGGAAATCCACAAGGGAGCAGGGCCTTCCTATTTCGTCACCAATGGCGTCATCGCCTCGCCCCCAAACGCCGGCAACGACCTCGTCACGGACCGGAGTTTTGGCGATTACATTCTCCGCATGGATTTCAAATTGACTCCTGGCGCCAATAACGGCGTTGGCATCCGCGTTCCTTTTGAAACCAATGATCTCACTTACTCGGGCAACGAAGTGCAGATTTTGGACGATGACGACGCGCAATACGCTCGCCTCGAACCCGGCCAATATTGCGGATCGCTCTACAAAATTTTTGCCGCCAAACGCGGCGCGTTGAAAAAGGTCGGCCAATGGAACCGCTACGAGATCCGCGCCTTGGGCCGCCACATTGAAGTGATTCTCAATGGCCAAACGATTGTTGACGGAAATTTGAATGACGTCACGAATCGAGAGACATTGCGGGGACATCCCGGCATGTTGCGGGAAGCAGGTCACATAGCGTTGTTAGGTCATTGGAGCTACGTCGAGTTCCGCAACATCTTCATCAAGGAGGTCTTGCATCCCGAAGAGGAAAACACGCCGCCGGAAGGTTTTACCGCGCTCTTCGACGGGCACGATCTGGCCGGTTGGAAGGGATTAGTGGCCGACCCGCCCGCCCGCGCCAAAATGTCGGCCAGCGAATTGGCCGCCGCCCAGGCCAAAGCCGACGAGCGCATGCGCGCTCATTGGCAGGCTGAGAACGGCATGGTGGTTTTTGACGGCCACGGCGACAATCTTTGCACGGCCCTCGATTATGGCGATTTCGAAATGTTAGTTGACTGGAAAATCCCGCCCAAAGGTGATAGTGGCATTTATGTGCGCGGCACGCCGCAAGTGCAAATTTGGGAGAAAAACAGCCCCGGCCAATTTCCTGAACCCGACGGCTCCGGTGGTCTTTATAACGATCAGAAAAATAACCGGCATCCCCTCGCTTTCGCAGATCATCCTGTTGGCGAATGGAACCGCTTCCGCATCCTGATGGTGGGCGACAAAGTCCACGTCTTTCTCAACGGAAAATGCGTGGTGCGCGACACGACGCTGGAAAATTACTGGGAGCCCGACAAACCTATTTACCCCTCGGGCCAAATCGAATTGCAAAACCACGGTGGCCAGCTCTGGTTCAAGAATATTTACATCCGCCCGCTTCCACCTGTGGATGGGCCGTAATGACGGAGCCTGACCAAAAAACGCCGCTCGGAAAACATGCTATCTTTTCTCAAACGCTGGTTGATCACGACGGTGTCGGTCTGGGTGGCGGCGAGCATTGTCTCGGGCATTCATTCCGATACGGCATCAGGCTTATTTCTGGCGGCGTTGGTGCTCGGTTTGCTGAATGCTTTCGTCCGTCCGGCTATGGTGGTGCTGTCACTTCCCCTGGTCGTTTTCTCGCTGGGCCTGTTCATGCTGGTGATCAATGCCCTGCTGTTATGGGCCGTCGGTCGGGTCCTGAAGGATTTTCATGTGGACAGTTTTTGGGCGGCCTTTTGGGGCTCACTCATCATCAGCCTGACTTCGCTCATTCTCAATGCGTTGACCAGAACCAGTGGCGGAAACGTGGAAGTCCGCGTCAATAAACCACCGCGGCGTCCTCCGGGAGACGGCGACGGCCCGGTCATTGATGTTTGATTTTGCGGTAAGCCGCGCGCAAGGTCGGGATGCCGCGTGCCAAAAAGCCGCGCTCGAAATCGGTCAACACGGCCGCCAAATCCTCCGGCGTCGGCGTCTCGGCGAAAAATGGGCACTTAGCGAAAACCTGGTTCATTCGGCCAAAATAATCAGCATCATCCGTGCGAAGATAGAGGACACCCTCGGCGGCCAAAGCTTGGGCGGCTTGAACTGGGAAACCATCGTTGATCAGGCGGTGCTTATGGTGGCGGCGTTTGGGCCAGGGGTCGGGAAAATAAACGTGCAGGGCCTGCGCTGAGCCGGGAGGTAGAAGATGCTCCACGAGATAGGCGGCCTCCATCCGCACGGCGCGCACGTTCTCCAAGCCAAGGCGATTCGCCTTTCGATCGAGTTTGCGCAAGCGCCCCAGCAGACGTTCGACGCCAATGAAATTGCGCTCGGGATGGAGCTTGGCGTATTGCGCCAAAAATCCCCCATCGCCGCTGCCCAATTCAACTTCACAACTTTGGCGAACGGGAAACAGTTGCCCAAGGTCCATGCGCTCGACGACGGAACGGAGCGAATGAATGAAGGATACGGGGGCGACGGGAGCTTGAAGGGTGTCAGGGTTCAATGAGCCGCAGTTTGAAGTCTTTTACTTTTGCCGTGGTCGCATAGGTTGCGATGCCCAAAGGGGCGGAGAGGTAAATGGGGCCGGCCCGCAAAGCAACTTTGCGACCGGCAGTGGCAACGTCAATAATTTTATCCTTGTCCAGCCAGACTTCGATTTTCTTCTCCGTGACGCGCACCACAATATGGTACCAATGCCCGGTTTCCAAAGCCATGGAATGGGAAGTTTCGTTTTCGGAGGCATCCAGGCCGTCAATACTGGACAACCCAACAATTCCGCCACCCCAGCCGCCGACAATCAAACTGCACGAGGAATCGGCCACCGGAAAAGTCAGGCCGCAAAAAAAATCGCCGCCCTGAACCTTCACCGTATCGAGGGAAATCTCGTAATTGGTTTTGGGCAGCGGGCCGTTCGTCCAGGTAATGCCGCTCAGGTCGTCACCGGTTGGGATCTTCATTTCGCCTGCCTCGACGGAGACCTCGCCATGGCCGGCGAAATCGGTCATGGCCCAATTCGTGAGGGTCTTGCCATCAAAGAGAGGCGTCCATTGAGTGGACCAACGGTTGGTTGAAGGAGCGGCAGTTTGCGCCCACAGCGAGGCCGTGGTGAACAAAAGGACAAATGGGACCAGTAAGATAGGGATGGGATTCAAGGCGCGTGTCATGCGGAAGCATAGTAGCGCGAAAGTGGGACTTAGAAAACAGAAAGATTTGCAAAAAAAATGCGCAAACATTCCTTGCTCGGGAATGATTGCGCAAAAGCGATGGCTCGGCGCTTAAGCGAGGTTCATCTATATCCCATCGCCCAAGCAAGCCTCCGTGCTGTGGGCGACGGACACTTCGCCCCCAAACGGCTCGTCTTCTTTGGAAAGGACGCGATAGGACTTGATTTGGAAAGAGACTGGGCGTCCATCGGCTAGGCCATGGCGGGCATAATCCTCCTTGCTAATCCGCGAACGAATGATCAATCCGCTGGGAAGTTCCATTTCCAGCCGCAGCATGACGCCAAGGAAATAAGTGCGCCGCAATACGGCTCGATAACGGTAGGCGGCCTCATCCGCGGAAACCTGCACGGCATAGGGACGAAAACCGATGCGCATCTTTTGGCCGTCGGCCAGGCCGTGGGACGGAAACTCGAGTTCTTCATGGCGGGCCGCGCCCTGGCGCACCTCCAGTTCCAGAACATTCATCACGCCGACAAAGCGGGCCACAAATTCATTGACCGGTTTTTCGTAAACCTCCTGGGGTGAGCCAATTTGCTCCACGCGGCCCTTGGAAAAAATGATGATGCGATCGGAGACCTCCATCGCCTCCTCCTGGTCGTGAGTGACGAAGATGATGGTCAATTTCAAATCCTGATGGATGCGCACGAGCCATTGGCGCAAGTCCTGACGGATTTGGGCATCCACTGCGGCAAAGGGCTCATCGAGCAGGAGGACGTTCGGGCCAGGCGCCAGCGCGCGGCCAATGGCGACGCGTTGGCGTTGCCCGCCGGATAATTGGTGAGGGTAACGATTTAGGAGCCCCTTGAGATCAAGCAACGCCGCCAGTTCATTCACGCGGGCCTCGATCCTAGCCGAGGGCCATTTCTTGATCTTCAAGCCAAAGGCGATGTTGGCGAAGACCGTCATGTGCTTGAACAACGCGTAACTCTGGAAGACGAAACCAATGTTGCGTCTTTGCACGGGAAGGTCGTTGACTTGCTCGCCGCGCACAAAGATGCCGCCGCTGGCCGGCCCCTCCAATCCGGCGATGAGACGCAGAACCGTGGTTTTGCCGCTGCCGCTAGGGCCCAACAAGGCGATCAGTTCTCCTTCGTTGACCGTGAAACTGACATTATCGACGGCCGGAGTCTTGCCGAAATGCTTGACAACATTTTTAAGTTCGATGCTCATTGTTCATGCCGCGTTTTCCATTCGAGCGCGGCTTTCAGAACCATGGTTACCACCGCCAGCAACGCCAGCAAAGTGGCGACGGCGAAGGGCGCGACGGGATCGAATTCATTATACAATTTTTCCACACGCAAGGGCAGCGTATCGGTCAGGCCGGCAATATGCCCGGAAACAACGGCCACGGCCCCGAATTCGCCCATGGCCCGGGCGTTGCAAAGAACGATGCCGTAGAACAAACCCCATTTTATCGAAGGCAGGGTCACATGCCAAAAGGTTTCCCAGCCATTGGCGCCAAGGGTCAAGGCGGCTTCCTCCTGCTCACGGCCCTGGGAACGCATGATGGGAATCAATTCGCGGGCGACATACGGGAAAGTCACGAAAATGGTGGCGAAGACCATGCCCGGCAGGGCAAAAATTATTTTGATATGATGGACCTCCAGCCAGTGGCCCAGCAAACCGTTGGCGCCAAAAAGCAAGACAAAGAGAATCCCCGCCACCACCGGTGAAATGGAAAACGGAAGATCGATGAGGGAGAGGAGGAAAGTCCGGCCGCGAAATTCAAACTTCGCGATGGCCCAGGACGCCGCCACACCGAAGACGGCGTTAAGGGGAACCGTGATGACCGCGATCATTAATGTCAAGCGAATTGCAGAAAGCGTGTCCGGATCCACCAACGCGCGCCAGTAAGGTCCGAGCCCCGCGCTCAGGGCTTGAACGAACACGTTGACCAGGGGCAACACCAGAAACACCGTCGAGAAAAGCACCGCCACACCCACCAACAACCAGTGAAATCGCCCGCGCTTGCCCTGGCGAGGCGGCGGGTTGGGCACTGTCAGGATGGGGTTGGGTAAAGCGCTCACGGTTCCTGGAATTTGGCCGCCCAACCATGCAGAGAGTTCAAAGTCAACAATAAGGCAAAGGAAAAGATCATGAGCACTACGGCTACGGATATGGCGCCGGTGTAATCAAATTGATCCAGGCGCATGACCACGAGCGTCGGAGCGATTTCTGTTTGGAAAGGCAGATTTCCGGAAATGAAGGCAATCGAACCATATTCCCCCAACGCACGGGCGAAGGAGAGCCCGAAACCGGTAAGCACGGTAGGAAGCAGGGTTGGGGCCGTGATGGAGAGAAACCGCCGCCAACGGCTCGCGCCCAAACATTTCGCCGCTTCCTGCACGGCCGGATCCAATGTTTCAATTTCAGGTTGGATGGTCCGGACCGAGAATGGAAGACCGACGAAGGTCAAAGCGATGACGACTCCAAGCCGGGAAAAGGCGCCTTTGATTCCGAGTGGCACCAGGAACTGCCCCAGCCAGCCGTGATCAGAAAACAGGCTGGCCAGAGTAAGACCGGCCACGGCCGTCGGCAGCGCAAAAGGGAAATCGACCAAACCGTCAAGCAAGCGCCGGCCCGGAAATGGGTTGCGCACCAATACCCAGGCCAAAAGGCTGCCAAAAACCGCGTTAATGAGGGCGGCAGCGAGGGAGGCGCCCAGGCTTAACCGATAAGCGGCCATGGCTCGTTCGTTGGTGGCCAGTTCCCAAAGCTCCTTCCAGGAAAGTCCCAAGGTCTTGATCGCCAGCGCGCCAATCGGAACCAGGACAATCACAGTCAAATAAACAACGGTGAAGCCGAGCGTGATGCTAAAGCCCGGCAAAGGATTGGTTCGCGAGGAGGAGGACTTAACGACGGCTGCGGGCGATCTGGTCAAATAGGCCTCCTTCGTCGAAATGAGTTTTTTGCGCCTGCTTCCAACTCCCGAAGACTTCATTCACCGTGATCATCTTTATGGGCGGAAAAGCGGACGAGTGCCGCGCGGCGACGTCTTCCAGGCTGGGTCGAAAATAATGTTGCGCGGCCATCTCCTGCGCCTGCGGCGTATAGAGAAACCGCAAATAAGCCTCCGCCACTGCCCGCGTGCCATGTTGATCGACGTATTTGTCCACCATCGCCACCGGCGGCTCCGCGCGAATGCTCTCCGGCGGATAAACAATATCGAAGCGGCCGCGTCCAACCCCGTTGACCACCAGCAGCGCTTCGTTCTCCCAAGCGATGAGCACATCGCCGATTTCACGTTGGACAAAAGTGGTGGCGGAGCCCCGTGCGCCTTCATCCATAATGGGCACGTTGCGATAAAGCTTCTCCACAAACTGCCGGGCCGCCTGAGTATCGCCGTGATTCCTTTGCAAGGCCAGGCCGTAGGCCGCGAGGTAAATCCAACGCGCGCCGCCCGAGGTCTTCGGATTGGGCGTGATGATGCTAAGACCGGGCCGCACCAGGTCATCCCAATTCTTGACGCTAATCCGGCCGGCGTGCCGTTGCAGGAAGACAATAGTGGAATAGTAAGGGCAGCTATTGTTCGGCAGGCGCTTTTGCCAATCGGCAGGCAATAAACCGGCTTTATCATGCAGGGCGTCGATGTCGGTGGCCACGGCCAACGTGACCACGTCGGCGTCGTCCCCTTCGATAACGGAGCGGGCCTGCTTGCCAGAGCCGCCGTTGGAAACGCGAATGTCCAGATCGTCGCCGCTCTTCTCTTTCCAAGCCTTCTTGAAGGCGGCGTTGATTGCCTGGTAAAACTCGCGCGTGGGGTCGTAAGAAACGTTCAGCAACGTCACCGGTTTGGCCGACGACGTTGCCACAGCGCCCAATAATAGCCAGGCGCACCAAATGGAATCTAAACGTTTAATGGTGTTCTGGTTAGAAACCAAATTGTAGCCGGCCTTGCAAGGCCATTTCGTCATGCGCGGTTACAGCGCCAAAGGAGGTGCTGCCGCCGGTAAACGTAGTTTGGTCATACTCGAAGATGCATTTGACGTTGTGATTCAAATACCAATTCAAAGCGACGCTCCACGAGGTGGCCGCCTGCGCTGAGCCCTTGGTGGCGAAGTAGGGGAAAGCGTTGTCATCGAGATTTATTTCGCCAAAACGCGCCGCCAATTGAAATGCTCCCCAGCCTCCACCGCCGATTCTGAATGGATGGTTGACGGTTGGCAGGACGCCGAAGACGTTGGATTCTCCGGTCAGATAATAAGAAGCCACCACGTCCCAGGCTTTATTGTCGAAGTAGGCTGTTTTGTGGATTTTGCTGTTGGATAGTTTGAACTCCTCATCAGAGAAAATATATTCCCAATAGGCACAGAAAGGGCCCCAGTAGTAGGAGCCTTGAGGGTCCAGCCGCAAATGCTGGCCGGCTTCGCTGACGGTGTTGCTGTAACTAAAGAAGGTTTGACGGGCCACTGTGCCAAAGGTGGGAGTGGTCGAGCCCGCCTGTAAACCGTAACTGCCGCCAAGTCCAACCGAGAAGTTTTGCACCGGCTGGATCGAGGTGTTTTTGAACGGTGTCGCGATGAAACGGAAGACCGCATCCTTGTCGTTATCGGCCACCTCAACATCGCCGCTGCCGCCATCAGGGACGCCATTGAATACTCCGGCGGCATAACTGAAGGCGTTATGCCAAAGGTCGCCGTGGATATAGGCACCCACGTCCCGGTTTGGCGCCAATTCCGTTGGAAAACCGCGCTCCAGGAACCAAAGATATTGGTCGAGCGGCAGAACTTCCATGCTAACCGGTTCTTTCATTTTGCCAACCTTGATTTGAAACTCGTCCCAGTGATGAAAGTTCACGTAGGCGTCCTGCAGGAAGGAGTCGTTGGTGGTGGTAGCTGTGTTAAGAGCTCCGAAATCGGTCTGCAAATAATATTCGTAATCGTGATAAACCGAGCCGCTGGCGATGGCGCGCAAACGGCGAATGGTAAACGAATCCTTCCCCGGCTCAGACCGTAACTGGTCCCGGGCATCGACTTGGGCAAAGCCGCCAAGTTTCAAGATGAAATTCTGATCGGCCGATTGCAGGGAAAAGCCTTCCGCGCCCGCCGTAATGAAGGGCGCATTGGTTTGCTTGACCAGCTCGGTGGTGTGTTGCTGTTGCAATTCATCGACCTTTTGGGTGAGGGCCTGAATTTGTTGTTTCAAGGCTTCGATTTGGTCACTGGTTGGATCAGCGAAAACGCTGACGTTCATAATCTGGAACGCGCAAAAAGCCGCGACCAGTCGAGTTGTATTTTTTGTTAGTTGTACCATAGACGACATAACTATGACACTATATACAACTAAGTCAATAGAGATTGTATGATTATTTTCTATCGACTAATTTTCCCCTAAATCATTGAATCTTGACAGTTTAAGTAGGAAATTGTAGTTTTGGGTCGAAAAATGAAACTCTCACTTCGTGGTGAATATGCCTTAAGGGCTTTGTTGGTGTTGGGCCTCAATTACGGCGATGATGTGGTCCGCATTCAAACCATTTCAGATCAGCAAAACATTCCCAAAAAGTTCCTGGAGCAGATTCTGAACGACCTAAAATCGATTGGAGCGGTTTCAAGCCGGCGCGGGGCGGTTGGGGGCTATCGATTGGCGCGGCCACCGCAAAATATTACCCTGGCCTCGGTGGTCCGGCACATTGAAGGCGCTTTGGCGCCCGTCAGTTGTGTGAGTGATCGTTTCTATGAGCGTTGCACCTGCCCTGATGAAGCGCGCTGTCCCATTCGGTCCATTATGAAAGGTGTGCGGGAAGCCGTGGTGGACATTATGGAAAAGACGACGGTGGCGGATTTGTGCGAACAAGCCCGAACACTGGCGCAAGAACCGTCCGCCGCTTTGGATTTTAGCATCTAAAAAAGAAACTCGCTAAAGGGCGGCGGAAGAATAGGCCCTGGGGACAGGTTCAAAGGCTCGGACGGGACGGGACGAAACGCGAAGGCGGTCGAGGCAATCCCCCAAAGCCTCCTCCATCGGTCGCAGTTTTACACCGGTGCGCAAAAGTTTGCCGGAATCCAGTATGCAACCGGTGTGGGACGGATCCGTTCCTCCGGTTCTTACCCTTATTGGCGAACGCAAAAGACGCCGCATTTGCTGCGCGACGCGCCCGGTGGTGATGGCGCCGGGATTAGTAACGTTGTAAGTGCCGAAAGGAGCCCGCATGGCCCACAAATCCAGGCAAGCCTTGACGCAATCCTCCAAATGTGAAAACGAATGGATCGCGTCGTGCACTTCATCCTGGCGCTGCATCTGCCAGAGCCAGTTGCAGGTCTCCTCTTTTTCATTAAAAGGCATGCGCAAACGCCAGACGTAACTCTGACCTATATCCTTGATCGCCTCCTCGGCCAGCGCTTTGGTTCCGCTGTAAAAGTTGCACGAGGGAATCCGAAAGGAATTATTTGGCTCATCAAGTTCGGTGAAACCGTGAAAATGCTCGGGATGGTCGGCAAAATGATTCAAGGTCTCAGGATCACTCAGAGATGGTGGAATGATGGGCTTCCCGTTCGCCACCATCTTGGCGCCGCCGTAGATAGACCCCGAAGAAACATGGCCCCAAGGCGTTTTAGTCATGAGGCAGACGCGGGCAATCATTTGCGGCAGAATGGCGTTGGCCGCCATCATTTTCTCCCGCTCCGTATCCGCCACCGGACCTGTGCATTCGTAACTGGCCGCATTAATCAAAAATAACGGGCGCATGGTGCGGAGATAATCGAAAAGAAAATCGAACCGCGTGTAATCGAAGGCCCGCCTGGTTAAAGGAATGAAGCAATGCCCGCGTCGCCTTAATTCGCTGGCAAAAGTTCTTCCTATATAGCCGCTTGCGCCTAACAAGAGAATCATATCACGATGCCATTTGTTACGTCCCGACTCCGTTGGCCTGCCATAATCTGGCGCTACCCATGGAGCCTTCTTTTGGTTGAAGACGTGTCGCCGTTGTTGGAGCGGGGTTTACACGGTTGTAACACGGTTATTTGCACTGCATACTCTATGCCAAAGTATAATAGGCCGGAAAACCGAGTAGAAAAAGAAACTGGAATGCTCCGTTATCCAGTTATCTATAAGACACTAGCGCAGGCGAAAAAAAGTTCCTGTCAAGTGTATATGTAAATGAGAGGGAAAGCCCGACAAACCCCATTTATGTAAGGTTTTCCGACAACCCTGAAGAAGTTGTGCGGCCATGCCTTACACGTATTAAAAAACGATGTCGAGTCAACTATTCGTTACAGCCGCATCTTTACCTGTCTCGGCTTCGGCTTGCACTTTCTCCGCATTTAGATACTCAACGATGCGCGCGACCGATTCGGCTACTGTCAATTGATCGGTGCGCAATTCAATTTCGGCATGGAGCGGCGCTTCGTAAGGAGCGGAAATGCCGGTAAAGTCTTTGATTAAGTTGGCCCGCGCTTTGGCGTAAAGGCCCTTGGGATCCCGTTGTTCGCAAATTTCCACCGGCGCATTGACATAGATTTCGACGAATGTCCCCTCGGGCATTAGCTGCCGGACCATATCGCGGTCGTCGCGATAGGGTGAAATAAAGGCTGTGACGCAAAGGACGCCCGCGTCGGCAAAGAGTTTGGCTGCTTCGCCCACGCGACGGATGTTCTCCTTGCGATCCTTGGCCGAGAATCCGAGGTCCGATCCCAATCCATGCCGAACGTTATCGCCGTCCAACACATAGACGTGGCGGCCTAAGTTGAACAATTCGCGCTCCAGCTCCACCGAAATGGTTGATTTGCCCGAGGCGGAAAGCCCCGTAAGCCAGATGACCCGTCCAGGGTGGCCGTTGCGCAGAGCTCGCTGCAAAGGAGTGACCTTGCCGTGGCTCCAGTAAAGATTGTGACTCTTCTGGGCGCTGTCGGCACTGCGGCGAGGATAGTTGTCGGCAATGATAATGCCGCCACCGGCTACTTCGAGGCCATCCACGATGACAAACCGCCCCGTGGCAATGATTTCCCCGTGAGTGTCAAAAGCAATCGGCCTTTTGGTGCGCAGGGAAAGCTGGGCGACTTCGTTGCGGTTGACTTGAGCCGTTACGCTCTGAACTTTGTCCAAAGTAGAGGAGTCGATCACGCTCTCTATGGACTCGATCTCGCACTCCGCCTCTTGCGTGGCCAACTTGAGCTTATAGGTTTTTCCCTGCATCATGGGCGTCCGCCCCAGCCAGAAAAGGCGCGCCTTGAAGCGTGATAATTCATAAGGCGGATCGGTTTCCAAAGCCGCCACTGCGCCGCGCTCCACAAATATCTGCTCGGACAAAGTCACACCAATCGATTCACCGGCCAAGGCCTGAGCGGCCGCAGGAGCGTTCCAGCGTTCGATGGTCTTGACCGTGCTAACTTTGTTCGTTGGCGAGAAGACAAGGCGGTCGCCGATTTTGAGTGTGCCTGATTCGATGCGACCAGCCA
>Ga0302325_10013548_pt1 | contig 17384 bp, 22 predicted proteins | sample Palsa_T0_2_FD_201948 | JGI IMG/M metagenome (GOLD analysis project Ga0302325, IMG submission 201948) | Peat permafrost microbial communities from Stordalen Mire near Abisko, Sweden - Palsa_T0_2 | ecosystem: Environmental > Terrestrial > Soil > Palsa > Peat permafrost | place: Sweden: Abisko... | reverse complement strand
TGTTATCACTTCAGCAACATCCGCTCGGGTCTTATTGTTGCTTTGGTAAGAACTGCCTTCCAGTCTCCGAGAAAAAAGTTTGACATTATCAGCTATCTGTCGGAACGCTGATGGGTGCCCTTCTCGGAGGACCAGTGGCTGACAGGATCGGGCGAAAATGGAGTATCTGCGCGTGGTGTATGATGCTTCACATCGGCTTGATCGTGCAGATGACTTCAGCTGATCATAAGTGGTATCAAAGTAAAACACCGTTTAATTTCTTTCTTCTCAGAGCCTAATACTTCGCAGTTGTGGTAGGAAGATGGATTGCAGGCCTCGGCGTTGGTGCACTTTCCTTATTGGTAAGGTTCTCCTAGCTCGAATCCCTATATTAAAATACGTCGATGCCCTCCTTCTTCCTCTTTTCAAATTGCTAATTTCGAGTTCATCAGGTTCCAATGTACCAGAGCGAGAGTGCACCGCGCCAAATTCGAGGTGCTTTGATCAGGTAAGTGCTTGACACAACTTTCCCCTAGACGATCTCTAATGCATAATAGCACATATCAATTGTTCATTACTCTTGGCATATTGGTCGCAAACTGTATAAATTTTGGGACAGAGAAACGAACCAATACTGGCAGCTGGAGAATTCCCATGGGAGTCAGTTTCATCTGGGTTTTGATACTCGGAGTTGGAATTGCCTTCTTCCCCGAATCTCCTCGATACGATTACCGACATGGACGAGAGGAACAAGCCAAGCGTACAATGATAAAGCTTTACGGAGTTTCTGATAACCATCGAGTTGTTGCAGAAGAGCTCGCTGAGATTAAAGAGAAGCACGAAGAAGAACTTGTGCACCGCGGCGAACCATGGTGGAAGATGTTCACCGGCCCCCGTATGCTCTATCGGATTGCTCTGGGTATGTCTTTGCAGAGTTTGCAGCAACTAACTGGCGCGGTACGTTTCTAATTCCATTTTGAACTGGTGTTGTTGTTGGGGGGGGGGGATTAAAGCCAAAAGCAGAGACCTGTCACGTGAGCTTTTTCAAGGAATTGCAATAATGCAAGCTCCCGAAACGGCTCCCGAATGTCCCTCAGCTCTCGTGTACAATATACTAATTGCGGTAGAATTACTTCTTCTACTACGGGACAGTCATTTTCAAAAGTACTGGGATCAACAACTCCTATGTCACGCAGATGATATTAGGAGGTGTCAACTTTGGAACGACTTTCCTAGGTCTTTACGTTGTCGAACATTTTGGTCGGCGAAAGTCACTCATTTTCGGTGCTGGTTGGATGTTCGTCTGCTTCATGGTCTTTGCTTCTGTTGGTCACTTCTCGCTCGACCGTACAAACCCGCAGAATACACCACATTCTGGTAAGGCCATGATCGTCTTCGCCTGTTTATTTATTCTGGGATTTGCTTCCACTTGGGGTCCAATCATATGGACTATCTGTGCAGAGTAAGTGGCCAAATCATTCGACCCTCATCTAACCAAAACAATCCCCCAGTCTCTTAAATGATTGTAGCGACAGCTTGCTGAGTTTCCTAATTTTCCAGACTCTACCCTTCCCGTTACCGCTCAAACGCTATGGCACTGTCGACTGCTTCCAATTGGGGCTGGAATTTCCTTATTGCCTTCTTCACACCTTTCATTGTCGGGGATATAGACTTCCGATACGGCTACATCTTCGCTGCTTGCCTATTCGTCTCGGCATCTGTAGTTTACTTTTGTGTCATAGAAGGCCAGGGTCGCACCTTGGAGGAGATTGACACCATGTATATTCTGCATGTCAATCCAAGGGAGAGCTCCAAATGGATTGCCCCTCCACCTGAAGAACTGGCCACCACGGAGAGGCTTGTGCGTGGAGAGGTTGCTGGAACTGGTGCAGACCTGGAGCAAAGTGATAGTGCGAGAGTGAGAGCAAAGGAGACGGAGCCTGGTAAGCAATTCCCCTCAATTTCCTCGTTCAAAGGCAAGTAAGTTTCGGTGTCGAGTGGGAAGGGTGCTAGCTGGACCATAACACAAAAGAGACATTGACTTTACGACAGGACCCACTGCAGCTCATTCTGCATAGTCGTTCACAATCCTGATATTGGATAGGTTTAAGGAGTCCAGAGTGGCAAGCACGACAACATAGCGCTCTCTGAGGATTACGACCCCCCGCCTGGGAGATAATTAACTCGAAAGGTCCTAGGATTCTGTTGGTTTCGAAAAAGATGACGTAGGAAAAGGGGTTATTTGGTTCATTGTACTAGTATATTTTCATTGTCACGTTACTGAACTTGACTTGCTGGAGTGCCTTTCACAAGGCATGTCCAGGGACCATTGATGGATCCGTTCTTACCCACACTTTCTTCTTGCTCTTCATTTTACATATTTCAAATCTTTCGATTTGGAATTGAGCAGAAGCCGAGCCGAGCAACCGGTTCTGCCCCGGATTATCCGCGACACATACCCCTTCCCCTCCCCTATCCCCTTTTCTCCACTACGTCCAATGCAGTCAAAGCCCCGTTCCGCGGATGGTGACAGTGGATACCGATATTGCCACATTCTCCGGGAGACAAAGCTTGATAATGACTTGCAGCAAAGCTCGGCAGAATCGTCTGTTGTTAAAAAGTGATTCTTCCGGTAATCAGAACACCTCTTCCTACAATTTCGAATTCAAGATATCTAACTAGATTTGGACTCAACAGTTCTGCAACGGTACTAGTCTTGTAATACATATCTTCCGAGCTAATAGAATGTCCTCCGTACCTACGAGTAGCGTTAAGGAGTGAAAGTTGTCAAATTCTCATTTGATCCCGCTTAAGAAGGGAAGGGGGCATCTTAACACCGAAAACGCCGTCATCCAGCCTCGGCCCAGTTCTCACCTCAACTTGTCATTCGTTGGGGCGCTTTTTTGTGGCGCGGGGTATAAAAGCCCCCCGCATCTGCCGTCGCCTGTCAGGAGGTCCCAAAGAGGTAATGATGAACCGCATCATGAAGTAATGGGTGGAAGCGGTTCCAGAATTTCAGAAATGGAATTTGCGATTGGATGAATTCAGGTTCGTCACCGTCGCAAGCGTTGGATCGGGCCTACAGATGGGCTAGGTACTGGATAGCCCTGTTGGAGGCTATTGCCACGAGGTTTGACGAGAGGGTTTTGGCACAGTAGCTTGGTACCACGCAAGACTTGGTTGAACGCGAGATATTGAGACGAAGTTAAACTCTTTTGCGTGTTTTAACTTTGAATCTGGGGACACGAGAGAAAATGAGTATACAATGGCGTTCGATTTTGGACAGCCTGCTACTTTGGTCTCCGATTGTTCAGTAGCAGCTTCATACGCAGGTATATATACTTCATGGAAGGAGACATCCACAACGTGTGACCTCATCTACCCTCTTCTCCGCTTCCCTGTTCTGTAGCTTGCATACCCCAACCCTTGCTCAGACTAGAAAACAATCATCCTACTCAATCCATCATTCGGGCCATTTATGGATTCCCCAGGTTTGGCTCGTAGATACGAACACAACCCCGGGAGTCCGTAACCCCATTATAAGAAACCTCCACACCCCGCATCAGTAATCATTCTTTCCCAGCTTCATCCGGCATTCAAAAACCTGTGCCATTTTTCAGTAATCTACCAACTCCAACTAGCCGTTGATTACTACCAGGCACAATGTCTTCCGCCCACGTCGAAGGAGGCGGCCACACGAATGGATATGAGGCTAGGCGGCTGCACACCAATGATATGGAAATAGGAGTGACGGATGCTGTTCAAAAACATGTGCGGAGGAACGTGGTAGCTCCAAAGCCAGTGACTCAGCGAAAGTTGGATTTCGAACATTCTCGGCCTCGTTGGTAGGTGATCCTGAGGTTTCAAGTCCTTCATGAAAAGTACCACGGAATGATTGCTCTGTCTCAGCATTTAAACTTCTCGGGGCTCCATTGCCCTTCAACTTCTAGTTTCTGATTCAGGCTGATTCGGAATATTCGATATGCAGGTTCCGGGAAATGGCAGCGGAAGCCTTGGGAGTCTTCTTCTATGTTTATCCTGGAATAGCTTCTCAGGCCTCATTTTTCTTAAACGGAACGGAACCACAATTCGGATCCATATTCCAAATCGGATGGGCATATGCAATCGGTATATATGCTCTCAATTTTATTGTTGTGTGCCTCCACCTATCGCAAGTGGAGGCACACATACCGCCTGAACTTGCTAATGAATTGCAGGTATTGCTTTTGCAATCATTGTCTGCGGTCCGACATCAGGAGGGCACTTCAATCCTGCAATAACTCTTTGCTTTGCGACCTGGCAAGGGTAAGTGAGAGTTGAATTGGATTCTGGATATTCTGACTGAGTAAAATAGTTTCCCTTGGAAAAAAGTCCCATATTACATCTTTGCACAGATCTTCGGCAGCTTTATGGCAGGCCTTGTCCTTGTGGGACAATATCATCCACAGCTTATGCTGCTTGCATCCGGGCTTCGAGCAAAGGGAGTCTCACCAAATTCGCTTGGCGGGCCCGGTAGTGTTCTTTGCAGCTTTCCTAGTCCGACCGAAACAAACTATGGCTACTTATTTTTCATTGAATTCGTATGTGGACAACAACCCTCAGATCCTGTCTAACTTGACTAACTGGAGCGTCCAGTTCGTTGATAGTTTCATCGGGTTAGTGTGACTTCTCATTGCCATCGATTGCAAAAAGATGACTAATAACTGCAGTCTTGTAATATGGGCTGTTCTGGATCCAGCGAACCCGTTCATAGCCCCTGCTTCAGCCCCATTTGTCATTGGTCTTGTAAGTGACAACATTCAACTACCTTGACTCTGGGAAGCGTAACATACTGACTTGCCAATGCTTAGGCTTATGCCAATATGATCTGGGGCTTTGCCAATGTCACAATTTCAACAAACTTGGCTCGTGATCTAGGCACAAGGATCGTGGCGGCTATCTTTTTCGGTGGAGATGCTTTCAATAGATATGCGCCCCTCGCAATCCTCGTCAATGTTCCGGCGACCCTCTTTGCAACATTAGTCTATGAAGTTCTTCTTAAAGACAGCTTCGCGATAATTGCTAAGGGCCACAACGTCCATGAAGATGGCGAGGAGGGCCTGACGCGCCATTTGACGAAGACAGGGACTCTCGAGGAGGGAATTACGAGCAACATTGCAAGGAGAGACGACTATGCTGGGGCTTACCAGAACGGAAAAGCTGAAGCTTCACCCGTTTGAGAGGTTCGAATGCCGTCTCAGGTGTTGCTTTGCAGGAAGGAATGTGCAGCCGAAGTCAAAAGGAAATGTTTTAATTGAGTTGGAAAGTGGCTCTCGCTAGAGATGATGTAATGTTTCTGGGCCCATAAAGATGATCAAATTGATTTGCAACCACTGGCGAAGCATGCCAAAAAAGCTGGTGGATTAACATCTCGAGCTCTTTAGCGGTGAAAATCAACACGGAGATTTCATCCCAATGAACAGAAGACATTTTTAATGTTGTTAATGAAAGCATAAAATATTCACCGCTTGGCAAGTTTGGATATTTCGATGGGATTCGAGGTGTTTTTGGTTTACCTATGATGAGGCTAAACCTCGAGCCTGCCGTGGGTCATGGTGGGGATACGCTGTCACGTGTTGCAAGCAAGGGACCGGTTGGAAATTTTATTTACCCTTCAGAGCAAGCCTGTACTGTTTACTGACCTCGACGAAGCAACAGCACAGCATTATGATCCTTATTTCTCTGCAATTCTTCTCCAGCTGACCGGACGGTCTTTACGCGCTTCCTTTTCTTCTTTTCGTGTTCTTTTCACGTAAACCCCATCTGGACTCGTCCCATTGAACAATGTCTTCCCCGCAGCAGCCTGGCGTCGACCCCATTTCTCCTATAGATGATTTTACGCCCACCTTCTATGTCGGTCACCATGAGTCGAAACGACCGTTACCTGTCACAGACATCGTTTTGCGGCACGCTCAAGATGTTGGAGTAGGTGCCCATTCAAGACTCAAGAATAGCTGCTAATAGTTTCAGTACGACATGCTCACGAGCCCTATTACGAGCCCGCATTTCCATTCACGAGTCTTGACTTTAATATCCTCATATCTCTCCGAACTTTCCAATTTCGAGTCCTCGAATGATCCAGCTACGAAAAGCACTCCTCCTGCTCCCATAATACCCCCACTTACTCCCGTTGACACTCCTCTGACACCAGGAGAAACCGTCTCTCAATTGATCGCATACTCCAGTCTCTGGATAGACCTATGCTCCCATGACCCTTTGATCTCCAATATATCTCGCCAGGTTTTGAACATCGAGATAGCCTACGCTTCATTCTGCGGAGTTGGCAATATTATCATCCCAGGACCGAGATCATATAGCAGCGGATCAACAGATAATGATGGTCTCATGCAGTATGCTCGTGCTATTCAGGAAGCGCTCACAATTGGCAGTTATATTCAAATGGCAATTCATATTCCAATGTACGGAAACGATGAAGTCAAGGACGTGACAGGCGACCTTCGACCATATGCTAAGGATCACAATTCAGCAGCGAAAGGCAAGGCGAATAAGGAGGTTGATTTGTTTGAGACGTGGGATGCGTGGAATTTGATCAGGAGTGTATGTAAATACAATTCAAGACTCTCAGTAGGTAAGAAGCCAATACAATCCATTTCCGTACTTGCAGGGCCTCGGGGTTGTGAATGATTCTAAATGCGAGAGCTGAGACCCTTCGGAGCTTTTTCTACACCTCTGAAGGTACTATACCCGCTCTGTAACAGAGGATATTTATTCGAACAGTATCAGTTAACCCGCCTTGTGTAGCTCTTAGCCTTCCTCGCCAGCTTCCTGTTGAATCTTTGCAATCGCGCTGGTTCGCTGAGCCTTTACGATTGCTCTCATTTACACCCTCGACATTCTTGAAGAACAAAGGAGGCCACCCTGTTCTTAGCAAGAGCCACCAAAGTCTGATAACACGCTACATGCGATTGAAACAGGCTCCGTGGCTGTTATTGTGTGATGTTGGCCCCATCCCTGGATTAGATGATCCTCTACACCAAACCTCGACAGCAGATGGGTTTCCTTCACCAACCTCTGTTGCTGATGCATCGAGATCAGTGTCTCCTACTCCGACGGAAGCTGCGGACCTCTTGACAAAGGCATCTCAGAAGCCCAGACCAAAGCACAAGGATCCAACAGCTCATCTCATTTACATGCGATACCTTCAAAGGAATCAGCCACTCAGGACAGCCATCGAAAAATTCGGTTCAGGCTACCAGGACTATCTTCAAGCACCCCTCCAACCCCTGACAGATAATTTAGAGTCCATCACTTATGAGGTTTTCGAGAAAGACCCTGTCAAATATGATTGGTATGAGCGCGCCATTGCCCAGGCACTATCCGACTGGTCTGAGCAACGGAAGCCAACTTCAAGTCCTAGCGGCGCAGTTGTGATTGCTGTTGCGGGCTCTGGTCGTGGCCCTTTGGTAACTCGAGCTCTCAGAGCAAGTGAAATGACAGGAGTTCCTGTCGAAGTTTGGGCAGTGGAGAAGAACCCTAATGCTTACGTATTACTTCAGAGACACAACGAAGAGGACTGGGGTGGGGTCGTTAACGTGGTGAAGAGTGACATGCGGGCCTGGAAGGGACCACTTCGAAGTGCTGCTGGACCCATTGGCCAAGCAATCACTATCACCACTCCTGCCCCCGCATCACCATATGGAAAAGTCGATATACTAGTCTCGGAGCTCCTTGGGTCTTTTGCAGATAATGAGCTATCGCCAGAATGCTTGGATGGTGTGCAACATGTGCTTGCTCCTCAATTTGGCATCTCAATACCAAGTTCTTACACTGCACACTTGACCCCAATTCTTGCACCAAGACTCCATGCAGACATTTCGCACCGTGCTATTACCGACGATACAGCCACTGAAACACCTTACGTTGTGATGCTACATGCTATCGACTATCTAGCAACCTCGGTTCCTGATCAGCCACGGATTCAAGAGGCCTGGGAGTTTATTCATCCACTTCCGGCATCAACGCTTGCCGTTGCAGAAGCTAGAAGAGGAGGTGGTGTTAGCGGTGGAGGTGGCGGTAGCATGTCTGGTGGCGATGGAGCAAATGAACATAACACTCGTTCGGCCAGGTTGAAATTTGTATGCAAAGATAGAGGGGTTGTGAACGGGCTTGCCGGCTACTTCGAGGCAGTTCTTTATGATGGAGGTGAAGCAGGAAAGGTCGAGTTGAGCACAAGGCCCGATACTATTGATGCGAAGAGCAAGGACATGATTTCTTGGTTTCCGATCTTCTTTCCTTTGCAGGTATGCTTTGCCCCCAGAATTCGGTCCCTCACTGATGCTGACTGGATTCTAAGACTCCTCTCTACTTTCCTGATGATGCAGAGCTGGAAGTCAGTATTTGGAGACAAACAGATGATAGGAAGGTCTGGTATGAATGGCTTGTAGAAGCGTTTGTCATGGTCGGGCCAGAAAAGAGGATGCGACTTGGCATGAGTGAGATGGGAAGCAGTAGAAAAGTGGGCTGTCTTATGTGAAGTGTGTCGCTCTATACCAGATAATTTGGACCATTTCTAGGTTGTCAATGCTGGTGATTTGCTTGAATTCAGGCGGCGAATAGCTAGAGCCTGGTATCGAAAACCATTGCACTGATGCCTTCGCAACTCGGAGCTAGTTTCTAGAACGCCCTTCCCAGTGTTATACCTGTAAAACTTCTGGGAAATCCTGAACGCGCATTCATTTTGCTCCCAGTCTGATCCGCAAACCCACCACATGCCCCGCGCCCCAGTTCCTTGCTTTGTCGTGTCGCAGCGCTGCTACCTTCAGCATCATCCATCCATTTTCGTATCCGGGTTGCCATTATTCTGATTTGCGCCCTGAATCCATAAGACATTGTTGCATCTGTATGATGATTAGCATCTGTTCCTAGTTTCAACGTCTAGCTCTAGATGAACACCATCATCTAGAGGGTTCCGTATTGCAGGACGAACCGTATCAGCACCTGACCGAGGACACTCGTCATTTGTTGATCAATCCACTCCTCTGCGCCCGACAATTGAATGTTCATGTAGCTATCGATGCTCACGAGACGACCCTTGTACTCTGTTTGACCCCATTTGAGACGAATAATGACCTCCTCGTTGACTCTATGATAGTACTATGTAAGCAAGATTCCGCGCTGAGGTCTATAACTGCCGTCAAAAAGGTATGTGAGGGAAGAGGAGGGACATACAGATTTTGCAGCATGGGCCGCGGGTTGATGGGCATGAACTAAAGTGCGTCAGTGTTTCCACCTTTTTTCCTCTTGCCTACCGAGAAGGGTATCTTACAGCACTCATGATAGCGGTTGCTTCCGTGTGAAGGCGCGTGTCAGAGGAGGATGGATTCTTTTGAAAGCTCTTTGCAGGCGGAGATCTAATTCGGCTAGCACGCTCAGCCAACCACAAGGCTGGAGGAGCAAGGCTGAATAAATTTCACATCAACTTGATAGGATTTGGAAAAGACTTGCGAGTAGTGCTTTTGAAACAGACACCAGGTACAATAATGGCTCTGGGAATCTTCATGAATCATCTTTCATCTTTTAATACTCGCCATAGAAAATACTTGACTCTCAATCGAATAGCAGCCGCGGGTCTTTCCAGACAAAGACATTTCTAATACTATTCATTAAAAAGAGCGCGATTTTCTGAGCATCAGTTGCGCCTAATCTCCCATTTTAAGTCCTTGATACTGACCTCTTCTCCCGCTTTCTCATCGTAATCAAACCATTCTCCCTCGGTCAGATCTATAGCGACAAATTTACTGCCTGACTCTATACCAGTCGCAAGCCAATCTCCCTGGAACCTGTCAGTTGATTCAAAATGACAGCCGTTCAAGATCGTACTTCGGGCTTGAATTCAGTAAACTCCATCCCTCGACAATCAAACTCAAGGATATTCTGCCGAGATGGCGGAGACGCTTGCTGATATGGGGTCGGAGGGGCCTTAATGGTTGCAGAAGACTCTCTCTGAAGGATAGTGAGTATGTATTACTCATTTATCAAGGATCTGGTAGTCATTTTACCTTGCAAGATTTGCACTTCCATACAAAGTTGGCTTCTCCTCGACTGCCGCTCATTTCATTGGCCTCCTGGATAAACGATTAGCTTCACACTTCTCTCAATCTCAGAAAGAATTGGTCACGTACAAAACGGCTGACATTGACATAATTTGGATGGATTTCTCGACAGGAACCGCACTGAACTTTGAAAGTGTACCAGAAGTTGTTCTCAGGAGTGTCATCGGGCCTGAGATCAGTTACCCTTCATCTGTTAGCTTAGTGTTAATCGCCTCACACACATCACCAACCCGGTCAAATCAGCAGTGAGAGTAAGAGTCAACATTATGGGGTGTCGAAGCTGTTGATACAGGGACGTTGTGTTGGCGGGGTTGGAAGGTGAAGAGCTAAGCTTAAAGCGGCGGCTAACTATGAGAATCGTCTGATCTTCCCATCTCGAAATAACAACCAGCATCGACAACTCAAACCACCACGCTCGAAAACACCCCGGTAAACTCCGGACTTAGCCAATTGGAATCTCATCGCACATTCAAGTATAACCATGCTACGATAATGCAAGTCCTCTGGTCTCGCGCGCAGGCCAGAGCCGCGTGTCGTTGCGGGTCATGTCTTCACGCTGCCATAGCTCGACGGACCACGACTGCAGCTGGCAGACGTCGGTTGAAGATATCGGATGTATTCACAGCATGCTACTCGACGATACTGGCGACTGCCGCCTTTGCAGATGCTAAGGTTAAGGAGGATAGGAGAAAGGAATGGGATCGAGTAATTGCAGAGGCCAAAGCCGGGGTACCGGGAAACGAGTTGGAACATGTCGAAGTAGCGTATTCACAGCCGATGTCAAGTTCCGAAGGACCAATTTTAAATTCTGCTGAGAACTCGCAAGCTACTGTTCTACTTAAACCAGCATTGGGGGTTCCAGACGTCTGGATGGCACCTCCTCGGATCCAAGAGACGCCTTTGGGAGATAAATTGAGTTTACTGGATTCCCAACTCAAAAATATTCCTGTATTGCCAACATCCATTTACAAGCAGAGGACTGTTGACCTAAGATCATCCGATAGCGATCCTATCGATGATATGGTTGGCGAACATCAAGATCCCGAGCTGTTGCCTAGAGAACCAAGGAAGGAGTTGCATCTGAGGAAAAGGGAAGAGATGATTGCGAAGCTTGTTGATCGGCTATTGCTCCAGACCAGCATGTTTTCAGTTGAGAGCTCAGTGGTGTTGGGAGCAAACGACGTCCGTGAACAAATGAACGACATAGCAGAAAGTATAGAGGCACTGAGGACTGGATTTACACAGTTGCCATCCTATTCCTGGGTCGATAGGGAATCTGTTGAGGAGCAACGTTCTGCACTCCATCGATTATTGAGCGTGCTTTGCCACGAAACTACCCCAAGCAAACCCAGTGTAGATCTTATGCTGGCAAAAATTTGTTACAATTTGCTCATTTCAACAGCCCCCCCGAGTATATTTACGTACAACACCTTGTTGCGAGAGTTCAACCGACTACGCCAACCCCACCTGGCCCAAATTGTGGTTGACTCATACTTCAATGAAAGCAGATTTAAACCTAACTCGACGACTGGTCGCCTCATTCTAGACCATTATCGCATCAAGCAGGATCCTGAAGGCTTCAATACCATTGTAAAGCGCATGGGGGGTCATGACAAGAGCATGCGCATCGGGAGACGCCATACATCATTGCTGTGGAAGGAAAGCGCAAAGGAATGGGCCTTGGCTAACAAAGTCATACACCGAGGGTCTTTCATATACCAGAAAATGCCTCGGGGAGCCGACATATTCGACTCGCTTATTTGTGGGTCTTTGGAGATGAAGAGTGTCAGATGTGCAATACGTTATGTGCGTGCTGCATTCCGGGAGGGATATGAGGTCACATCGGAGACGCTCTGCAATGTTATCAAAAAATGTCTCGCTGAGGTCGATCGTTTGGCTGGCATCTCTCTGCTGCGAGCCATCTTGTGCTGGACTGTCGACTGCGATGTTTCCGCCTCCTTCTACACGCAAACCATCCGCTCACATCTGTACAGACTCGTAAGTCTATGTGGAATGGACCCGTTCCTTGGCTCGCGGCAGTATTTACCCTTGAGTATACCAGGAGATTTGCTGGAGCAGATGCTTCGTCACATGAGGATTGAGTCTTTGACAGAAACTGTGGAACGGTTGGTCATACGTATCTCATCGATAAACAATGTGTTTCGCGACACTGAACTTCAATTATCGGACCTTGATCGAGTTAGGACAGCCATCAAATTATTGGAAAGAGCGGATGGCTGGGATAGGAAGCATGCCAGAAGGCAGCGAAAACACATTGTTGAGGGACGATGGATCAGACTCCGATCTCTAGAATCAACGTTGGGTTCCCATGCAAAGAAGATCGACGCGTTACAAATCGAATTGCTACCGCTTGCTTTTGCAACACTGTCCACCGAACAAAAGAACCAATATTTGAAGTCAATCAAATTAGTGGAGCCTGGGAAGTCAGAACGATTGGAACTTCTCGTGCGTTTTGCACGCATGCAAAGTCGGGGCCAAAGCAGGAAAGTTGAATCTCCTCCAGACAATCTTTTGGCAGCAACAAGCAAGAAAATCTTAATCGCAGAGGACAAAGTCCAGCCACAACAACCCTTTCTTTTGGTTCCTATCTATCCAGTTAACAAAGTGGAACTCCGAGCTGCTGCTCTGTGATTAATGATCATTAGGTCGGGTTGTTATGTACATAAAAGTCGAGGCATCTCTCGAACGTTAGATTTTCGGATGTATTTAGGGATTTGAGGTGCATCACCAGGCGTTGGGAGGTTGGGAGTTGGAAGAAGGTATTAGCATAGAGTGGAGCTGCACATTCCACCTCAAACAACTCAATGACTGAGCAGGATGACAGAACAAAAACTCCTCAGTTACGGTCTCGTTGGCCTGTTATTTTTGGCTTCACATCATTCAGTTTTCTCCTGTTCAAGGCGATCCACATTTCCCCGCCTTCATTTAGCACATTTATGCTAAGAGATTGAGTTACTGCATGAGTAGTTCAAGCTAATGCACTACAGCCGGTTCATCTAATTGATTTGATGATATTCAGTCCTCGTTCAGTACCAGATGCTACGGGTCCTATGATGAGGTATCTCTTCCTGCCCCTCAACTTCCCGTTCCTTCATGGTATCATACAGGAAGAAATCAATTAGGATAGCGTTGATCTTCGCATCTGGATGACTCCTGAGGATCTCTCTTCGGAGTAACTCGACACACCATATTGCACAGCCTAGAAGAACCACATGAGCAAAAAGTAATCGAGTGATACTGACGTCGGACTGACCTCTTAACTGAATCTCCCAACTGCAGCCACTTTCAATCAGTTTCTTGTGCCGAATGGTGTTATCAAGTAGCGGGCTATACCACAGGCACCCTAAAGTATTCAATATCTGAGGAACGCGATAGTCGGCAAACATGGTGATCTTATCAATGTCATCGAACTGGCCAAGTCCTTCACCATCAAACGCAGCCCATACATCTGCTACACAAATTTGTGCACGTTTGAGAAACCGGACACTTTTCCGATTTTCGAAACGTACTACATCATTGAAGCAGGGGAAATTAGCGGCCAGAATGTTGACTAGAGCCGCAGCGGAATGGTCGGCTTCCGCTATGCAGTTCGTGAAGCTGCATTGGTACTTCTGCACCCATCCATCAGTGGTGAACCGAGAAATGCAAACGAGGTTGGCCACACCTCGTACAAAATCTTGCCTGCTTCTCTCAAGCAAGCCATCCTTTCGTTGAAAAGTGGAATCTCTTCCTCAGTCGAGCTCCGGAAGACATGCCTGAGTACCTCTTCTGTACACTCATCTTCATTTTGCCAGAAATCTGAAGATGTGATTGGAACATCTGGAATCAAACACCTGGATAAGCATTTGTTCCCGGAACCAGCGGGTTTCCGTGAACTAACCCTCATCAAGCGCCCTCTGTAAAGAAGCAACCAAACTCCAGTAACCTGTCCACTTCTTTCCCTTATACTCGACTGCAAATCTTTCATCGTCATTCTTCTCTGACCAAAACGAAAAGTTCAAGAGGTCCATAGTAAAAATGAAAGCCAAAGTACTTTCGTCCCTGGCTTTTGGATGAAGCTCATGTGACGCCCATGTTTTCGTCGAATACTCTTTCTTCTGCATCTGTTCATAGATCATGGCTGCTGCTGCTTTAGTGGACTGATAGTCCAGGGCCACATCGATGGAGTTATCGTAGACATATTCGGCCCCTTCAAGGACCTGAGTCTCCGGGACCTTGGATTTTAGAGAAGCTTTCTGAAAGTGTTCGCGCAGAAAGGCCAAAAGTTCTGGGTCCGCCTCGTCGTCAGACATGATGGGAAGCTGTAAATGGAGTGTCCAATTCTAAGTGGTCGTGAAGCATCTGTCTCGGTGAGGTTTTCAGGAATTGGTTGGGGGCAAGATTGGCTCACGAAGTCGCTGGAGTTCTTAGGTCTGATTCATGGTCAATAGGGTCTTAAAGGAGGCAGCAAGATGCTAAACATTGAGTTAATTCATGAGAAGTGAGTTGTGTAATAAAGAAACAGCTAGTATAAAGCGGTCTGTGCAGTTCTAAGAGTCCTCTGATCTTCTCTCGATAAGGCTTTCGCTTAGATCGCGTCTTCCCCGTAATTTTTAGCCTCGTCAGGAACGCCTTCGCCTTGCCTCGTTGACATCGGCGCAAACAGTTCATCAACTTGCAAACAGCGTCTGGTTCCCTACCTGCGATTTTGAGGCTCATGGATTTGGCGCGCCGCCCCTTCTTACATACGATGGCTTCAGGCAAGAAACGTGACGCATTTAACGCTCAATCGCTGGGCGTGAATCTCAATCCCAAGGTGAAAGAGGTAAGAAAATTGCACCCAACTCAATCCTTAAACAACCTTCCCAGGCACGCATCGCCTTGGAGTACTGGAAAATATCAGCGATCAAGCTAGTGCGTTGCTCTGGAGTTTCTGCTATCTCTTCCAAAGGCTTCTGAGCTCCTTGGAATGGCATACTAAGCGCTCGAGTGTTGCTGTTCGTGAATTCAGAATTCAAAGCTAACCCCATTTACTAGGCACGAGTTCTGATGGTCGGCGCCGGAGGAATTGGATGTGAACTACTGAAGAACCTCGTGCTAGCCGGCTTCGGAGAAGTTCACATTGTAGATCTTGATACGATTGACCTGAGCAACCTGAACCGACAGTTCCTCTTTCGACACGAGCACATCAAAAAGTCGAAGGCTTTGGTGGGTTACTCAAGCATACAAGGTCGCAGTCAACACTGACAATGGGATATAGGTGGCTAAGGAGGCGGCGCATAAATTCAACCCGAATGTGAAGCTCGAGGCTCACCATGCCAACATCAAGGACCCCCATTACAATGTGGACTGGTTCAAAGGCTTTACCATGGTTTTTAACGCTCTGGATAACCTGGAGGCCCGACGACATGTGAACAAGATGTGTTTGGCTGCGGACGTTCCGCTGATCGAGAGTGGTACCACCGGATTCAATGGGCAAGTGCAAGTCATTAAGAAGGGTGTCACTGCTTGCTATGATTGCACGCCGAAGGAGACTCCAAAGAGCTTCCCAGTCTGTACTATCAGGAGCACACCAAGCCAACCTATCCATTGCATAGTTTGGGCGAAAAGCTATCTGCTGAGGTGGGTTCTATTCTACCGTTGAGACGAAACCAATACTGAGAATTAAAGTGAGATATTTGGCGCCAGCGAGGATGAATCGCCCGAGATGGATCACTCGGAGGATAGTGAAAATGGTATGCGAGCCTCGTGGCAATTCGAGGCATTTACAAAGGCCGAGCTGATTTATTTATAGCCAAGGAGATCGAAAAGTTACGGCAAGAGGCACAAGCACTGAAGCAAATTCGAGAGAGTATGGGCACCGAATCTTTCCCGCAATTGCTTTTCGAAAAGGTTTTCAAGGATGATGTCGTTCGGTTGCGGTCAATGGAAGAGATGTGGAAGACCCGCCGCCCTCCAGAGCCTCTTGAGTTTAAGTCGCCAGCACACCCGGCAAGCAGAGAATCCATTGAGAAGACGCTGAGGGATGGACAGAGATTATGGGATATTGATGAGAATATCTTGGTTTTCAGGGACAGGTATGCGCCTTGGTCAAGTACTTAGGTCTCGCTGACAATTGTAGTCTGGAACGATTGAGCAAGAGAATGGCTGAGATGAAAGCATCTTCGAAAAGAGACGCGGCAGAACCTACCATCACATTTGACAAGGACGACGAGGATACGTTGGATTTCGTGACCGCGAGTGCAAACTTACGATCTATTGTTTTCGGAATTGAGACCAAGTCCAGATTCGACATTAAACAGATGGCCGGAAATATCATCCCAGCGATTGCAACAACCAATGCCATTGTTGCCGGCCTTTGTGTTCTCCAGTCCTTCAAAGTTCTTCGAGGGGAGTTCACAAATACTAAAGAAGTACGCAATTTTCAGTCCCCAAATGTTGCCGTCCTGACTTTATATTAGGTCTTCCTGTCACCATTCGCAGCTGAGCGGCTCTTAGCTCCGAGTCGACCGCGCGATCCAAATCCTGATTGTCCAGTGTGTAGCGTAGCACAGACCCGAGTCCTTGTTGACATGTCTCGAGCCACCCTGGAAGATCTGGTAGAAGGTTTCTTGAAGCTGGAATTGGGCTATGGAGAAGAGATTGTTGTCAACCACGGTGATAATCTTCTGTATGATCAGGACGAAACAGAAAACTTGGCCAGAAAACTCAGTGAACTTGGTATGTAGAATCACGTGCTAAGGATAATCCGACAGCGCTAACCGCGTAGTCTAGGCATCAAGGCTGACAGCTTCTTGACTATTGTCGATGAAGATGATGATAACCCTCGAGTAAACCTCGTACTAAATGTGCAGGAAGCGTATGTTTCTCCTCTGTGGATAGTGATCAAGTCGACTAACACAACCAGGACCGCTTCGGATGATAAGCCTATCAAGAGTCTCGACATTGGTGCGAAGCAAGCAAGTGATGCGCTTTCGGCTCCTGCATCACCAATTCCAAGGAGAAAAAGGTCTCTTCCGCAAACTAACGGTCACACGAATGGTAATGGTGTATCTACCTCCTCGATTGCCTATGAAAATGGTGCCGGCAAAAAGAGAGCTGCAGGGGAGGCATTCGATGGCGACACCTCCAATTCGAAGCGATCTAAACTTGTTCCCAATGGTACTGATGAAGGTGTCATTGTCTTAGATGATGACGGTGCCATACTGATCGACGATGACTGAGCTGTCGAGATACCAACTCGTCCAGCTTGTTCATGATCTCTTGGATGTGGTAACATATCATGTGGCGCTT
>Ga0302325_10013547_pt1 | contig 17384 bp, 22 predicted proteins | sample Palsa_T0_2_FD_201948 | JGI IMG/M metagenome (GOLD analysis project Ga0302325, IMG submission 201948) | Peat permafrost microbial communities from Stordalen Mire near Abisko, Sweden - Palsa_T0_2 | ecosystem: Environmental > Terrestrial > Soil > Palsa > Peat permafrost | place: Sweden: Abisko... | reverse complement strand
GCCGAAGGCCAGCCCGCAGAGCCCGCCTGCGTCTCGGCGCTTGACCAGGAGTTGCTCGGGGTGGTGCTGCGGTTCCTGCGCGCGGTGCGGACCGGCGTGGACCGGCGGGTCCTCGCCCCGCTGTACCTGCAGGAGATGGTCTACCGGGTGCTGCAGCGTGAGCAGTACGCGCGGCTGCTCGACCTGGCCGCCGCCGAGGCCGCCAGCAACCCGGTGTCGGCGGTGCTCGAATACGTCCGGGACCACCTGTCCGAGCCGCTGACGGTGGCCGACATGGCCGACCTGGTCCGGCTGAGCCCGTCCGCGTTCGCGCATCTGTTCCGGGACGTGACCGGGCGCTCGCCCTACCAGTTCGTGAAGGAGATGCGGCTGGACCGGGCGCGCGAACTGCTCGTCGACGGCAACTTCACGGTGGCGCGGATCTCCAAGGAGGTCGGTTACGCCAGCGTCTCGCACTTCATCAGCGAATTCCGCGGCCGCTTCGGCGTGACGCCGCGCGCCTACTACGACGCGCACGCCCTGCACAGCGAGCTGGACACGCAGCGCGCGCAGGACGCCAGCCAGCGCGCCACCCTGGTCTGACGCTCGGTCAGGAAGGGCCAGGAAGGGGCAGACCAGGGTCAGGCAGGGTCAGGAAAGAGTCTGCACGAGCGCCGTGGCGAGCGGGAGCGACGAGGCCGGATTCTGGCCGGTGTAGAGGTTGCCGTCGACGACCACGTGCGCGGCCCACGGCGCACCGCTGGCCTCGAACGATCCGCCTGACGAGCTGAGCCGGTCCTCGAGCAGCCACGGTGCCCGGCCGGCGAACCCGACCTGCTCCTCTTCTGTGTTGCTGAAGCCGGTGACGCGGCGGCCGCCGAACAGCCACTTGCCGTCGTCGTCGACCGCGGGCAGCAGCGCGGCCGGGCCGTGGCAGACGGCGGCGACCGGCTTGCCGAGGGCGGTGAAGCCGGCCACCAGCTGGCCGAAGCTCCCCGACGCGGCCAGGTCCTCCATCGGGCCGTGGCCGCCGGGCACGAACACCAGGTCGTAGTCCGCCGGGTCGGCGTCCTCGAGCGCGGTCGGCGCGCTGAGCGGCCCGCTGATCGAGTCCAGGTAGGCGCGGAACCGCTGGCCCGGTTCCTCCGAGCCGCCGTTCATGGCGGCGCTGAAGCCGGCCTCGTCCGCCGTGGGCGGGACCGCGCCGGGAGTCGCGATCGTGATGTCGAAGCCCGCCTGGGCGAACACCTCGTGCGGGACGGCCAGTTCCTCGGGCCAGTAGCCGCACGGATGCCGCGTTCCGTCGGCCAGCGTCCAGTAGTCCGATCCTGATACCGCGAAGAGCACTCGTGTCATGGACAGCAGCGTAGGTAAAGATGGCCGGCCTGGCTCTAGGCGCAAGCCGATCACGACATAGGTCAGCCGGAATCCGATACCCGCGCCGGAATGGGCAACAGTTCAGCAGGAAGCTGCTATCTCCGCCCGTAGCCGTCCCGCCACGGCGATGGCACAGTGACGATCACGAACGTACCGGCAGGCTGCACTGACTGCGGAGGGCGGCGGCATGACCCGGATCGCATACCTCGTCACCAGCGCGCGCGAGCTGACGCTCGCGGACGGCACCCAGCACCCGACAGGCTACTTCGCCGAGGAGGCGCTGAAGCCCTACGAGCGGTTCGCCGACGCGGGCTTCGACGTCACGGTGATCACGCCGGACGGGCAGCCGCCCTACGCGGACCCGTACGGGCTGTCCTGGTTCTTCCACTATCCCGAGGAGGACAAGGACTACCTCGCCTCGGTGGTGCGTACCTTCGCCCACGACGTCGACGACATCCGGCTGACCCTGCACCAGAACACCGAGCTCGGCCTGGCCGCGGCCCGCCGGGTGGCCGCACTCCTGGAGGCGAAGGGCCGCACGCCCGCCGAGGCGCACCGGATCGTCAGCGCGGCGGCGAAGACCGCGTGGCGGCAGGACCGGCCGTTCGCTGACGTACTTGCGGAGGACGACTCGCACGGGCTGACCCTGGAGGAGATCCAGGGCGAGGTCGACGCCCAGCGGGCCGACAGCCAGCGGCTGTCCGAGGACCGGCTCCGCCGGCTTCAGGAGATCCCTGGCTTCACCCATCCCGTCGCGCTCGACACGCTGACCGACGAGGACATGAGCGAGTTCGACGCGGTGTTCGCGCCCGGCGGGCACGGCCCGATGGTCGACCTGGCCGATAACCCGGACGTCGGCAGGCTGCTCACCGCGCTGCAGCGCAAGCGGGCGCCGATCGCCGCCCTGTGCCATGGTCCGGCCATCCTGCTGTCGGCCCCCGAACGCGCCGACGGTTTGTGGCTCTTCGATGGCTACCGGATGACCTCCTTCACCGACGAGGAGGAAGACCAGACCGAGGCCGGCCTGCTGGGCATGGAGTGGCTGCTCGACGTCGCGCTGAAGAACGCCGGCGCGGTCTTCGACGACGGCCCGTCGGCGTGGGTCTCGCACGTCGTCGTCGACCGGAACCTCATCACCGGGCAGAACCCGGGATCCACCGAGGCGACCGCGGACGCGGTCATCAAGAAACTCCGGAACCCGGCCCGCCAAGCCGCCTAGCCAAGGAGCATCGCTGATGACGAGCACGCCGACGCAGACCGTGCAGGCATTCCTGGAGGCCTTCGGCCGCCACGACATCGACGCGGCCATCGCCCACCTCGCCCCGCAGGCATCCGTCACCGTCCATCCGCTCGGCCTGCGCAACGGCGGGCCGGACACGCTGCGCCAGGTGCTGGCCGACCTGGTGCACGGCTTCCCCGACCTGGTGATCAGCGTCAGCGCGCTGATCAGCACCGGCGACGTGGTCACCGCGCAGTTCAAGGCGGAGGGCACGCAGGCGGCCGGCTACGCGGGCGCCATCAATCAGGAAAAGCACCTGGACATCGACCAGGCCTGGCGGTTCACCGTCGGCGGCGGCCTGATCACCGGGGTCAGCGCCTACTGGTGCCAGGCGCAGCTGTACCGGCGGCTGGCCGTCAAGCGCTACGACGAGATCGCGATCGCCTGAGGACTGGGAGACCGACATGACGACACTGACCGAACGCTCCCGCACCGCCAAGTCCGCGGCCGGGGTCGTGACCGAGTTCTTCGACCGCTACCGCGCGCACGACGTCGAGGGCATGACCGACCTGTGCTCGATCAACGCCGGCTTCTCCTACGTGCCGGTCGAACTGTGGGGCAAGCAGCGGGTGCTGCGCGGTGACGGCAAGGTCGCCACCATCGGCAAGCCGCTGTGGACCGGGCTGATCGCCTCGTTCCCTGACCTGTCGAACACCGTGCACACCATTACCAGCAACGACGACGGCGACGTGGTCGCCGAGGTCGACATCGAGGGCACCCAGCAGCTCCCGTGGGGGCTCATAGCCCCGGCCGGGCGGCACTACCGCGAGCCGCACCTGTTCATCTTCCGCGTCGGCCCGGACCTGCTCATCGACAGGATCACCGGCTACTGGAACGACGCCGGCATCAGCCAGCAGCTCGGCCACACCGAAGTCGACTGACGAGGAGGACGCATCCGATGGCACTGCTCAAGCGCGAGGAATGGCAGGGCTTCGTCCGCGACGTGGACTGGACCTACAGCTATGTCGACGACGAGGCCGTCTACCCCGAATGGCTCAGCGGCACCGGCAAGGTTCCCCGCGAGGCCTGGCTGGGCTGGGAGGAAAGCTACAAGGTCAGCTACCCGGAGTACGTCGCGACGCAGCGGGAGAAGGAAACCGCCGCCTACGCGGTGAAGGCCGCGCTGCAGCGCTCCGCCACCTTCGACCAGCTCGACCAGGGCTGGAAGTCCGCCACCAAGATGCACTTCGGCGGCGTCGCCCTGGTCGAGTACGCCGCGGTGCTGGCCGAGCTGAAGATGGCCAGGTTCGGCCTGAACGGCTCGTGGCGGAACATGGCCACCTTCGGTCAGCTGGACGAGCTGCGGCACGCCGCGATCACCACGTTCTTCGGGCACGAGTTCGTCGGCAAGGACCCGCAGTTCGACTGGACGCAGAAGACGTTCCATACCAACGACTGGGTCGCGATCTCGCTGCGCAACCTGTTCGATGCCATGATGACCGCGCCGAACGTGGTGGACCTGGCCCTGCAGCTGCCGTTGACGTTCGAGACCGGGTTCACGAACCTGCAGTTCGTGGCGCTGGCCGCGGACGCGCTGGAGTCCGGCGACGTGAACTTCGCGAACATGATCTCCTCGATCCAGACCGACGAGGCGCGGCACTCCCAGCAGGGCGGCCCGACGCTGGAGATCCTCATCGAGCACGACCCGGTCCGGGCCCAGTGGGTGGTCGACAAGGCCTTCTGGGGTTCGGCCCGCGCGTTTTCGGCGCTCACCGGGCCCGCGATGGACTACTACACGCCGCTGGAGCACCGCAAGCAGTCCTACCGGGAGTTCATGGAGGAATGGGTCATCGACCAGTTCGTCCACACCATCGAGCAGTACGGGCTGAAGAAGCCGTGGTACTGGGATGAGTTCATCCGCGGCCTGGACATCTGGCACCACGCCCTGCACATGGGCCTGTGGTTCTGGCGGCCGACGCTCTGGTGGCGGCCCAAGGCCGGGGTCAGCAAGGACGAGCGCGCGTGGCTGGCGGAGAAGTACCCCAACTGGGAGAAGGTCTACGGCGACAAGTGGGACGTGATCATCGACAACGTCAACGCCAACAAGGTGGAGGCGACGCTGCCGGAGACGCTGCCGTGGCTGTGCGTCACCTGCCACCTGCCCGCCTGCAACGCCACCCAGTCCAGGGACGGCACCTGGCGGGTCCGCGACATCAAGCTCTCCTACGACGGCAAGACCTACCACTTCTGCAGTAACGGCTGCCGGCAGATCTTCTGGAAGGACCGGGACAACGTCAACCACGAGACGCTGATCGACCGGTTCCTGGCCGGGCAGATCCAGCCGATGGACGTCGGCGGGATCCTCGGCTACATGGGCCTGACCCCGGACGTGATGGGAGATGACCCGGACTACGAGGCTTGGACCAGGGACTACGTCGGCCGGGCCGCCGAGGGTGCCGCGGTGGCCGGGGCATGACCGCCGACCTGGGCGCGGAGGACCGCGCGCCGGAACTGGTCCCGCTGAACGCGATCTTCGCGACCGACTTCGTGCAGATCCTCGTCCCGGTCACCACCGCGAACACGATGGCCGAGGTGGCCGCCGCGGTGGCCCACCACGTCGAGGGCAAGCGGGTACGCGCGCTGCCGTACGACAAGGTCGTGATCTTCGACGGCCAGCGGCTGCCGGCCGACATCACCGTCGCCGCCGCCGGCATCAAGCCGCTCGACCACGTCACGGTCGAGTACGACATCCCGGAGCAGTCATGAAGAACCCGGTAGGCCCGGTCTTGCGGATGGGTGATGAGGTCGAGCTGATCATCGCCGCGATCGAAGACGACAACCCGGACCGCGACATCGAGGTCATCGACCGCGGCGCCTACGTCCGGGTCCAGGGCGAGGACGAGATCACGGTGACGGAGCAGACGCTGCGCCGCTATCTGGGTGCGGACTACGAAATCAGGTCGTTCGGCGGGATCATGTCGGCGTTCAACGGCCTGGTCATCACCACCAGCGAGGCCATCACCTGGCAGAGCGTGACCCGGCACAAGGCAGCGGAAAAGGCGGAAAAGGCGGTGGCGGCATCATGACCGAGACGCCCGCACGCAAGCGGCGCACCTTCAGCACGTTCGGCGACGTGCGCCGGATGCCGAGCGAGTACGAGATCGTCACCCACCAGCAGAACTGGACGCTGCGGCAGGGCCGGGCGGCGGCGTTCGAGCAGAACCCGTCCTCGGCCGCCAACCTGTGGTTCCTCACCTACCGGGATAACTCGCCCCTGGCGGCGGAGAACTGGGATGCCTTCCGTGACCCGGACGCGGTGACCTACAAGGCCTACGTCACGATGCAGTCAGACGCGGAAACTCAGCTGGCCGGCGTCCTGGAGGCGCACGCCGGCACCCCCCTGGACCCGGCCGCACTGGCCCTGCTGGGTCAGCTGTTCACCCCGGCGCGCTACCTGTATCACGGGTTCCAGCAGGTCGAGGCGTATATCGGCTACATGTCGCCGAGCTCCTACATCACCAACGCGGCGGGCTACTCGATGGCGGACTTCCTGCGCCGGGTGACGACCATCGCCTACCGCACCAGGGAACTGCAGATCGCCAGCCCGGACTCCGGTATCGGATCTTCCGAACGGTCCCGGTGGGAGTCTGCCGAACCGTGGCAGGCCGCCCGCAAGGCGGTCGAGTACGCGCTGGTCAGCTACGACTGGGCCGAAGCGTTCACCGCGCTCAACCTGGTGCTCGCGCCGACCTTGGACGACGTGCTGCTGACCCAGCTCGGCCAGCTCGCCCGGGCTGGCGGCGACGAGCTGACCTGGCTGGTCACCGGCTATCTGGCGCAGGACTCCCAGCGCCGGGACCGGTGGAGCCGCGCGCTGGCCGACCTGGCCGTGGCGCAGCGGCCGGAGAATGGCTCCGTGCTCGGCAAGTGGGTAGCCCGATGGTCGGCGCTCGCCGACGACGCCGCGCTGGGACTCGGGGCCATCCTGGAGGCGGTGCCGGGAAGCGGCGTCACCGCGGCAGAGGTCGCCGCCCACGCCCGGGCCACCCGGGAGGCATTCCTCGCCGGACTGCTCGACACGGCCAGCCAGAACGGCAAGGTGCGAGCGGGCTGACCATGGAAACCGCGCGCTGGCGGGAAACCATCAACCTGGACGACCTGTGGGAAGGCGATATGACCGCCGTCACGGTCGACGGCGAGGTCGTGCTGCTGGTCAATATCGACGGCACCGTCCGGGCCTACTCCAACCGGTGCCCGCATCAGGCCTCGGCTCTGGACGAGGGTGACCTGGACGGCGAGACGCTGACCTGCGCCAAGCACCTGTGGGAGTTCAACGCCAGCACCGGCTGCGGGATCAACCCGGACAACGCGCGGCTGACCGGGTTCGGCTGCCAGGTCGGCGAGGACGGCACCATCTACGTGGATATCGGCCGGTGAGCGAACCTCCGTGCCAGCCGCGGATCGTGGTGGTCGGCGGCGGCGTGGCCAGCGCGACCGCCATCACCGGGCTGCGCGCGGCGGGTTTCGACGGCCGGATAACCCTGGTCAGCGCGGAGAACACGGTGCCCTACGAGCGGCCGCCGCTGTCCAAGGAGTTCCTCCGCGGCGCGGACGGCGGCGGTACCACCGTCCCGGACGCCGCCTGGTACGCCGAGCAGCAGATCGAGCTCCGGCTCGGCGTGCGCGCCGACCGGCTCGACCTGGCGGCCAGGACCGTCGCGCTGTCCGACGGCTCGGCGATCGGCTACGACCAGCTGCTGCTGGCCACCGGGGTGCGCCCTCGGGTGCTGCCGGGCCTGGCCGGGGACGGCGTCTGCTACCTGCGGACCGTCTCCGATGCCGCCGCGCTGCGCGACCGGATCGGAGCGGCCGGGCACGTCGCTGTGCTCGGCGGCGGCTTCATCGGGTGCGAGGTGGCGGCCAGCGCCATCCAGCTCGGCAAGCGCGCTACCATCTTGGAGGCGCTGCCCACCCTGCTGCACCGCGCGCTCGGCACCGAGCTGGGCGAGGTCGTGGCCGGTATCCACCGCGACGAGGGCGTCGACGTGCGTACCGGCCAGGTCGTCACCGGCGTCCGGTCACGCCCGGGCGGCGGCGTCCGGATCGGCACCGCCGGCGGTGACGTGGACGCGGACGTCCTCGTCGTCGGCGTCGGGACCGTGCCCAACACCGAACTTGCCGTCGACGCCGGGCTGGCGGCCGGCGACGGCATCCACGTCGATGAGTATTTCGCCACGTCGGCGCCGGGCGTCTACGCCATCGGCGACGTCGCCGCCCAGCACCTGCCGGGCCACGGCCGCGTCCGGGTCGAGCACCACGACACCGCGATCCGGCACGGGCGGGCGGTGGCCCGGAACATGGCTGGCCGGCCCGAGCCGTTCGGCGATGTGCACTGGTTCTGGTCCGACCAGTACGAGCACGTTGTCTCCAGTGCCGGCCTGCCCGGCGGGACCGACGGCCTTATCCTGCGCGGGTCGCCCGGGCAGCGCAGCTTCTCCGCGTTCCGGCTGGACGACGGCCGGGTGCGCGCGGTCATCTCACTCAACCGCCCCAAGGACGTCCTCGACGTCCGCCGCCTCATCACCCGCGACCACCACGCGACCGCGGCCCAGCTGCAGGACGAGTCGATCCCGCTTAAGCGACTCGCCGCACCCCGCCCGGCCGCCAACGCCGCAGCCACCGCAGCCACCGATTAAGGCCTTATCACTCGCCTGGAGGGCGCATGAGCACGATCTTCGCCGCGCAATGGCAGGTGGACGAGCCGCAACTGCGGGTGACGGAGGGCGACGCGCGGGCGGCCCTGCGCCGCGTCGTCGGCCAGCCCGCGGTATCCGCCAGGGCCAGGCTGCGCTTCGGTTCCGGCCGCACCTGCGAGCCTGTCGCCCGGCTGCTCGACCGTGCGATCGTGCAGGCCGAGGCCGCGGGCCTTGACCCGGCGCTGCTGGTGGTGGCCGACGGCAGCGCGCAGGCCGCCGAGGACATCGTCCGGGTGCGGCGCAAGGACGGTATCGCGGACTGGATCCACAGCCCGACCTGCCGGGTCCGGATCATCCTGCAGCCCGCCGGCCTGCACGCGACCGGCGGCGCGGACCTTGGCCCGGCATCCCGGGAGCGGCCGGCCGCCCAGCCCGCGACCAGCGTCACGGACCCGCTCCCGGCGCCCGAGGCGGTTCCGGCGCGGCTGCCGGCGGTCACCACCGCGGCCGCGGACGAGCGGGCCGACGCGGTGCGGGAAGCGCTGGCCGAGGTTATCGATCCTGACCTGGGGGTGAACATCGTCGACCTAGGGTTCGTCCGGGCCGTCGAGGTCAGCGACCGGACGGCCGTCATCACCATGACCCTCACCTCGGCGGCGTGCCCGCTCTCGCGGATCATGGAGGCCCAGATCCGCAGCGTGCTCGGCTCACTCGGCGGCATCGACGACTACCAGGTCGACTGGCAGTGGATTCCGGCCTGGCGGCCCGCCGACATCACCGACAGCGGGCGCGAGCAGCTGCGCGCGATCGGCTTCAGCTACTGAGACCGGCACCAGCTGCACGAAAACTTCCTGTAAGTCGAAGTAAATCGTTATCGTGTGTCATTACCTACCTGATAAGGGGGGTTGCAACGCACGGTAAATTCGAAACAGCCGACTGAGTGGCGCGAGGTACCTAGTGAGGTTAGAGGGACCACGTACCTGGGCCTTCTGCAGTGCCCGCTGGCGGTGCCGGCTAACGCGGACACCGCAGCGCGGACGTGCGTGGCATCAGGTGGCCGGCTGGCTCTGGCTCTGGGTATGACTGACCCGCTCGGGGTAGCTCTTGCTGAACTTCAGCATGTAGATCAGGATCACGACCGGGATGACGGCGCTGAACACCAGCTCGAGAACCGTGTGGCCGCCGGGACGGTCCTTGATGGCCGCGGCCACGACCCGGGAGATGCCGATCACGACGAGGGCCGCGCCCAGGCGGCGCTGAGCACGCGAGAAGAAGGTGCCCGGCGATGTCCAGCGGCCACTCATGTGCCACGTCCTAACGATGCGGCGGCAAGCCCAGTGCTCACCGCGTCCTCGTTATCGTCGGCGCGGCGGCCGCGCGAGACATCGGCTAGATGGCTTATTTACCGGCCCGCAGGGCGCGGTGCCTGCGGCGCTGCCTGCTGTGGATCCGCCCGAACAGCAGCGGCATGACGAACCAGAGCACCCATGCGTTCTCAGTGGCGAAGAACACCGGGATCGACAAGCCGAAGCCGGCCATGATGCCGTAGGACTGCCAGTCCACGTCGGTAACGTCCGGCGGAGCCGCCGGATCGAGCAGGCGGTGCGACTTCATCCGGTGCACCATCGCGAGCAGCAGCCCGGTCATGAGCACCTCAAGCAGGGCGTAGAACCCGAATCGCAGGGCGTGCGTCCCGACGGTGCCAGACCCGCTCGAGGTGAGCAGCTTGGTGGCGAACGGCGTCAGGATGATCGTCAGCAGCCAGCCCATGTTGAGCTGCCGCAGCCATGAATCCGCTCGCCGGACGTACCGGAAGACATCGTGATGATGACTCCACACCACCGAGATCACCAGGAAGCTGATCCCGAACGCCAGGTAGTGGCCGTCATCATGGCGTGCCGACGTCAGGAAGAGCGACACGGTGCTGCCGGTGGGCACCGGCAGCTCCAGGGCGAGCAAGGTGATCGCGATGGCGACCACCGCGTCGGAAAACAGCAGCAGCCGGTCGGTCGCCCGCGCCTCGTACCCCGGGACGCTGTCCGGCTCTTGCAGGTCAGACACTCGGTGATCGTCCCCCGAGTTGGTCAGACCGCGACCAGATCGCAGACGAAGATGAGCGTCTCACCGGGCGCGATGGCCTGGCCCGCGCCGCGGTCCCCGTACGCCATGTCCGGCGGGATGACCAGCTGACGGCGGCCGCCGACCTTCATCCCCTGGACACCCTCGTCCCAGCCCGCGATGACCCGCCCGGCGCCAAGCTGGAACTCCAGCGGAATGCCCCGGCTCCAGCTCGCGTCGAACTCCTCGCCGGTGGAGTAGGCCACCCCGACGTAGTGCACCTGGACCATGTCGCCGGCCTTGGCCACCGGGCCGTCACCTTCCCAGATGTCGGTGATCTCGAGTTCGGCCGGCGGCTCGCCGCCCGGAAAGTCAACCTCCGGCTTGCTGATGCTCATGGCCCTGTCTCCCTCGTCGTCCGGTCAGGTCGGTGCGCTCTGCCCCAGCAAGGTACCCGGTCCGGGCGGCGGGCGATGCCACCTTCGGCCCCGCCGCCCGGACTGGTAACTCCTGGTTACCGGCCTACTACCGTACTTCTCGTCCTACCGAACGGGCCGGATGCGCGCCGCAGGCCATGCCGCTCCGGCCGAGCCGGGCGCAGTGGCCTGGGTTCACCCGGCAGGAGTGCTGAAGTAATGCCCCTTGTCGAGGTCCTCGATAAGCCCGGGATGAGTCGGCTGCCAGCCCAGCAGCTCGCGGGTCAGTTGGCTGGAAGCCGGGCTGTCGAGCGAGATGAAGCCGCTGAGGAAGCCGAAGTGCCCGGCGGCCTCGTCGGCGGAGATCGAGACCACGGGAACGTCGAGATGACGCCCGATCACCTCGGCGACGTCACGGATCGGCACGCCCTCCTCGGCGACCGCGTGCAGCGTCGAGCCGGCCGGCGCCTGCTCGAACGCCAGCCGGAACAGGTGCGCGACGTCGAGCCGGTGCGTAGCGGGCCAGCGGTTGGCCCCGTCGCCGACGTACGCCGAGACGCCCTTGCCGCGGGCGATGCCGACGATCGCCGCCATGAAGCCGTTGTCCCCGTCACCGTGACATGTCGGCGGAAGCCGCAGCACCGAGGAGCGGACGCCGCGCGAGGCGAGGCCGAGCGTGACCTCCGCCGTGCCCTGCCGGGTCGCCGGGCCGGCCCCCCAGGCGGCGGCCGCCGTGCCGTCACCGTGTCCGTCCTGTTCGGTCGCCACCCGCCCGGGGGCCACCCCGAGCGTCCCGGAGGCGATGACGAACGGCTTGTCCGAACCCGCCAGCGCCTCGCCGAAGGCCTCGACGGCAAGGCGATCCGAGTCGGCCGCCTCCGCGAAGCCCCCGGTGAACGCGACGTCGTGCTTGAACGCGAGGTGGATCACGCCATCGGAGGCGGCCGCGGCCGTGCGCAGCCCGTCGAGGTCATCAAGGGAGCCGCGGTGTACCTGAGCTCCGGCCGCATCCAGCGCGGCGGCCGAGGCGTCCGAACGGGCGAGCCCGGTGACCTGATGGCCCGCGTCGAGGAGCTCGGGTACGACCGCGGAGCCGATCCAGCCGGACGCACCCGTGACGAAAACGCGCATGAGAAACCCTCCAAATAAGCCGGCCGTCCGCAGCGACTGCGCCGAGAACCAGCCGATGTCAGTTGCTGTCATCAGCATAGCACCTGGATGACAGCCGCTGTCATCACCTATGATCATGGCATGGGTCGATGGGAGCCGAACGCGCGCGGCCGGCTGGAGCGGGCCGCGATGGAGCTGTACGGCGAGCGCGGGTTCGAGCAGACCACGGTGGCAGAGATCGCCGCGCGGGCCGGCCTGACGGAGCGAACGTTCTTCCGGCACTTTGCCGACAAGCGCGAGGTGCTGTTCTGGGGTGCGGCCGCACTGCAGGAGCTCTTCGTCAGCACCGTCGCCAGCGCGCCCGAGTCCGCGGCGCCGATCGACGCCGTCGCCGCGGCCCTGGCCGCTGCGGGAGCGCTGCTCCAGGAACGCCGCGACGGCGCCAGGCAGCGCCAGGCCATCATCGTCGCCAACGCGGAGCTCCAAGAGCGCGAGCTGATCAAGATGGCCACTCTCGCCGCGGCGCTGGCCGACACGCTGCGTCAGCGGGGCGTCAGCGATCCCGCCGCCAGCCTGGCCGCCGAGGCGGGCATCGCCGTCTTCAAGATCGCCTTCGAGCGCTGGATCGCCGACCCCGCCCAGCGCGACCTCCCCCAGCTCATGCAGGAGTCCCTCACTGAGCTCAAGACCGTCACCGCGGGAGGCTGAAGGGGCCCGGCTCGATGGTCGCCTGGTGCGTCAGGAGTGATCGCTAACCGGGCGGGGACGCGGGCTGGGCCGCTAGCGAGATCATGCAGGGCCGCAGCAGGCTGATGATCTGTGCTGGGTCGGCGGAGGCGAGCTCGTCGGATTTGATGAGGTGCCGGGAGACCATGACGCCGAGGATGACGGCGCCGATGACCGCGGCCCGAAGGCTCGCGTCGCCGGCCGGGATGGCCTGCGCGATCTGTGCCTCGTAGCGGGCCGCGCCGGCGCTGACGGCGCTGGCGGCCTCGGGAGTGGTCAGCATCGACCGCAAGAGAGTCAGCGATGCCGTCGGCTCGCTCGCCAGCCGGTCGGCGAGGTTGGCGAGGATCTGCTCGGCGGCCTGTCCGGGCGCACCGCTGACCTCGGGGACGGGGGCGGCGTCGATGACCCGCCTGAATAGCTCCTGCTTGGACCCGAAATAGTGCATGACCAGGCCCCCGTCTACGCCTGCGGCCGAGGCCACGGCCCGGATGGTGGTCCGCTCGTAACCGGCGGCGAAGAAGACCTGGGTCGCGGCGTCGAGGATGCGCGCTTCGGTGCGGCGGCGCTGCTCAGCACGTGAACCGGGCCGGGAAGTGGTCATTTTTTCATTCTACGAGCGTTGACCAGGCGACAGATTCGTTCTACGATCGTTCAATGAACGCGTGTTGAACGAAATCGCCCGAACGAAGGAAGACCGCATGCCATCCGTCCCGCCCGCCGATGTCCTGGCCCTGCGTCGCCGCCTGATCCTGAGCGGGGATGCCGACAGCTTCGCCGACCTGTTCACGCCCGATGGGGTGATCGAGGCGCCCTTCGCGCCGCCGGGTGCGCCCGTGCGCCTGGCGGGCCGGGAGGCCATTCGCGAGTACGCGCATCGTGTCATGGCATCGCCGCTGCTCCTGGAGGACTTCGAGGTCGTAGAGCTCTACCAGACCCAGGACCCGGAGGTGGTGATCGTGGAACTGCGCACGAAGGGAACCCTGACCACGACGGACCGGTCCTTCGCGGCGACGTCCATCCAGATCCTTCGCATCCGGGAGGGTCAGATCGTGCTCTTTCGCGACTTCGCCGATGCCCGGGTCATGCAGGACGTGCTCACGGAACCGTGTCCGGAAAGCTGAAACAGCCGGACATGCCAGGTAAACCGAGGGAGATCTTAGTGTTCGCGCGTGTCATCACCGCCCAGGCCACACCCGATGCATTCGACGGCTTCATCCGCTTCGCCCAGGAGCAGCTTCCAGCCACTGCGGCCCAGCAGGGCTTCAAAGGCTGCTACCTGCTGACCGACCGCGATACCGGCGACCTCGTGACCATCTCGCTGTGGGACACCCGTGAGGACGTCCGGGCCGTCGAAGCCCACGCCGCCCGGCTCACCAGCGAGGCCGCAGAGTCCGTCGAAGTCGCGCCGGCGCCGGCGAAGATTTACCAGGTCGAGATCGCGCGCCTGGTGTAATAAGTCAGGCCCCAGGCGAACTCGCCCCCACGTGGGACCAGTTCAACACCCCTACAGCCGGGCGGCTTGGGGGCGGTTCCGGGTGGGCGGGGTTCCGGGTGGGGCGGGGTTAAGGCGCGGTTGCGGGGTGGGGCGCCAGGGACTGGTAGAAGCGCAGGTGGCTGGCCGCGGCGGCGGACCAGGTGTAGCGGGCGGCCAGGGCCTGGCCCGCCGCGCGCAGCGACGGGTCGAGGCGGGTCAGGGCCTGGTCGAGCTCGGCGGCGAAGGCGGCCGGGCTGGTCGCGAAGCGGGCGGCGCCGTCGAAGAGCTCCCGGAAAACGGGCAGGTCAGAGGCGACCAGGGGGACGCCAGCCGCCAGCGCCTCCATGGCGGCCAGGCCGAAACCCTCCTTGGCGGACGGGAAGGCGAAGGCGTCCGCCGCAGCGACCAGCGAGGGGAGGGCGTCCTCCTCGACCGGGCCGAGGACAACGGGGGCGACGGCCAGCTCGGCCGCGCGCTGATCCCAGCGGGCCCGGTAGTCGCGGTAGTCGAAGAGCGTCTCGCCGCCGGCCACGACGAGCTGGACGCCGGGCTGGCGGGCGGACAGCTCCGCGTAGGCCTCGAGGAGTTCCAGTGAGCCCTTGCGCGGTTCGATGCCGCCCACGGTGAGCACGTACCGGCCGAGCCGGTCCCGCCAGGCGCGGCGGGCCGCGACCGCGGCGGGGTCGGCGCCCGCGGCGGCGGCGAACCGGGCCGCGTCGACGCCGTTGGGGATGACCTCGGCGGCCAGGTTCCAGCCGGCCAGCAGCTCGGCGGCCACGGCGGCGGATACGCAGATCCGGGCGGACGGCTCGGTGATGGCCCGCTCGTGGCAGCGGGCCAGCTCAGGGGTGGTGAAGTGGTCGATGTGGTGCACGGTCCGCAGGCAGCGGCCAGCCGCGTTCGCGCTGATGCAGTCCTGCGCGTGCACGACGTCGTAACCCGACGGGTCGAAGGCATCGCGCAGCACCGCGATCGAGCGCAGGATCCGCGGTCCGACCCCCTCGCCGTCGATCTCCGGGAAAGGCACGATCCGTAGCCGCACCAGCGGGTCCACCGGGCGGAAGAAGCCGCCGTCGCCGCCCCGGCCCAGGCTCCACACCGTGACGTCCTGGCCCGCGCGGGCGAGAGCTTCGGCCAGCGCCAGGGTGTGCACCACGCCGCCGCGCGGCTTGGTGGAGTAGGTCAGCAGCGCGATCCGCAACGGGCCACCGGACTCAAGGGGCTCGTGGGTCGCGCATTCAGGCGGTGCAGAGCCAGGCGACGGGTCGGGCATCAGCGGCTCTGGTAGCTGGCGGGGCGCAGCTCGCCGAGGTGGTTGAGGACGCGGCGGGCGAGCGCGATCTCGGCCTGGACGTCCAGGGCGGCGACCGCGAGGCCGGCCTTAGACCAGGTCCTGGCGAGGATGTCGCCGCCGGGACCGACGACTTTGGCCTGGCCGAGGAACCGCATCCGGCCGTGCGCGCCGGTCTGGTTGGAGGAGACCAGGACCACCTGGTTCTCCGCGGCGCGGGCCTGGTCGTACAGGTCGAACAGGCGGGACTGCCGGTCCTGGGCCATCTTCGGTGCCCGGTTGGTGATGCTGGTGGGCCACGCGGACAGGCAGGCCAGGATCTCCGCGCCGTCCAGCGCCAGGGTGCGGGCGGACTCGGGGAAGGTCTTGTCGTAGTCGATGAGCATGCCGAGCCGGCCCGCCGGGGTGTCGAAGGCGGCGAACCGGTCGCCGGCCGTGTAGGCGGCCGATTCTCCGGCGGGCTGGTGGACCTTGCGGTGGTGACCCAGGATCCCGTCACCGCTGACGCAGACCGCGCTGTTGTAGCGGTGATCCCCGTCGGCCTCGCAGAAGCCGAGGCAGACGACCATGTCGGCGGCCAGCTCGGCGACCTTGCGCAGGTGCGGGTCATCAAGGGCGAGCGCGGGCGGCAGCGCGCTTCGGTCGGGGTTGCGCAGGTCATCGATGTAGCCGCCGAGCGCGGCGTCGGGCAGCACCAGCAGGGACACCGCCGAACGCCGGGCGGCCTCGATCAGCGCGGCGATCCGGTCCAGGTCGAAACTCAGGTCGCGGCCGAAGCTGGCGGCGGTGGCGCCGATGCTGAGCAGTCCCATGGGCTCAGTCTTTCACCGGTCTGGCTTTACCGGTCTGGGGTTTTTCACCGGCCTGCCGCATAGGTGTGCGGCCTGCGGTCGCGCAGGTGTCCCATGGACCGGCGGGCGGCCGCCAAGGCTTCGGCCACGTCCAGTTCGGCTACGGCCATGCCCGCGGTGACCCCGGTATCGGCGACGATCTCACCGCCCGGATCCACCACCTTGGCGCTGGCCACGAAGCGCAGTGAGCCGAACGTCCCTGACTGGTTCGCCGACAGCCAGACGATCTGGTTCTCCAGGGCCCGAGCCCGGTCGAACAGGTCGAAGCGCCGCTTCCAGCGGTCCTGGGCCAGGTCAGGCGACGGGTTGGTGCGGCTACCCGGCCATGCGGAGACGCACACCACGATCTCCGCGCCGTCCAGCGCGAGGGTCCGGGCCGACTCGGGGAACGCCTTGTCGTAGCAGATCATCATGCCGAGCCTGCCGACCGGCGTGTCGAAGGCGGCGAACTCCTCCCCGGCCCGGTAGCTGCTGCCCTCGTGCATCGGCTGGTGCACCTTGCGGTGATGACCGAGCACGCCGTCGCCGTTGACGCAGACCACGCTGTTGTACAGCACCCCGTCGCCGTCTTCGCAGTACCCGGCGGTGATCACCATGTCACCCGCGATCCGGCTCAGCCGCCGGATCTCCGGGCCGTCCGGCGCCAGCGCGGGCGGCGGGTCCGCGGTGCCGTCCAGGCTGGTCAGGTAGCCGCCCAGGGCGGCCTCGGGTAGTGCAAGCAGCCGGACGTCCTGTTCCCTGGCGGCGGCGGCCAGCTTCTCGATGCGGGCGAAATCCGCGTCCAGGTCGCGGTCGAAGCGAGCCGCGACGGCGGCCATGCGCAGGGTGGTCACGCTGTCCCCATTCCGGTCACGGCCGCGGAAAGCGCGGTCGTCAGTTCACCGTCCGGCCAGCGCAGCCGGACTCCGGCGCCGGCTACGAGCTCGCCGCACTCGGCGCTGGCGGCCGGCCCCGCGGGCAGCCCGGCCGCGCCGGGCGGCGCGGCGGTGAGCATGGCGAAGCCGGGAAAGCAGGTCAGCCAGTCGCCGACGGTAGCGGCGCCGGGCCGGGGCACCGCGGCGACGTCGAGTACCGCGCCGCAGCCGCTGGCCTCGGCGAGCATGCCCAGCGTGCCGGCGATACCCGCCATCGACACGTCCTTGGCCGCCGCCGGGCGGGCCGCGGCCACCGAGCCGAGCATGGCT
>Ga0302325_10013546_pt1 | contig 17384 bp, 14 predicted proteins | sample Palsa_T0_2_FD_201948 | JGI IMG/M metagenome (GOLD analysis project Ga0302325, IMG submission 201948) | Peat permafrost microbial communities from Stordalen Mire near Abisko, Sweden - Palsa_T0_2 | ecosystem: Environmental > Terrestrial > Soil > Palsa > Peat permafrost | place: Sweden: Abisko... | reverse complement strand
TTCAAAGGGATCAGCCAACAAGTGCCGATGGAAGGGACTGATGAGATCAAGATTCAAGTGTTGTTTTCAGCATCACCGAGGTAAAATCTACTGCCTATCTTTTTACATTGTAGCAAAAGAACAACTCAGCTTCATGTTTTCAATTGAACTTTGGTCCCTCAAACCCCATCTATTCTCAAGCGAGGTACATGATTGTGGGGCTTGGATTTCGTGACCGAGCATCGAACGATGTCTCAGACACAAATCAATGCGTCTCCTTTTATCTCGTATTTTATCTACAAATTGGTGATTTTTGTATCTCTTAAAGGTTCAAGGGACCCATTAAGTCTGAGTTTGAGAGCGTCTTGGGTGAAGATCATGTGATTTTTTTCAAAGACTTTTTTTGGGGGGGGGGGGGGAGGGGAACAGAGGTGGAATCTGTTTTTCCCATCCAGCATACTTCTTCATGCCAAACGGGCCCTTAGTCGCAAAGATGCTAGCAAACCATATTGAGGTGTGTAAAGGGAACCTTTTGGTCATGAAAGAGCAAGAGGGGTCGAGGAGATGTCGTCAATGGCTGCGCCTCGACATCCTGAACATTCCTAAAGCAGCCAGATGTAATCTTACTAACGCCGTCTGGACACCGGTCCTCTCGATGCCACAATAAAACCGAATTTGCGCTGAGTCTCTGAGGACAAACCATACAACTGATTGAAAATCGTAAAAGAAAGTGAGTTCCGCATTAACTATTCTGTGTCTCTCACCTACATCTCGTTTACAGCAAACCTTACTGTACCTCCATATGTTGCTACTGTAACTCCGTAAGCAAGATTCAGGTGAGAAGCGCCGAACCGGGTATCCGCAGCTTCCGCAGGATGAATCATGCCGTCTTGTAAAGAGGTTTTCGGAATATTTCGTAGAGAACATATTTCAATGTTCCCCTAGCTGATTCAACCACTTGACCGGACCCGATTATGGAAGACATTTATCATCCGCGAAGGTTGCTGATGGTATTGAAGGAGAGTTTGATATTTTCTTCCACAAAGGACCCGATTATCAGCCTTGCCGGCGGGCTCTGCTGTGGCTGCCCAATGACGAGATGCTGACAACTTCTGAATCAGCATCTTGAAATCAAGAGACCCCACTAAAACGTAAGGCTGAGCTTCTTATTCCATAAGCTTGTCATGCTCGTCAAAGAATATTCTCTCTCTTTCTTCTTCTCTCCCTATAAATATTCCAGTCGTTCCTAATGAGGGTGTTCTTACTGCTCTTCTCAACCATTGTCGCATTTCTATCAATCGCATTCAAAGACTCAATCATCACTACAATCGGGTCCTTTACCACCGAATATTTCAACACCAACGCCACGGCTTTCAAAGGCCTACCATTAATACCACCTCGCGCAATCTACGGCGCACCGAAAGCAGCAAACATGACGATCCCACGAGCAATCCGCAAAGCGTTCCTCGCAATCGAACAATCCGAAGGCGCCGGCGCCCGAGTCCGCCGCTCTATTGGCACGCCACAACTACGCAACTTCTCCCCCTTCCTCATGCTCGACCATTTTACAATTAAACCTGGAGCAGGCTTCCCAGACCACGTACACCGGGGCCAGGAGACAATAAGTTACGTGCTTGAGGGTGCTATTGATCATGAAGACTTCGCCGGAAATGCTGGGACAATCGAAGCCGGAGACCTACAATTTATGACGGCAGGCAAGGGCATAATGCATGCTGAGATGCCGAGACAAAACCCAGATGGCAGCGCGAATATTGGCATACAATTATGGGTTGATCTTCCAGAAAAGCTCAAGAAATGCGAGCCCAGATACCGTGATTTGAGGGCAAGCGAGATCCCGAATATCGATATCAACGACGGAAAGGTGCACGTAAAGATCATTTCAGGACAAAGCCACGGCGTAGACAGTGTGAAGGAATTAGCATATACACCTGTTTGGATCTTGGATATTGAAATCAAGCCTGGCGGAAAGATCACCCAAAATCTCCCTGAAGGCTGGAACGCTTTTGCGTATACTGTGAGCGGAAGCACGGCGTTCGGAGTTGGAAAGGACAAGACGACTATTGGTCAATACCACAATGTGGTTTTTGAGCAAAAGGGAGACGAAGTGAATGCTGAGGTTGCTGAGGATGCGAAGGAAAGTGGTCACTTCAGTAAGTCATGTGATTTTCTTCGTTTGTTTTCGCTTGCCCACAATGCCAAAAAATTTATGATATTGAGACAATATCCGAGTAGGAAATTGTCTTCAATAGCTGGGAAGAGACTAAAATGTCTGGATATTCCTCTTCGGCAAGAAGAATTCGAGCAAAAACTGGCCAAAAATGAGCAGTTCTCTGAAGATCCTCCTCTTTTTCACCTCCCTCTGAGACTTCCACTTGAGCTCAAAAGCTCTACCCGGGCCTCAGATACAGACACAAAAGAAAAAGCAAAGACAAAAGGATAATGCGTTCGCCGGGAATCGAACCCGGGGCCCATCGATACTGTTCAGGAGACATTCCGAGACAACTCCCGTTAAGACAACTCCCGTTATGGCAACGATGGATTTTACCACTAAACCACAAACGCTTTTTGCTTGTTTGTTGATGGAAAATACTTATTTTGATCTATAAGCACACTTGCAATTTTTGAAATTTTTTCTGTGGGTCGAGCAAATGGGGACCCACTTGAGGGCTTTTATGCAGGGCTAGGTGCATATTAAATCAATACCCGCCAATACCCTGCATAAGATGACTCAGGACAATCTTCTGGCTTACAATTTCGGCGGTTCTTGAATTGTCTCTTGCATCAAGAGAGATTGTTTATTGCACTTCCCTCTCATGCCTTCAGCCTCGATTTATCTGCATCAACACGTCTATTTTGTTCATGACGCCTGACACGCCTCTGTCCTCTCTGTTTTCCTTTTGTCACGATTCCACAATATTACTCATAACTTGAAGATCAAATACTAACTATTCAAGTAGTCCTCGTCGCCGGTCTCCCGCTTGACCAAAAAGTCGTCCAATACGGACCTTTCGTTCTCAACACACAAGAAGAAGTCTACCAAGCTATAATGGATTTCCAAACACATTCCAACGGGTTCGAACGTGCGAAAGGGTGGCAAAGCAAGATTGGGAAGAGTATGTCACATTGAATTTGGCATGGGAGTAAGTATAGAGGACTGTACGAGCGATTCTAGATATTAGAAATAAAGAATAAAGAATAAAGAATGAAATTTGAACGATTAATGATTAAAATTTTGCTACTTGGAATTGGTGAAAGCTATAAGATTTCTAGGTAATAAGTGTACTCTGTACCTTGCATGTCCTTCCATACAAAACATGAGTCCAGGACTCAGCCTAGTATGGACATGGGCGGAAATTCAATGACATTGTATTCCAGTCAAATCTCAGCCGTCAACTATCAACAAGCACATCTTAACAGTCGCCTCGATCCATGATGTTATTTACCAGCAGTGGAACGTCCCTGTCTTTGCCCTTCATTATACAACTCCCATCTTCATTTGACAATGGCGGTTTGTTGCTAAACAACTGTTATCAGGCTCAGCTAAAATATGCGATATCGCGTATTGATACGGTATTGTTCTAAAATCAATATCGTATCATAGTGTGTTTCCTACGAGAAGTAATCCCGCTGCTGCGAGGCATGTACAGCCGATCTGGCTTAATCACGATAAATATGACCCGATTTTGCGACCATAACATATTAAGAACAATAACACCAAAAATTAAATTATTTTCAATAAAAATATAGATTCGAAGCTTGCAAAGAGGATATATTAAACAGAATTTAATTACAATGCGTGACTGTTAAGATCTTTAACAAATAGATGCATCGACCCTTTTGATTTTTGACTAGGTATATAATAGCGCCAAAATCTAAGAGAAGGTCACGTGCACATATACTCCCGAGGTTTTCTTGGATAATACTCGAGTCTCTAGGCTATACTTCCGACATTCATTATATTAATTCTAACGCTTTGTATATATTAAGAGTATAATATTTTAATTATAATCTTATTTGGCTCTAGGCGTATTGTTTAGGGTTTGAGGCTTGTCTGAATAGTACAATTGATAATCCAGAACTAGAATGTTACGGTTCGGGCTGTTGGTCACGTGTTCACGTGTTCACGTGGACTAGCGTGGGCGCGCGGCAGAATTCGAGTACAGCGAGTCCAAATACTATCGAAAATCCGAGTGGTCTAACCAATCACCTGGTTAGTTAGAATATCTCGTTTTGGTATCTAATTGACCAAATCCTATAGTGGCAATTACCATGTGTTTACCCCTGTAGTAAGTATTCCCATGTACGAACCGAACCTTTGTAAATAACCTCTTCTTTCCTTAGCTTTGAATGGTCGTAATGGAGACCATTCAACCCACGCCTTTTAGGCTATGAATCTGGCGCTCGTGACATAGAATACAAAAACCCAGCATTTATACCCCTTCTGTAGTCACGTGCAATACTAGTTGAAACCCTCCAAAATCGACAGAATTCGGCAGTCTCTTTGGCGCCCTGCCACAGTACTCGTACTCATATACCCACACACTCGCACACTCGCCGTGCGAGTTATATAGAGCCTCTTAAATGAGTGCGATTCGTTGACTAGCTCTTGGTAATAATGGCCAGCGCTCTAAGCTCTTCCCCCTGAATCGTCAGGCTAGGGTTGGCTCTGACCAATCAAAGCCAAGAGCTCGATCGGCGAATACCCGCAATACAAGCCGGTTTACAGTACATCAATTCACAATACATGAGACTCGAATGCAGTAAGATAAACACATACATACGTACGCAATATACTGCATTAGAACTCCTCATTTTGCATTCCATTTTACCTCAATATTCCGCTGTCAATTACGATCATATCCTAACAAAACCTTCTGCCAGGTTTATGCCCAAATGATCTCCGTATAAGATAAGCAAGCTTTTTTTCCAGATGACGAGATGCAGATTTCGTCGACTTCGAAACTATCGACGAGCTTCTCGATGAAGGGGTTTTCGAGCAGAGCCGGCATTGAAATGAGATTCAGCTTTGGAAAATCACAACGTGGGTGTAAAAATCAATTGAAGTCTTAGATCAATTGGATATATGTAGAGAGAGTGACCATTGAGAAAAGATGGATAAATATCTCGTTTTAAATCTTGTTAGAAACTGCAGTTAGTAACGACTGTTAACGCGAAAGGTGGGGGGTAACAACCGCTGCAACCTAAATCCAGCCACGCCGTCTCCGAGTCCAGCCCTTGAATTCCGAATCGAAGATTTTCCGAGTTGAAAAGGGGTCTCCATCGCGGCAAAGGCGTCAATCTATGGGCGCATGCGTATAGCTTTCGCGCAAATGTATCGTAAATGGAAGGTTAGTTTGCGCGGTGTGGCTTTTGCGCATCGGAACTACTAGCCATCGTCCAAGTCGCCAGACGGACGCATGGTCGGTTCGCCGACTATTGCCCACTCGAGTAAAAAGAAGGTTGAACTGGTGAAAGCAATTGAAATTGCCTTCATACTCTCAGCTCTGCTTGCCTTATCTAAGCACTCGTAGATCAGTATGAGGTCTATCTCCCCAAAATCCCAACTTGACGTTAATCCAGATTAATGCATGGGTTTCCTTCCATAAATAACATGGCTAAACATAGTCAGCATATCATGTTTCTCATCGCACACCCAACTTACATTGGCATAAAAGCATGTATGCCCCTATTCTTCAGGTCGTTCCGAACATCCACAAAGAACCGCTCGGTTTTTTCAGGCGTCCACTCCAGCATCTTCGTGAAAAGTAGTTTTGACGAACCCAATGCTTTCAATAAGTCTGTGTTAAACCACATGCCTAACTCTTTAGCCTTCCTCCCCCTAGGCCAAGTATCCGTCGGAGCCTCAAAAATCTTCTCCTTGACATCTTCAAACCCCAACTCCTCCATCCACCCCTTAAACTTCGGAGTATTATTCCAAGGCCGTCCTATTTTCATGCCAGCTTCCAGGCAGGCCTTACTCCAGGCATCCAATGCGGTACCCTCAAGGGTATCGTCATGACAATGCAAAGGGAAAACACCGTCTTGAATCTCGACATAGCCGCCAGGAGCACAATGTTTGTACGCTTGCTCGAGTACAGATCTAGGATTTGAGAAACAGGTCATCATAAAGCGCCAGTGGATGAAGTCGAATTTTTGGGAGTATAGCCATTCGTCTTCTGCATCATCGATTTCGAATTGGCAGTTCGGGGGCACGAATTCGGGTTGGATCGGACTTAGGTCGCTGCCGGTAATGTGGGCAGAGGGGTAGAGGCTGTTCAATAAGGGGAGTCAGTAATTGCTTAATCGTGGCGGTATCTGTGGCAAGGTAGTCCATAATAGGATACATTTTGCTTCCCGACTACTTACTTTGCGAACTCAATAGCCCATATTCCCGTTCCTGTTCCAATATCGAGAGCGTTCTGTAGGTTCTTCTCGATAGGCGCTAAGTGTAACTTTCCCTCTAACAGTCTTAATGCCATCTGATGCTGCATGTCCAACCGATTTTGCTCCTCTACATCGTTCGGAAGGACGTATTTTCCCTGCTTGTACTTGTGATATGTCCTGCCATGTTCCTCCACGAAATCGTATATGCTTAAGGTGGCTGATTGCGTAAAGGATTGCCCTCGCATATCTGAAATCGCGGAGTCTGCATCTGAGTTGTCGTGCGTTGGGGAAGAGATATCGACTTCGAGGGCGGAATTGCTTATGCTGGAGACGGGTGTGCTTGCTAAATCATCAGAGAAGTCGCGATTCGGGCTTGGACTTTGGAGATGTTCTGTCGTCGAGGGCGGAAGGTTCATTTTGCGGTGCCGGCTGTTGAGTGCGCTATCTCATCCCCGTAGGAGTCCGTTTTATTGTTCGCAGTGGAGTGTCTCTTTGACTTTGAGAGAGGAATTACGGATCATCGTGAGGACTATAGGTGAATATCGTCTCCTCAATTGCTACAGATATCAATGTGTGGGGCTTGGGCCCCCCACGCCTTCGGCGCCCATCGCAGCCCCGTGTCCAGTTCAAGAGGTCTGATTGAGTTGTTAGTCTCTAACTTCTTTACCATAAATTTACCTATCGAGTCACCGCTCACTCAACGCGTGGCTTATCTTCCCAGTTTAAACATTGTTGAAATTCTTGTTCATGTGTGATGTGTTTGCTACCCATGAATTAGTGCATAGCTTTGATTTGCCAACCCTGCGTGAGAGGCCTCCCGCTGACGTGCAACAAAACATTGTTTTACCCAGTCGGAATAGGCCGTGCAGTTAGTTCGCTCATTCGTGCAAGCAGCTAACCTCATCCGGGCGGCTCGTCTTACTGAAATGCTCTTTAAGCTCGTGACTTGTTAAACCTTGTTGAATTGAATTGATAGTTGAAGCTATAATAAGGAGGTTAGTTATCCGCTGAGCTGACTCCATTTCGTTCTCGCCCTTTAGGGGCTTCTACCATTCCCTCATTGGCCACGCCAACCTCTACACTCTCCTCCCCGTCATCGAATAGCTATCGCATAATCTCATTATACCCACTGCAACGAACTATATTCCTATGCAAGACCTCCAGAAAAAATCGCCAGAGTCGTGAGAAGCTCAAACCAATGCCCGAGCCGAGAGGCCATTGCACCATTGATCAACTTCCAAGTCCCTAACTCACGAGTTTCCAAACGTCATTGTACTTGATCCATTGGGACATTGAAACCTCTCGGTTTCCAAACCCATAATGTGGATGTCCAGACACTTTTGGGGCATTGAGACTTGATCTGCCTGAGCCGGGAAGAGGGGAGGGTAAAACCTCACTTGACATGTGTGAACCTCTGTATACATGAACATTTAACTTGGAGGTGTGATTTTGTATGAGCGGTAAATTATGCGGTAAATGACTAAAGGAGGGTGCAGGTGGAGAAGGCAGGCAGGTTTGGATTGCAATCGGGATAAACGAGTGACAGTCATCGTGGAAGATAGTCACAAGTTTTTCATTGGAGGTGGAAACATGATGAAACAAATTTAGATGAATCATTTCAGCAGTCTGCTGGACCAAAGAATCATAATTCATCCTTAAAGAATATCTCCTCACTGCCCTCCTCTCCTTCCTCATCCTCCTTGTCTTCATCAACGATCCCAAAAATCTCCATTTGCCGCCCAGGCTGGTTCACAACCTCAATCTTCCACCCCTTCTCCTCTGCCAACTGCTCCACCCGCTTTTTCAACTCCTCCACCATTTCCGGATCTAAGTCTAACTTCTGAAGATCAGCATCACTGACCATCTCAACCTTTCCACCTTCCGCTTTGCTATTCGCCTTGGCAATAATCTCTACCGTCTTACCTTGACTCTCTTGCCCGAAATTCGCCGGGATCGGCATCCGCTGCCCTTCCTTGTTGACCCACTTCCCGGCTCCGATTAAGAGACCACCGACGTTGACGAGCTTCTCTTTCGGTGCTGTGGCGTCAAGCTCAGCTTCTATTGTCCTGAGTTCCGTACGAAACAGAATCTCGTCTTCATCTACCACCTCTCGGCAAATTATCGAATGCGCCTTGTTCTCCTTCGGGGGCATAAATGCGACGTCGTTGCAGAGCCGTGGGGTGTAGACGACCATCAGGTATGAACATGTTGTGACTTCTTTGATATAACCAATCCTATCCGTGACATGCGGGTTGCAATGATACTGGACTTCTACCCTTCTGGGCTTGCCCGTAAGATCGCATTTTGTGCCTCCCTCCATCTTCTGTACCAAGTACCGCGTGTCGCCTTTGACTTGCAATTCTGTCTTCGGCGGTTCATTCGCATGTTTGCCCTTGTGCACATCAATCTGATTTCCCCACTCATCCTCCTTATTATCACTTCCTTTGGCCCGCCCGAGTATAAATTGCTTGGTCGTAAGATCTCGCTGTGGCGGCAGCAATGGTTTGCCTGGTTGTGGAGGAAGTTGGTGGAACTGCGTGATCTCATTATTGTAGCAGAAAGAATACGACCACCATCCAGACACAAAGTACAGGCAGTTGCCTTCGAGGTCTTCTAGTAGTTCCCAACCCCTATCTGTGGCGCGTGTCAGCTCTTTCTGTTCGGCTGCTCGTGCTTCGGCTTCGGAGGTCTCGTTCTTAGGAGGAATATCGACGATGGGGATAGCGCAAAGATGTTGTTCGCCTCTCAAGTACATTATTTCATAGGTCTCGTGCGCAGGATCGAATTCGTGATGGATTGGTGAGGCGTGCGGTGCATTCTTTCCGCCGCGGGATTCAATGCTCTTTGTATTCGCGGTTGGAGGAACATCGTGAACAGCTGAGGAAGCTTGCTCTATTATCAAGTTTGCTTCTACATTAGAGATGAAGGAATCCGCAAAGATCACTTCATACTGCGAGCTGTTAGCTGTGAAAGTAGGCGGAAGGAAGAGACGCCTACTTGAGGGAATGCAAGTAAGTCATCGTGCACGCTGAACACGGTTTGACTTGCAAAAGCTATGGGAGCGGATGCCAATAAGGCCAGAATGGGTTGACGCATCATGCCATATGGCAATTGCGAATAGTTTAGATCTTCATCTAAAAAGTTGCCTTTGAAGTGTCCAAGCTGTCATCATCGTTTGACTTTCGGAATTCCGCCGGATCATCTTTTCACCGAAGTGGGAAGCGAAAGCTTCCACGTGACTCTGGTATGTAAAAGAGTGAATGTTGCAATGGGAGGAATTTCTACTTTACCGGCTCTCTTTCTTTCAAGCGCAGGGAATTTAGGAAATCCTCAGTCCAAGTAGGCTCTCGTCCTCAACATGCTACTAAGTTCAAGAGTCATGTCCGCATTACATAATCCACGTGTTGTTCGAGCTGCTCTCGATCAAGTGATGTCAATGCTACGCCCGCTGTCGAGAAAGTGGAGGCTCAGCCTAAAGAGAGAGATCAGGCGTTATAATAAAGTTCACAATTAGCTTCAGTTGTAAACGATCAATGATTTTATTTTTGGCCCATATTTTAAGAGGCACTAACCCCTTAAAGCCGCCTCGAAAGTTTAGACATGTCCAGCTGGCTTGCCTACGACTGCAGAAAAACCATGCATTTCCTTCAGCGGACCCTCAAGCACATGCAGAGAGCAGGAAGACATTCGGAAAACTCAATCATATCTCTAATAACCATTCCAGTTTTCCATCAGGCACTGCATTTACCATGCTTGCGATATCACGTGACCAAATCCCAGTTAAAGACCTGCTCAAACCCACGAACCATCAACGTAATCTACACAAAGCCTCTACTCTTCTACGCTTCACAATTGATCACACACTATAACTGAGGTCTTGTTTAAGTTTTGTTAGTTACTGGCGGAATGGAGTCTTGAGTTGGCAGGTCTCATAGTGCCCACTCTGCATCCATGAGGTACGGCAGCGCGATTTATTCCGATTTTCCCGTCTGTGAAGCGCTGTACGGGGAGTCTTCGAAAGCAATCATCTTTGCCATGTACATAGCCGTTTCGAGTATCCCCTGCCTACCCTCGCGATTATACGTTGACTTTCTATCTTAGCAACGGTTTTAGAGGGTTCGCGGCGTGCATGTGTGACCAGAGGATTTCGCCGATTGGAGGATAGGCAATTGCTAGTTAGGAGGGTATTAGAATGGTCGTTGGTAGAACGCTTTTGTGGGGGGAAGGATGGTGGGTTTTGAATGACATTATTTGAAGGGCTGAACAGTCACCGTCTCAAATATCGCAGTCCCCGCATGTTCGTAAATTTAATGTTGTCTGGTAGTCGATATGTGAGCCCGTCAGATAGAAGATGATGCGGACAGGGACCAGATCCTCCAGCGTGCGGGGAGTTTATTAGCACAGGATCTCCGTATTACCACTCATATCCAAAGAGGCCGTATTCTCCAAGAAAAAGCGCAGCATTACCAGTTATTGCCAGGCTTTTCAAATCGGGGGTAGGTGAAATAAGGCCTTTTTCAATTCGATGTCTCCACCTAAGAGCTGTCTAAAGGATTAATATGGGTAGGTATTGTCTGGATGGACGCCGAGTCGACAAGTGCACGTCTTACACATAAACTGGGGTGGTGCTCAATATTGACCTTCAACTGTATCAAACCTTTGACCTATACTTAAGACTACGATGGCACTAAGTTGCAGATTATGTGCTAGCTTTAACTGATTCAGCCAACAGCGGCTTTACCTATGTACCCAGCTTTGGGACGACATGTTCTGGAGTTTCTTCCGAAAATCGTTCCGTTCATTACATGGGGTACTCGCCAAAGAAGTCCTTCCAGCCACCATTCCCGCCAAATTCCTCCTTAGTGATGATGACAGATCCTTGAACTCCAGTGTCAGTTATGCCAAGGCTGACCACACGGCTAATGCCGGTCTTCTAGCGCTAGGTTGCCGTGTCCGGAACTCCTAGTTTTACATGACATGCTCGCTAAACTTGTCATCCTCGACATCGTAGTCGATCACTGAGATCGGTCATAGCTCGAATATAAATTTTCTCAAGCTAGCGCTCTCTTTTGCGGCTCTTGTCGAGCGTTGGGGTGGTTGATTCGATATCGCTAAATTATGGCATATCAATATACCACAAACATCGTCTAGATAGAGGCCTTGTGCCATCAAGACACATCAGGGTCTAGCTCTTGGGAATCATGAGAGACCACGATCGCAGGTGGACGCGGGCTTTGGCTGTCGCTGTTATCGAATGTGATCGAGGAAGCGGAGAAGGTCTGCTCATGATCTTGACGCTCGAGGGCCGAAACCTCGAGTGTGGGCTGCCGTTGTGGCATGTCTCCGTTTGAACCAGCAGATGTATGTGAAGTAACGTTCTGCAGCTCGACCCAAATTTGTTCGGCGGGGGAGGTGCTACTGTGTGATCTTCGAGGTGATTTTGATCTAACTGTCGTGTTACCTTCAACATTAATTCCAAGTCCTGGATTCGTGCTCCCAGTAATGCTGCCTGGTCTCGAATGCTGTTTTCGAAGCGGTGTGACATTCCCATCGTAGCGGTTCTTAATATCATCCAAGTATTCATTTCTTAGTCCTTCGCCTGGGACCTCAGGGTAGTTCTGTGCAAGTCCCCTCCTCCACGCAGAGTCGTCGAATTGGTCAGGCCCCGCAGTGGTGAAGCGGTCGCTGAGGGCGGCCCCCCACGTCACGGCCCGCTGCAGTGTACCCGTTGGCGGCACACCTTCGGGCGGGGTTCTTCCGCCGGTGGCAGCTCGCGGCAACGAACCGATCATTATTTCGGTTGAGACTTTTCCATTGCCGTTTGAAAGACTGTAGCGCCCGTCAATGGCGCCGCGAGTGGCGACATTATGGGAGGGTGCGGGAGATTTGTCTCTGTAACCTTCATGCTTTGCAGAATTGAGAGACTTGGAAGCAGTTAAGTTCGTTTCCTTTTCCAAATTCAGACGCTTGTTGTGGCGGACATGATACTGCATCCCTAGAAAAGCGAGCACGATACCGACGATTTGTGCCCATTGGCCTGCAAACGGCACGAAAACTGTCAGCCATCTGATTAATAGGAATGAAGACGATCGCTTACCAATAGCAGACATTTGCTCTGTCTGCCAGGAGACTTGATGACTAAAGAAATTCATCTCGCCAATGACGAGGATATAAAGTACTGCAGCACTAAACACGAGAGCCTCCGGGATAAACAACCATTTCTCGATATTTTCGTCAACTTTGGTCATCGACTCGAGGGTTGCACCATTTGTGCCCGTAATCTCAGCCTTCTCGTCTACATCGTTGTTATCGAAGCGCGACTTCCAGTTGAGCTTAAGGATTTCGTTCCACATGGATACTAGATAGAGGACGGCGGGGATACAACATCCGGCTGCGAGAAGTGTACCCATGCCAAAGGTGATCCTTTCTGGTGAGGGGACCACGTAGATGTTATTCGCCGAGCCTGTTCGGATGGGAGAGAACGGGCCTGAAGCGATAGAGCATGTGAGGTTACACGTAGGGGGGTTATTATAATTGAAAGAGCGCGCGTCGGAGGAGAGAGGTTGGCCAAAGTCGTCGTATGGGCAAGGTGACGCGTTGCTCCGGAAGAATTCGACCGTCAAACTCAATAGGCCTTTACAGAGTGAGCAGGTTTCTCCAAAGACGACCCAAGACTACTACTCACCTGTAAGTATAAGGATAGCCCATACAAAAATGAAGTTCCTTCCGGGATTATTAAAGTAAGTCGAAGATAGCTTGACGGTTGCCGGAGCGGCCAAGATGCCTATAGCGCATAATTGAAAGGCTCCAAACACATCCATATCGACAACACCTAGAGGATTTTGTTAATTGAGGCACACATCGGGATACATGCTGAAGATTTACCGTCTCGGTGCAGAGCTGCGAGGACGATGCCGTGGATGGCGGCTACGGCGGGAAAAACTAACGCTGCTGCCAAGCAAGCCTTCATAAGCAATTCCGATTTTCTCCTCCAAACGCAGGCTGCAACGAGGGCATAGTATCTAAAGTGCAAAAAGGCGGGGTGAAGCGTCAGTTCATAGCCCCGCGCCAAGCTTGCTGGCAAGCAGTTAAATGGATAAAGTAGATGGCTTACAAGAACCGCGAACCCGGTCCATACTGGCCGGACAGCGGGAATTCACAAATGACATGTAAGGCTTGAGTGGTAACATTGAGTGCTGCGCCTGTAGCGTTCCTACTAACAAGAGTGCCAAGCACGGCAGTCGGTGGTGGTGGTGGTGGCATTGTCAAGAGTGTAGAGAAGTGAAATGGAACTTCACGTTACGAAGTAGACAGTGGGGCATGTGGCGACTATCTAAGTATTTTCTCGCCGCAAGGCAGCAGCCGTGCTGCAGGACATGAGACAACGGAAAAAAGAAAATCCCCAAAGCCATTTGTGATCAACTTTCAGCCGCAGGAAACACCATCACCCCCCTAGATGATAGGCTGGTCGGCTTGTCCCGCTGGTCCGTCACCTTGTTGCTCGCATCACCTCCCTCATTCAGCGTTAAGCGCATTCACCGCTTCACCGCTTCATCGCATCACCGACTACCATTCTGTTCCCTCACTGTGACCACGAGACTTCATTAAGCTCTTTTGCATAGCCTTGCACAGCCCTGCGCAGCCCCCGCCACAGCCTGGCAGCCCTCAAGCACCTCCATACAGTACTGTAGTAAATACGAAAGTAGGTACTGTAGATCTTGGAAGGATCTGTATCTTCTCCTGCTCTTCGACACTCACTCCATATCAGCAGCCCAGTGAACCCACGGGCGCAATTTCCCAGCAGCACTTGGCGTCCAATCTGGAGCTCATTCCAACCCGCCTGGCGTTTCCAGTGCTACTTTATCGCGCGGTAAGTTCCATTCTCAACGATGATTATTTGCATCACATGACGCCGGCTTGTCTTATGCCCGCGCGCGGTGAAGTCCTGGCTGATCCGCCCCGCCTTTGTCTCTGTCTCTCTTTCCCCTTCTTGCTCAACACGACCTCTGATCAATGTTTTGCTGATAGTGATACTTGTCGAGACGTGCAATCCAGTTGCTCCCCGAGTCCGAGTCTATCGCCGCCTCACAATCTGCTCTCAGGCCGCGAAGACATCCGCCTAGCTGTAACATCTCTATCCAAAAACATTTGACACAATGGACGAAACTAGCGGAATTGGAGACTGGCGATCAATTGTCACGCTCATTGTTTTTATTGTCACCAGTAAGTATATAACGTCCTTGGCCAGGTCAGAACGCAAATAATTAACTTTTCCGTTAGATATCGTTGTTCTTTTCCCCTTTCATATCCCAATCCCGGTCCCTCGACGACTTTCCGACGCTCTCCAAGATACCCTAAGATACTTGCGAGTAATATCGCCAAGGCGAAGTCGCTCTCAGCATCATGGCAAAGCCAAGCCAATCATACTGAAGTTCCCATTAAATTTTGTAACGGCACCCTTAATAGCGGATCTCTTCCTACTTGCTATCCTCGCTATTGGTAGAAGAGAGGTACGCGACGGCACAATCGGGGCAGACAGTATCCTCCCTTACAACATTATGACTTTCTTCCTTACGCTGGCATATATCGCTATCTCGATCGACTCTTCCGGTTTAATTAGGTGGTTGGCGTTCCACGTACTTGAGAAGGGACGTGGGAATGGGCGCCGACTATTCTTTTATCTCTATGCCTTCTTCTTCGCCCTAGGCAGCTTTATTGGAAACGACCCTATTATCCTATCTGGTACGGCCTTCCTTGCATATTTGACTCGAGTATCGAGTAATATCAAACATCCACGAGCATGGATCCACACTCAATTCGCCGTGGCCAATATCGCTTCAGCCATCCTTGTCTCCTCGAATCCAACCAACCTTGTACTTGCTGGTGCTTTTGGGATCAAGTTCATCTATTATACTGCAAATATGATTGTCCCTGTCATTGTTACAGCCATTGTCCTTCCCCCTTTCTTGCTATATATTGTCTTTATGGATGATTCCCTTATACCTAAAGAAATCAACATGCATAAGCTTACGAAGGAAGAGGAAGAGGAAGCTAAGGCTATGGATCACGTGAATCCTAATATTCCTGATTATAGAGGATCCGCAGAGGAGAAAGAGAAGCAAAATAAGAATAGGAACCAAAGAAAGGTTCTCTCCCTTGGAGAGATTATGTATCCTTTCCTAGACAAAAAAAGCGCAGCATTTGGAGCCTTTATTATGTCTGCGACACTTATCACCCTTCTAGCAACCAACGCTAGTGACCAAAAAACCGGCAAAGATACTCCCGTCTGCATTGTGACGTTGCCAGCCGCATTCGTCATGTTCTGCTGGGATCTTGGGTCCGGATGGCTTGGCCGGAAGAAGACGCGCGACATTGCTCGGAAGGGGAGAGAAGCAAAAAAGTGGTTTCTAGAAAATCAGGCGAGGCTAGCGGCTCCTGGAAATGAACATTCGTTGGAATCTCAAGCTCAGAGCCAGGGAGGCGCCGGCAACGGTATTCCACCGCCTCCTGCTCTTATATATCCTGCATCCGAGAGCGGCGATGATCAAACTCCCGAGTCGACTGCTGGGCTGAAATCGTCGGCCGTGATGCTATTTTCAGAAGACGATAACTCCCAGAACGGACGGTCAAGCCCAGCGATGTTAGACCGCAAAGACTCTGGTTGCCAGCCACAGGGGGTCTTAGGCATGGCATTAAGCAGAGAGGATGAGGAGAAGCGAGTTGTGTCTGAGTCAACAGACGAGGTTCTACATTACCAGGAGGATAAACGGGAAACAATGGTGTCACTCGTGAAGAAAGCATACAGATGGTCGCAAGAGACGTTCCCTACCGTCACGGCAGTGTTGTCACACTTGCCATACGCGCTCTTGCCTTTTGCCTTCTCTATGTTCATTCTAGTCCAAGGTTTGAAGTCAAGAGGCTGGGTGACGCTATTTGCCTACGGGTGGGACCATGTATGTGTAGTCTCAATTTTCTGTTTCCACTGTTCAGATTTCTCACGAGTTATGAGACATTTAAAGATTTCCCCTCTCCAACCTTTCGGTAGTCCGGACGCTGAAATTTTCTAATCAAGCAATGCTGACTCCGAATTTGTTAGTGGGTGACCAAGACAGGAACCGTCGGTGCCATTGGTGGGATGGGTTTCATTTCCGTGATTATGTGTAACGTGAGTTTCGGACACATGCCCGTGAAAGCTGAACGTGAACAGCTAATCTGTTACTCTCATCACTAGTTTGCAGGTACGAATATTGGTACTACCATCCTTATTTGCCGTGTCATCCAAGCATGGCAACAGATCCATAAGGATAACAACATTGCAATCAGCGATCGGATGTGGTGGGGAACAATATATGCCATGGCGCTCGGCGTCAACTATGGTGCGTTTAGCGCGGCGTTCAGCGCTTCACTTGCTGGTCTCTTATGGCGGGACATTCTGTCCAGGAAACACATCGAAGTAAAACGTCTCGACTTTGCGCGCGTCAACCTTCCAATTATCGCCATCGCCATGGCGGTCGGATGTGCGACCCTCACTATCCAGATATATACTGTGATGGACGACAAACCTCACATTTTCCCATCATGACCATGGCATTGCTGGGGACATAGTCAGATGATCTATATATCTCATAGCATTCCAGCTCGCTTACTCAAAGCTTGGCTCGTGTGCTGGAAAGGCGAAGATACTGGGGAAAGGTACCTCCCTGCTCAAACTCAATTTCGAGCGGGTAGGGAGGGGATTGTATCAAACCTTCCCTGCATTGCATACGGGGATACCCTCGGTATTCCTCACCACGACTCACGAAGAAATGATTACACAAGAATTCTCCATTTTTATTACATAGAAATACATACGTTCGGTAAACAATACCTTGCACACTCCTCTGCCAAGCGCTACTTCTAGAAACATCACTATCCCCCCACCCCCTATCCCTTCGTCCGGTGAGACATGTCCCGCGCCAGGCATCACAGCTAAGCGGTACATACATGCCTGACGATTTTGG
>Ga0302325_10013544_pt1 | contig 17386 bp, 12 predicted proteins | sample Palsa_T0_2_FD_201948 | JGI IMG/M metagenome (GOLD analysis project Ga0302325, IMG submission 201948) | Peat permafrost microbial communities from Stordalen Mire near Abisko, Sweden - Palsa_T0_2 | ecosystem: Environmental > Terrestrial > Soil > Palsa > Peat permafrost | place: Sweden: Abisko... | reverse complement strand
TACAGCCGGACTTCAAACCCATTTCGCTACACGGGAAATGGATTGGGAAAAGTATACTCGGCCGATTTTGGGCGCGCGATTGACCGCGAGCACACGCTGGAACCCGTGCGCAGGTTGCAGGCGCACGCCCGGGGTCAGAAAACGCTCGACGCAATGCTTTATATTGATACGAAGACTTGGCTCCCCGACGAACTGCTGATCAAGGCCGACAAAATGACGATGGCCAACTCGGTCGAACTCCGCGTGCCCCTGCTCGATCACCGCGTATTGGAATTTGCGGCGTCGTTGCCGCCCAGCTTCAAGCTGAGGGGATTCACACCAAAATACATTTTGAAGAAAGCGTTGTCTCAGAAAATTCCCAAAGAAATTCGCAACCGGAAGAAGGCCGGTTTCCCCGTGCCTTATGAGTCCTGGCTTCGGAATGACCTCAAGGACATCGTCTGGGCCGTATTGACCGACCGCAGGACAGTCGAACGAGGCTATTTCCGTAAGGAGTCCGTCGAGGCGTTACTCCAGGCCAACTCCAACGGCACCAACTATTCCAAGGAGATTTTTTCGCTGCTGAGTTTTGAGCTATGGCAGCGAACGTTTCTGGAGCGTGAGCAAGTTGTCCTACAGTAGATTTCGCCAGACCGCGATTAACCTGGCCACTGAAGCACTTTGGCGAACGCCCGGCTGTTTCGGGATTGCGAGCATGCTCGGCCCCTCCTACTCATTGCGATGCGTGGTCTTTCATAATATCGCAGATACGGAGTCGCCGTTTACCAGCGGGATGAACGTGAGTATCACCCCCGAGAAATTTGAGGCTGCGTTAAAATTTCTTACCAGGTACTACGCACCCGTGCACCTGCAGGATGTTCTGACTGATTCTGAGGGTCGAGGGCTTCCGCCCCGTGCGATGCTCGTAACCTTCGACGATGCTTATGCATCCGTTGCCGAGTGGGCTGCGCCGCTGTGCCGCCAGTATGGTGTGCCGGCTGTCTTTTTCGTGAACGCCGCATTTCTGGATAACCAACGATTGGCGCCCGATAATCTAGTCTGCTATGTGGCCAACGTGCTGGGGATGGAGACAATCAGGGCCGCTGCTCAGGCTGTCCGGGGCGCAGGAACCATCGAATTGCATTCCCTTTCCGACGTGTTCACAAGTTTCTTTCCGGCTCTTTCATTATCCGAAAGGGAAGTTTTTCTTAACGCGTTGCGGCAACTAGCAGGGATCACTGATAGTCGTATGGCGGAGGAAGCGGGCCTGTACTTGACGAGCAAACAGCTTCGCGACCTGGCGTCTTTCGACTTCGAGATTGGGAACCACACTTACACGCACGTGCACTGCAGGTCTCTTGCGCGAGAGGAGTTCAGCACACAGGTGGACAGGAACAAGGCAGAATTGGAGTCCATCTCAGGGACAAACGTGCGGTCATTCAGCCAGCCGTACGGCTCCTCGACAGATCTTACTCCCGAACTAGCGGAGCATCTTGAACGCTCCGGGCACAAGGCAATCTTTCTGAGCGAGAGTGTCGCCAATCGTCGAGGCGCTGATCCGTTTCATCTGGACAGAATCAGCGCCCGTGCCGAGAGCGACGACGCTTTGTTTTTCGAGGTCGAGGTCCTGCCTCGCCTTCGCGCCGTTCGGAACCGGCTTCTCGGATTCCCACCTCAAGACGCTCACCACGCCAGTGGAGGCGAATCGGTTTCGTGATGATTGAATCGCCACAGGTCGCGAGGAAGAACCAAATTTAATGCAGAATCTTGGCTGGCAAGTCGAGGTGGACCGTGCGACCTCTGCGGAATGGTCGAAGATGCTCGATCTGTTCGACGACGCGAACATTTATCAGACGTCCGCGTATGGCGGAGTTCGCTGGGGAGAAAAAAATCTCAGCCGCATCGTCTTGAAGCGAGACGGCGAAGTGCTGGGAATGGCGCAGCTCAGAATCATTCGCCCGACCCCGCTCAAGTTTGGCATGGCCTACCTGCGTTGGGGGCCCGTCTGGGGGCGTCGTTCCCTGCCACACGATCACGAGGTCCCTACACGGATGGCCCGCGCCATCGAAGACGAGTATTTGGACAAGAGGAAGCTCTTCCTGCGTGTCGTGCCCAACGCCTTCGACGGATCGTCGCGCGCCGCAACGGTGCAAGCTGCGTTCTGCAGATTCGCCCCGGAGCCTCTCGGCGCGGACAACACGTACCGGACGTTTGTTCTCGATCTCAATCCTTCGCTCGAAGAATTGCGAAAGGGTCTCGACGCAAAATGGCGGAACAAGCTCGCCGGCGCTGAAAAGAACGAGCTCAAGGTGATTGCAGGAAACGGAAGCGCCGAATTCAATGCCTTTTGCGGAATCTACAACCAGATGCGCAAGCGCAAGACGTTTGAAACCACAGTAGACACCGACGAGTTCGGGCGAATGCAGGAAGTTCTGTCGGAATCCCAACGCATGCGCGTCCTGATCTGTGAAGACAAGGGCGTACCGGTTGCCGGCGTGGTTGCGTCGGCGATGGGCGATTCCGCAATTTACTTGCTTGGCGCCACCAGCGACGACGGGTTGAAATCGAAGGGCGCCTATTTGCTGCACTGGACCATGATCCAGTGGCTCAAGAGCAACGGCATCCGGTGGTACGACTTGGGAGGGATCGACCCGGAAGGGAATCCGGGGGTCTATTCGTTCAAGAAAGGATTCTCTGGCGTGGACATTTGCCAGATAAATCCGTTGGTGGCATCAGAAAGTGCCGTGTCTTCTGGAATCGTCAAGGCAGGTTTGGCCGTGCAGCGCACGCTTCGCGGCTCACTGAGTCCTGTAAACCTTGCCCGCTCTCTCAAACAGCTGGCAACCAAGAATTAAGTTCAGCGCATGTCGTCTCCATCCACTTCCATAGATATTTCGGTTGTCATCGTCGGCTGGAACGCCGAGCACTACCTGAAGTTGTGCCTGGAGAGCCTGGCCGAGGCCCCGCCACGGCGCAGCATGGAAGTGTTCGTAGTCGACAACGCGTCCACGGACGGCTCCGTGGAGATGATCGAATCGAAATTTCCGTGGGTGAAGCTAATCAAGAGCGGCGAAAACCTCGGTTTCTCCAGGGGAAACAATGTGGCCATCCGGCAATGCCAGGGACGCTACGTCGCGCTGGTGAACCCGGACGTGATCGTTTTCCCGGGCTGCCTGGACGCGCTCGCGGATTTCCTGGATAAGAACCCTAACGCCGGAAACGTGGGCCCGCGAGTGCTGAACCCGGACATGTCAATGCAGAGCACTTGCCGGCGATTTCCAACTCTGTGGAACAACTTTTGTTCGGCCACTGGACTGTCCGCCCGGTTCAAGAATTCGAAGTTTTTCGCGGGCGAGCACATGTTCTACTTTCCGCATGACCGGACGCTGACTGTGGATGTGCTGGTGGGGTGCTTCTCGATGATTCGCCGCGAAGCCTTGGACACGGTGGGCCTGCTCGATGAAGGCCTGTTCATGTACGGTGATGACGTGGACTGGTGCCGGCGCGCGCGAAATGCCGGATGGCAGATGGTCTTCCACCCCGGTGGGCAGGCTATCCACGATCGAGGAAAAACCACGGCCCCGTATCCTGTTCGCTTTGCGGTCGCGCAACAACGCTCGGTCTTGCACTATTGGACCAAGCATCATAGCTCTCTGGGCGTGCTGGGAATCCGGAGCATAATGCTTTTCCATCACCTGCTGCGCTATACGTTTGCCGTTCTGTCGGGCTTGTCGAATTCAGCCAAAGGTGCGCAAAGCGACGTGCGGAAGCAAGTAAGTGGCGCTTGCCTGCGAGAGCTTCTTTCCGACGGTGTACCGACCAAGGCCTGAGGGGCAGCCGTCATCATGGGCGTATCCAGTTCCATTTCACGCTTCGCGGCCTATTACAAGCGCCACGGCGTCGGAGCGACGATCCGCCGCGCCGGCCTGTCCCTAAGACGGAAGCTCTTTTCGAACCGGATGATCCTGTTCTACTGCGACCTAGCCGAGGTGACCGCGGCTCCGGCAAATGTCCCGAGTTCTTTGAAAGTGGAGCGCCTGAAAAGCTACGCCGAACTCGACCAGCAGGATTTCAAGGAAATGATCAGTTTCTGGAATCCGACACAGGCCCGTCGAAACATATTAGAGCGATTCGAGAAGGGGGCCTCGTTGTGGTATACGAAATCCGGAGGGAAGCTGGCAGGGTATGGCTGGACTTTGCAGGGAGGGACGATCGAGCCGCATTATTTTCCCTTGGCGCAGGACGATTTACATCTCTTCGATTTTCACGTATTCCCCGGATATCGCGGCCAGGGAATTAATCCTTTTCTGGTCACCCACATCCTGCACAGCGTGAGCGGTGAATGTGGAGGCCGTGCGTTTATCGAGGCCGCAGAGTGGAATAAAGCACAGTTGTCTTCTCTTCGAAAAACTTCATTTCGGCGCATGGGTTGGGCGAGGAAATCAGCGATTTTTCATCGCCCGATTGTGTGCTGGGACCAGACCGAAGCTGTGCAGCAGGTGCAGAAAGATACGCAACGAACGGATAGAGCGTCAAACATGGCGAGGTCACATGAACGATGAACCTCAGCATAGTGTCTCTCTACCCGATCGCCCCAAGCCTCGACCAGGAGCGCACCGCTGATGGAATTTCTTGAATGATCGGGATTTCGATTTGGTCTCTAATCCCCGCTTCAGTGTGGGCAGGTCCCCTGTCCCAAATCTGGCCTGTGGGCCAGTAGTAGCAAAGGCGGTGCAGCATGTAACTTGGGCAATTGGAACGACTTGGACCAAAGGGGACCCTTAATGGCAAGGTTCTTACGCGCCGCAACCTTTATCGTCTGCTTTCTCAGTGCCGGAAGTGCCTTTGCCGCAGGTGGAAGTTGCAACTCGATTCCAGTTCCTTCTGGTGTCACGAGCTGCTTCTATATCGCTGCATCCGGGGCCGACACGAATTCTGGGACAAGCGAAGCAAGTCCATGGCTTCACGCACCTGGGATGGCGAATTGTTCCAATACATGCCGGTCGACGACACCCACCGCCGGAGAAGGATTCATCCTACGCGGCGGCGACACTTGGCACTTCGGCAATAGCAGCGCGTCGCCATACACGGGTTCGATAGCTTCTTGTAGTGCCAATAACGGTACTTGTGGATGGGTCGTTTCTTGGAATGGGTCCGCCGGCAGCCCGATCTACTGGGGCGTTGACAAGACTTGGAACGCCGGCAGTTCCTGGGCGCGTCCCATCATGACGGGCGACAATCCGACCAGCCCAACCGGAGTGGCAAGCTGCGCCTACGACGAGACGAAGTACACGCAATTTAGTATCGCCGGACAATTCTACAACGTCGTGGATAATTTTGAGTTCACGGGGATTTGCTGGAACGGAAACGAATCCAATGCTAACGAATTCAAATGCTGTACCGAAATCCTGAACTATAGCCAAGGCAGCACCACGCCATCCAATAACATTGTCGAAAACGTCTACATCCACGGCTGGACGCATGTGACTTTCAGTTGCTCGCTTGCCGGCAATGGTGAACCAACCGGAAGTTGTGACGGCGCTATCGCACTCAACGGGACCTCGAACTCTACCTACGGTCATGGTGACTTGTTAACGCATGACGTGGTCGACGGTTCAGATACCGACGGGCTAAGTATGATTGCTGTGGCCTGGGCCTGTTACGACGTGGAGGACTCTGTCTTTCGCTACAATTCTAACGCGATGGTCTGTAACAACCTTCACATTCTGGCGAATAATCTATTTGAGTACATCCTACAGTCAGGGGATGGAGTTTCGCACGGCAATGCTTGGGAATCCAACACTGAGTCTAATTCGGTAAACTCTGTCTACAACAACATCTGGCGAAACCTTTGGCTCTCGCGCGATTGTGAAGTAACGAATTGGGAGACACCTCAGATCACGGACTACTACTTCAACAACCTGATTTATAACAACGGATGTGCCGGTCCGGGCAACGGGAATTACTACGACCTCGTGGGGGGTGGTCAAGGCGGCGCGACCGGTTGGACGGCGAACGTATTCAACAATACCTGGGTGCTGCCCAATGGCGGCGCTGTTTTTTCCAACCCAGTCGGCACCACAGCCAATTTCTACAACAACGATTGCATTGTTCCAGGCGGCGGCGCCCCTTCAAGCTGCTACAGCGGCGGCGCTGGCGCGCTGAACTATCTGACAAACAAAGTGCAGGATACTTCCACGGCGGCCGGCCAGGGTTACACGTCATCGGAGATCTACGCTTATTCACCTACAGCGGCGGGCAATACTACCGTCGGGACAGGAACGAATGAGCAGGGTCTTTGCTCGGCACTTACGGGAAGTGCCGATCCACTGTTGCAAGCGGCAGGAACCGCCTGCCAGTCGGACACGGGCTATGCCTGCACCTACAGCACGAGCACGCACGCGGTTTCATGCCCCGCACGCACAGTTGTGGCCCGGCCAGGAAACGCCGGCTGGGATGTAGGGGCATATCAGCTTTCGGGCGCCCAGGGCCAGACCGGAACGCAGGCTCAGCCTCCCCAAGCCCCGACCAATTTGCAGGCAACGGTCCAGTAGATTCCGCTTTGTCCCGCTCTGCGAAGATAGCGGCGACAGGATCGCACCGTTCAAGAGCCGAAAGGGCGTAATTAAGCGGGACGGCGCCGCCATATCCATTGAGAACGACTAAGTAACGCCGCCACACCCGAAACGAGCCCAATACGACTTGCAAGAGACTGGCGCCGTTTCGACTAGATGAACACACATTCCAGGAACGACGTGGTCCCAGGCTGAGAGACCGGTTACAATTGATTGAACCAGTATGATCTTAGGCTCGACTGACGGGCCACGAAACCTTCGAACTACTCTGACCCATGGAACCTGAACACCTTAGATTTGGAGGCGGCGCGAGTGACACGCTCGTGCATCCGCTAGTAGTGGTGTGGATGCTCGTCGCTATTGTGCTGATCCTTATTCTTCCCCGCTGGAAGGCTATTACTCCGCTACTTCTGACTTTTTTTACGGTGCCGATTGGACAAGTTGTGGTGCTGGGGAGTCTGCACTTCACGGTGATGCGCATCGTGATTTTGGCCGGATTGGCCCGAATGGTCGCCTTCGGCGGGTCATCGAAAGAGAAGTTTGGAGGGGGTTTTAACGCTGTGGACCGGATAGTGGTGCTTTGGACGGTTTCGGCGCTGGTTATAGTTTCTCTCCAGTGGATGGAAATGCAGGCGGTAATCCATAACATAGGAGACTTCCTAGACGCCCTGGGCGGCTACCTAGTAATAAGATTTCTGATCCCCGACGGCCAGGCAATCCGGCGCACGATCAAGACGTTGGCTGCGATTTGCGCGATTCAAGGCGTCTGCATGATCAACGAGAAAATCAGTCATATCAACGTGTTCGGCCTACTCGGAGGGATTCCGCTTGCAGTGACGGTGCGAGATGGGCACATCCGTTCGGGGGGAGTGTTGGGTTGTCTCTACGCGGGCGCTTTCGCCGGCGTATTGATTCCCTTGTTCCTCTGGATGTGGTCGACAGGGAAAGACCGGATGGCAGCATACGTGGGAATCGCCGGGGCCACAGCCATGGTGATTACGTCATACTCCAGCACGTCGTGGATGGCTTATGGCGGGAGCATCTTGGGCCTTTGCTTCTGGCCCCTGCGCAGGTGGATGCGTCCCATTCGCTGGGCGTTTATTCTTGTTTTAGTGGGACTCCACCTGGTGATGAAAGCGCCGGTTTGGGCCCTGATCGCGCGAATTGATTTGACAGGTTCGTCGTCGGGAGACCATCGGTACCATCTTGTGGATGCGTGTATACGACATTTTGGCGATTGGTGGCTCCTCGGATACTACTATTACAACACTTGGGGATGGGACATGTGGGATCTCGCCAACCAATTTGTTGCCGTTGCGTTGACGGGAGGTCTGTTAACCCTGATCTGCTATATCGGGATTTTCAGCCGGAGCTTTTCGGTGATCGGGAAGGTAAGGAAGCAGGTGAGCGGGGACCGCACCCAGGAATGGCGCCTCTGGTGCTTGGGCTCCGCCCTGTTTGCCACGGTGGTTACGCATTTCGGGATTAACTACATGGCCCAATTACTGATGGGCTTCTTCCCGTTGCTGGCCTGCATTTCCGTGGCAACGTACGAGGTGAGGCAGACTGTAGTACAGGAAGCTGAAATCCCCGGCGTCTCTCCCGTCGCTTCGTTTCCAACTGAGTCGAAACTTCGGTTTCCAATCGGGCAAACAATATCACGGGTCCAGCCGCGCTGATCCGATACCACAGCCACGCTTCTCACTAGAAGCGTGCTCGACGGCGATCACATCGACTTCCTGAGTGTCAATAACCTCTCAACATTGTGCGGGTATCAGACTCCAGGCTCGCATCGGTCGAGCACAGGTTCCCGATCCAATGCGGTCCCACTCCTGCCGGAGAGTGCAATACTCCAGCTGGAGTTCCGCAGCGCGACGAAGATTTGACTGCTTTCAGCGGGCTGGTGCGTGAATCGAGGCGCACAGGAGATGAATCAGTGAGCAACATCAACAGTCGTGTTCGGGTCCTGCACAGCTTTCCGCTCAGACTGGGCGCAGATAGAATCTGTGGCATTGCCTGGCAGCAAGTGAACGGCTTATCCGCCGCGGGAGCGGACGTCTTGGCTTTTCCCGCCTCCATTTTGAGGCCGGTCCATCCTGACGTAAAAGTTTCCCCCACGCTCGAGAGGGGAGAGTTCCGCCTCCCATATCGGATCGTGGGCACCATGCGCGCTGTGGCTTTGCACGACCGGATCGTGGCACGCCGAATCGAGAAATTGGCCGGCCAGATAGACATCATTCACACCTGGCCTCTGGGGGCGCTTGAAACGCTCAAGACGGCCGCGAGGCTGGGGATCCCGACCGTACTGGAAAGACCGAACGCGCACACGGGCTTTGCCATGGAAGTCGTACAAAAGGAATGCGACCGCCTCGGGGTGACGCTACCGCCCGATCACGAGCACGCTTACAACGCGAAGAAACTGCGCAAAGAGGAAGAGGAGTACCGGTTGGCCAGCCGTCTTCTATGTCCATGCGACTTTGTGGTGAAGACCTTCCTCGATAAGGGATACGCGAAGGCTCAGCTCGCCCGCCACATCTACGGTTATGACGAGAAAGTGTACTACCCCAGCGACGAGTCGCGGGACCCCAAGCGCGGCCTAACGATGCTGTTCGTGGGGGTTTGCGCGGTGCGCAAGGGCGTGCACTACGCTCTGGAGGCATGGCTCAAATCTCCAGCCTCGAAAGACGGAACGTTTCTGATTGCTGGTGAGTTTCTGCCAGCCTACCAGGAAAAACTCGCTCAGATGCTTTCCCATCCGAGCGTCAAGATCCTTGGCCACCGGAACGACGTGCCGGAGCTGATGCGAAAGAGCGACGTTTTAGTGCTTCCTAGTATTGAGGAAGGCTTCGGGCTCGTGATTGCCGAGGCTATGGGCACCGGCTGTGTCCCTCTTGCGTCGGAGGCCTGTACCGAGATTTGCAGCCATATGAAAACCGGCCTGATGCACAAGGTCGGAGATGTCGAAGCTCTGACGCAACACATCACCATGCTGCACGAAAATCGCGCGATGCTCGCAAGATTCCGCGCGGCGTCTCTCGGAGCCGCCCCCGGATTCACGTGGACTGCCGCTGGGCGAGTACTCCTAGAGGCATACCGCGAAACGATTGAAGCCCACAAAGCGGGAACGGGTCGCGAGACCCGGCAAGCGCGAGAGAGCGTCTTCGTCAAATCATAGGTTTCATTTTCACCCTTCTTCTTGGGAGCTGGATGCGGTAGCGGGGCGGGTAACTGGTTGGTGGGACGCGACGGCGCCATCGTCCCACAGACAATATTCTCATAGTATTAAGAGACTGGTTCCGGGCGGAGCAAAGCAGGCAAATCGGCAGGGAGCAGGTTACATGAACCCCAGAGTATCCGTCATTATCCCAACCTACGACCGGGCAACCAAGGTGCCTAAGGGAATTGCAAGCGTCTTGGACCAGACGTATTCCGACCTCGAAGTCATCGTGGTGGATGACGGATCGTCGGATGGCACAGGAAAGATCCTTGGGGAGATGTTTGGGGATCGAATCCGCTACTTCGCCCAGGCCAATCAGGGCGTCAGTGTGGCGCGGAACAAGGGAATCGCGGAAGCGCGGGGGGAATGGATCGCTTTCCTGGACTCGGATGATCTCTGGGAGAAAGACAAGTTGGAGTTGCAAATGAAGACTCTGGAGCGATTTGGCCCCCAGTGCAGCGGGTGCTACACGGACACCAGATTATTTAACCACCCGGAGACGCGAACGCTATTCGAAATGGCCGAAGAGAGTTACAAGCATGAAGAAATGATGGGCGTCAACTCGGACGTGCTGAGACTTCTGGTGAGACCAGGGGGCGCAGGCATGGTCGTTCACTTATCCTCGCTCCTGGCCCGTACCGACATGGTAAGGAAAACGGGAGGTTTCGATCCCAAGCTGCTGTATAGCGAAGACAGTGAATTCATGTTCCGGCTGGCTATGCTCACGGGCTTCTGCTACGTCAATCGTCCGCTCGTCCGGTTCGATCGAGCGCCCGCGGAAGTTCGCCACGTGGGAGTGAGTTCAAATTGGAACAAGTCGGAATTCTTGCTTGAAGGACGGCAGCTCCGGCTCGAGGGGCTCTTGCGGTTGAGCGAAAACCTGCCGAAGAAAATCCGCAAGCTCGTTCGAGAGCAATTGGGCTCTGTCCACAGCGGGTGGACCAATTGGTATCTGGAGACCGGAGAGTACGGAAAGGCGCGCAAAGCCGTGTCGAAAGCTGTGCGGATGGACCCGAATTTCAACATCCTAATGAAATGGCTGCTGACATGGATGGTTCCCCAACTGGCGCTCCGGGCCGTACGCCACAACTTGGAGAGAAGGAAAGACTCGTCAGGTATCGTATGAGAATCCGTATTCCAAAGGCGCAAGTCTTATGAACAGCAGCTCATCGTTAGCCCCTATTTCGGTTGCGGACAACCAGGAAGCGGCCGGCCCAAGGAGTCAGGGTCCGGAGTCGTGTCCCGTTTGCGGCGACGCCTGCGCACAGGAATGGCTGCGGGCACCAGACCGATTCCACGGCAGGCAGGAGAAGTACACACTGGTGCGCTGCCCGGCGTGTTCGCTCGTTTGGCTCAGTCATCCGCCCAAGCCCGAAGAAATGCACCTGCATTATACAGATGCGTATCACAAACTGATCTCGGCAGCGGGCGACAACTCACCGGACCGCTGGCGAGGCCGTAATGCGGCCCTGCGTCCGCACAAGCAGTCCGGGGCGCTTCTCGACTTTGGCTGCAGCTCAGGATCGTTCCTCGAGACCCTCCGAGGTGACGACTGGGAACTCTATGGAATCGAAATGTCCGCCGACGGAGCACGAACAGCGGAAGCCAGGAGCGGCGCCAAAGTGTTTGTGGGCGATATCCTGGATGCGCCCTTTCCGCGAGAATCGTTCGACGTCATTACCTGTTTCGACGTGCTCGAGCATCTATATGCTCCGCGGGAGGTGATGGCCCGCGTCGGTGAATGGCTGAAGCCGGGGGGAATCTTCTACGTTTTGGTTCCCAACGTGGACTCCGCCGAGGGGCGCGTGTTTAGAAGCTACTGGCATGGGTTAGAGCTGCCGCGACACTTGTTTCACTTCTCGCCGACATCTCTCAGATTCCTAGCCGAATCGGCCGGACTCCGAGAGGTGTCGCTCGAAACGCGGCGGAATCCCGCAGTAGGGACCAGCCTGCGCTACGTTTGGGATGATATTTTCGGCTCGGTGGGGATCCGGCGAACACCTGCGGCATACCGAGCGGAGGCGAGCCTTCCCTGGAGGGCGGCGCGCAAGCTTGTTCGCATGACCGCTCTGCGTTTTCTTCTGGCTTTGGCTCCTCTGGTGGGTGGCGGAGAATCCATCCATGCAGTTTTCGTGAAGGATGATCATGGTTCGGGAGTTAAGTCCGCATAAAATCTGGTACAACCAGATACCTTCTCCTGTTTACCAAGCGCACAGAAAGATCGAATTATTATGGACGCCCATGTCAGACCAGGAGCGCTAAGAATCGTAAGATTTCTGATCATGTAACGCCAAGTAGTTAGAGGAGAGGAATGGATTTTGCGAGAATTTACGACCGCGCCAAGTTAGCGTTTGACCTACCGCTACTAGGGGGCACCCTCAGGGCTAAGGCCATGCGTGGCGGGGTATTCCTCGGAGGCGGAAGCGTCGCTGAGCAGGTTAGCCGGTTCGCCCGTAACATGGTGCTGACACGGCTGTTGGCTCCAAGCTCCTTTGGGGCCATGGCGATTGTGATGGCCTCTTCAGCAATCGTTGGGTCTTTGACCGAAGTGGGACTGCGGGCAGCGGTCGTTCATAACCCGAGGGGAGGGGAGAAGGCATACCTCAACGCTGGCTGGTGGATGGGGTTCGGACGCGCGATCAGCACATATGTCATTCTTTTTGCCATAGCCCCTTGGGTGGCCCGTTTCTATGGGATCGCAGAACTGTCTGCGTTGCTTCGAGTGGCCCTGCTTAGCACGCTTTTCGATGGCGCGATGAGTCCCCGTTCCATTCTCCCGCAGAAGGAAATGAAATTCGGGCGCTGGATCGCTATCAGCAACGGAGGCGCCATCTGTGGAGTCATTCTGACGGTAATTCTCAGCTTTATTCTTCGTGACGTGTGGGCCCTCGCCATTGGCTTTTGCAGCGAGAACGCTTTTCGTTGCCTGTTGTCCTACATTTTTTGTCCCGGGTTACCGTCACTCGGGTGGGACGGCCATGTTGCGCGGGACCTCTATAAGTTCTCCAGGGGAGTCTTCGGGCTATCGTTTCTGAATTTGATTTTCACACGCACGGACATCTTCGTATTGGGTAAACTTTATTCCGCAACGCAATTGGGGTTGTACTCAATGGGGGTGGCCCTAGTCCAGACTCCCTCGATTTTCCTCATAAGCATGTTGGGCCAAACCCTCCTTCCCGCCTTCGCACACGTTCAGGAGAATGCGGAGCGGGTCAATCGCATCGTTGTGGAGCTGACTTCCTGGCTAATCCTATTAGGTCTTCCGGGCGTCGTTGTCATTTACTTGTGCGGGCCTTCCCTTCTTACGGTCATATACGGAGCTCGATATATCCCAGCCGCCGGACCGCTAGCGGTCGCATCCGCCGTGGTGTTCTTGAATGTGCTGAATGTCATAATTACGTGCGTCTTTAACGGTGTGGGCCTTCCAGCGCTGCACCGCCGCGCGGTTACCGCTTCCGCGGTGGTGATGATAATTACGATCTATCCCGCCTGCAAGTTGCTGGGAGTAGTGGGAGGCCAGGTCGCGGCGCTGCTCGCGATTAGTGTCAGTTACCCCCTGCAAGTTATACGCATGAGAGCGCTCACCGGCTTGGACTTGTTTCGCTACGGAAAAGCCTTTCTGCCGGCGCTGCTGGTTTCAGGGGGGATTCTTGGAGTCGGTCTTGGCGCTCGCTTTCTCGGCTTCGCGACCAGACCACTCGCCAACATAGCTCTGTGCGCCGGCTGCTGTGCTATCGCCTATGCTCTGTGCGTGCCGGCTTTCTTAAGGATTAAGCAGACTGCGTAGCGATTGCTGGCCCCAACTTGTCCAGCATTCAAACTGACACCCTATGAATCCCTCTCGTCAAATCGCGGACAAGATTGGCAGTGTCCGTGACGTCAGTACCACAATGAACGAAGAGAGAGTCATATCCGCAATCCACGACCGTGGAGCTAACATGAAAATCCTCGCTGTCATCGCAAGTTGGGGAACAAAGAACGACACCTACCTTGCTCGGCTCATCCAAGAATATCGTTCGATGTCATTCGATGTCGATGTCGTGGTGTTGTCCAACTTGCCCAAGCCGGTCGGCCCAGGGGCTGAAGTCGTCGTTGTAGACTTAAAAGGTAAGAATCCGACATCGCTTCCTTTTGCGCACAAGAGGATTTTCGCCGAGCGCCTGAATGCCTATGATCTCTTCATTTACTCTGAAGACGACACGCTGATTACCGAATCGAATATCCAAGCTTACTTGAAAGCCTGTGCGGTACTCGAGGGAAATGAGATTCCTGGCTTCTTTCGCTTCGAACGCGGAACCGACGGCCAGATCAATTATCCAGATGTCCATGGACCGTTTCACTGGGACTGCCAATCCGTTCGCCGTAGGAAAGATCATGTATTCGCATCCTTCACAAATGAACATGCAGCCTGTTACGTGCTCACGCGGGCTCAACTCGAACGAGCAATTGCCTCCGGCGGGTTTCTAGTCGAGCCACACTCTGGAAAGCACGATGTCATATGTACAGCGGCAACCGATCCATACACACAGTGCGGGTTCGAAAAAGTCATTGGAATTTCTCCGCTGGAAGATTTTCTGGTTCATCATCTCCCGAATACATATATTGGGAGCATATTCGGCGTAAGTGAGTCCGAACTGGGTAGCCAAATCGAGTGTCTTGTGCAAATCGCACAAAACGGTCAAACCCCAACACCTCTTTTTCCGGTTGAATCGAAGTTAATGTACCGAAGGTTTTCGAAAAACTGTTACGAGACGTCTCAGCGTGAAATCATCGACGTAATTCCCCAAGGAACACGAACTCTGCTCTCGGTCGGATGCGGCTCGGGAGCCACGGAAGCATCGCTGGTAGGGCAGGGTCTCCGTGTAGTTGCGGTGCCAGCCGACCCCGTGTTCGCGAGCGGCGCCAGAGCCAAGGGCGTCGAGATCATAGAAGGAGATGTCGCGACAGTTCGAAAGAAACTAGAAGGCAAACAATTTGACTGCCTTCTCCTGTTAGACGTATTGCATTTAATCCAGGATCCCGGCGCGGTGATGTCTGCGTTCGCGCCGTTGCTGCGAGTTGGTGGGACAGTGATTGTGCGGGTTCCAATGGCGCTAAGATTCGCCACAGCATACAGGGCAATTCGCGGCGACCAACGCTTTAGAGAGTTGGGTAGCTACGAAAGCACGGGCATACACTTCATCTCGCGCAGGATCGTCCGGCGATGGTTTGAGAAAGCAGGGCTGCGAATCAAGACAGTAGCGACCGAGATGCCTCCTACAGTGGCGAGCGTACCTCGAGCATTGCAACGGGTGTGGAATCCGATTCGAGCCATGAGGACGGAAGTGAAAATGGTTTTTACTGCCACAAAACTCTAACTTCAGGTCTCGCCATCGATTTGTATCAGGCTTTGCTAATTTGCTTGTCCTTCATACCTCGTTTGGATGACCCGCGGCCGAAAAACCGCTATTGATGTTGATCCTGGACTTGCTGATTAGTGTTGCCGCCTGGTGGTAGTGCTGTTGACGCCCAATTCGAAGCTCCGCAAGACATTGAAGGCTTTACTTCAACGAACTCAAAAATCAGGTATGGAAGTCGGCGGCATTTTATTCAGGTCACAGCTTCAACCGAAAGGCAATGTGGAATGAAGGTTTCCGTCATCATTAGAACTTTTAATCGTGCCTATATTGTTGCCGAAGCGATCGAGAGCGCGCTGAACCAAACCTATGGCGACTTTGAAGTGTTGGTGGTGGACGACGGTTCCACCGACAGCACTCCTGAGGTCGTGCAACGGTTTCAGGACCCCAGGATCCGCTACATCCGGCACGAGAAAAACCGTGGTGTTGGAGCGGCGTGCAATACAGGCGTGGCCGAAGCTCATGGGGAACTGATCGCCTTCTTGGATTCGGACGATCTCTGGAAACCTGACAAATTGGAGCGACAGGTTGGTTGCATGGTCCGGCATCCGGAAGTGGACGCTGTGTTCAGTGACATCGAGATCATCGACGATACGACCACGATTCCGTCCCTAATTACGCTCATGAGGAGCTTTTCGAAGCTCCTGGCCAAAGACCGCAAACAACAGGAATATGTTTTCAGCGCTCGACAGTTGTACCTCTGCCTTCTAGAAGAAGTGCCGATTAAACCGACCGTTTTGCTCGTCAAGCGAGAGATTTTTGCCAAGGTTGGGCTCTTCGATCTCACCGCGCTCGGTTGCGAGGATTGGGAATTTCTCTTGAGGCTATCGTATGTGGCATGTTTCGGTTACGTAGACGCTCCCTTGGCCATTCAGAGACGCACGCCGGACGCAATTCACCGCAAATACTGGCAACAAGATCGTGTCTTCTTGATCTCGCTGTTCCGGCGGGAAAAAGCTGCCTTAAAGGAGGACCAAGAGGCCATTGCGGCCGTGAACCGGGGAATCTCCCTGCATTGTACAAATCTAGCCGGGTCCTACCTGGAATCGGGTTTGAAGGCGAAATCGATGTCCGTTTATTTGCAGGGATTCAAAGAAACGGGCGAGCCGATCATGTTGCTGCGCGCCGCTTCGACGATGCTCCCGATGCGCCTCAATACACTTCTTAAGCGCGTTGTGCGTCGGGCGTGAACTTCCAGACGGGAACATAGCTGTGTCTTTACGGCCGCTGACAACAGCGGCCGACCTCGAAGCGCTGCCCAAATAGAGAATTCGCGTGCTAACGATTCACAAATTAGCTCCATTAAGAGACCCGCGCTGGCAGTCCCTCGTTGACCGGCATCCGAATGCCTCGGTCTTCCACACCACGGCTTGGCTCGAGGCTCTGCGGCAAACCTTTGGCTACAAGCCCGTTGCCTTCACCACCTCTTTGCCGACTGGCGAATTGGCAAACGGGCTGCTCTTTTGCCGAGTCCAAAGCTTGCTGACGAGTCTGCGTATGGTTTCTCTTCCGTTCGCCGATCATTGTGAGCCTCTCTGTACATCCGAAGAAATTGAGTTTATGACGCGATACCTTCAAGGTGAGCTGGACCACCAAAATTGGAAGTACTTGGAAATTCGTCCGCTCACCGGAGGTTTCAATCAGGCAGGGAAGACTACCGGCTTTCAAGCCATCGACACGTACTGCATTCACCGAATGGACCTGCGCCTGAATCTTGATGACTCGTTCCAAAGTGTTGACGAAAATTCCGTACAGCTTCAAGAACAGCGTCCGGAACGAGCTGGATTAGTTGAGAAATGCGGCAGGTCCGAAGAATTGCTGCAAGACTTTTACCGTCTCTCGGTGCTCACGGGTCGCCGTCATCGTTTGCCGCCTCAGCCTTACGCCTGGTTTCGGAATCTGGTCCGATGTTTCGGGGATGCACTTGAGATTCGAACCGGGTACAAGGGCGAGACTCCTGTTGCTTCCATCCTTACCTTGCGCTTCAGAGACACCGTGTACTACAAATACGGAAGTTCAGACGAGAAGTTCGATTCTCTTGAAGCCATGCCATTCCTTCTCGGGAACGCGATCAGAGCAGCGAAATCCAGTGGTGCAACTCTATTTGATTTGGGACGAACGAACCCGAATGACGCGGGACTTATGGCTTTCAAGAACAAGTTGGTACCTGAACCACGGCGACTTGTGTATTGGAAATACCCTGCATCACCTGGAGATGC
>Ga0302325_10013543_pt1 | contig 17386 bp, 3 predicted proteins | sample Palsa_T0_2_FD_201948 | JGI IMG/M metagenome (GOLD analysis project Ga0302325, IMG submission 201948) | Peat permafrost microbial communities from Stordalen Mire near Abisko, Sweden - Palsa_T0_2 | ecosystem: Environmental > Terrestrial > Soil > Palsa > Peat permafrost | place: Sweden: Abisko... | reverse complement strand
CCCGTACCGCCGATGGTGACTGCTCCCGTCGGCGCCGCGCCCGTGCCCGTCCACGACAACTGTGCCGTGATCGTCACCGCAGCCGCCGATCCGTAGTCTTCCGACGACGGACTCACACTGGTCACCGGCAGCGTCGTTCCCAACTGGCTCGCGGTCACGTACTCGATGACCGGCGTCGCCGCGTTGTAGTTGGAGTTGCCCGCCTGCTGCGCTTTCACATCGCAGGTGCCGGTGCCGCTCACCATGGTGAAGGTTCCGCTCGAATACGGCGAGGGCGTGGTGCACACCGAGCTGGTTCCGTTGTTGTGGTAGAACACCGTCAAGCCGGAGCTCGACGTTGCCGCCACCGTGAACTGGCTGTTGTAGGCCGCCGTCGAAGGCGCGTTCGTGGTGAACGTGATCGTCTGATTGGCCTTGTTGACCGTCTGGACCACGCTGCCCGAACTGGCCTGGTGGTTGCTGTCACCCGAGTAGTTCGCCGTCACCGTGTCGCTGCCCGCATTCAGGCTCGACGTGGTGCAGGTCGCCGTTCCCGGATATCCGCTCACCGTGCTGTTCGCGCAGCCCGTGCTGGCGCTCCAGGTCACCGTGCCGGTGACGTCGTTCGACTTCACCTTGCCGTTGCGGCCGGCGCGTCCCTTCACGAAGCCGTTCTCGCCGCTGATGGTCGCCGTGAACGTTACTGAGTCGCCGTAGGTTGACGTGTTGTTGGTGGACGACGAGGATACTGACACGCCCGAGGTCGCCTGGTTGATGGTGAAGTTGCTGGCCTGACCGCTGCTCGACGCGCTGTAGTTGCCGTCGCTGCTGAATGCGGCCGACTCGGTGTACGGGCCTGCCGGATCGTTGTTCGGGGTGTAGGTTGCCGTGCAAGTAATGGTATCGCCGCTCGGCGCTCCGCAGCTCGTCGCTCCGTAGGTTCCCGGACCGTTGCCGCTGATGCTGATGTTGCTCGCGTTCGGCGCGGTGCCGCTGCCCGACCACGACAATACTGCCGTGATCGTGACCGGCGTGTTCGCCGCGTAGTCTTCATTGTTCGGGCTCACGCTCGTAACGCTGATCGAGGTCGTCGCCTCGCTCACCGTCTGGGTCGTGCTGCCCGACCCGTTGGTGTGGTTGGGATCGCCTGAGTAGCTGGCCGTGACCAAGTCACCGCCCACCGCCAGACTCGACGTCGTACAAGTTGCGGTTTGCGGAGGATTCCCCGTGACCGAACTCGATGAGCAACCCGTGTTCGCAGTCCAGCTCACCGTACCGCTCAGAACAGATGACTTCACTTTGCCCTTGCGCGTGCTGCGGCCCTTTATCTCCCCGTTGTCGCTGCTGATCGTCGCTGTGAACGTCACCGACGATCCGTAGGCCGACGGGCTGCCGCTGGACTGCACACCCACGGTGGTGTTCGAGGTCGTCGCGTTCGTGTACTCCGTAACCGTGGTCGCTGCGCTGTAGTTGCTGTTGCCCGCCTGATTCGCGATCACCGAGCAAGTGCCCGTGCCGCTGGTCATGGTGTAGGTCGCGGTTCCGTTGAGGTTATCCACGACGCTGCAGGATCCCGCCGCGGTAAAGGCTACCGTCAGGTTGGAGCTGGCGGAAGCCGCGACGCCGAAGCTGCTGCCGTACTCATCGTTCGCCGGAGCGTTCTGCGAGAACGTGATCGACTGGCTGGCCTGGGTGATGTTGAACGTGCCGCTGCCCGAACCGCTGTAGCCGGATTGAGTGATCGTGCACGATACCGGATAGCTGCCCACGTTGGTGTCGGGATAGCCCGTATCGCTGTAGCTCAGACCCGAAGGATTCGTCGTCACCGTGGGTGACAGCGCAGAGCCCGTATAAGCCTGACTCAGGTTGCTGAACGTACACGTCGCGGCGACGATGCAAGGCGCGCCGCTGCCAGCACCCCAAACGCTGCTGCACACCAGGTTCTTGGCGTTAACGCTGCCGAGACCGGTTGCCATATCCCAGCCGGGTGCAGCACCCCATGCGGGTTGATAAGTTGAGGCCGCGGTTGTCAGGCTCGTGTTCGCTATGGCTAGTGCGCCGCTACCCACACCCGTCAATGTGATCGGGGAGTCTGGGCCGTAGCCCGAACCGCCAGCCGTAATGGTGATGCCGCTGACGTAGTTCGGTCCCTGGCCCTTGGTTGTGTTTGTGATTTCGACGAGTTCGCCGTTGAACTCGGTGGTCGTGCCGTAGCTAATCATGAAGTTGCCGGCCGCGCCTGTCGTCTTGTCGGTACAAGTGACCGTGTTGGTGTGAGATCCCGTGCCGACAGCGCAGGTTGCCCAGCTATTGCCAGTGAAGCCCGTTACCAGGTCCGAAGCGCAGACTGCCGTGGTTGAGCAGGAGGGCATCACATAGCTTGTTGGGGATCCGCCGGTTGGGCCTGAGATAGTGAGAGTCATACCGGCCACATCGGCCCCGGAATACTCAAATGCAGCCGTCCAAACGGACCCGGTGGAGCTAGTGCTGACCGTTGCGGTACAAGTTGCTTGCGTGCCGCCTGCGTACAGCGTTGCCCCGCTAGGTGCCTTGTACGGGTTGTTGTTGCTTGGCCCTGCGATAGTGCAAGTGGGAGCTGTGGTGTAACCGCTGCCGCCCCAAATCACCGTAGCGGCGGTAATCACGTCAGTACTGGTGGCGCCATGAGTGCCCGACGGCTTGTAGCAGTGGGCGTCGGAGTAGTTATCTTCGCAGCCGAGACTGATATCGCCCTGGGTCACGTCATTGAAGACGCACGAATTGCCTGGGCCGCCGTTGCCGCTCGAGTTGCAGGAGGAACCAGCGAACGTGCCACCGGACGTGCCGTACTCATTCTGGGCGGCCTGGTAATAATTGGTGAGAGCGCCAATGCCCCAGTTCTCACCTGTGTATTGATTCACCAGCGCTTGAATGCCCGCCAGAGTTGGAGAAGCGACGGAGGTTCCGCCGAATCCTGACCAGGTGCTGGGCGCTCCGGTACAAGCAGCCGCACCAGCCGACGATTGGGAGAGATCGTTCCAGCAGACGGTTTGGAAATGTCCCCACTCGCCGTTCGAGGCAAACATGGAAACGTCAGGAATATCGCGGACGCCGTCCGAGGGCTGTCCGAAGACAGCTTTACCACCCGACAGCGACGAGCCCGTTTGGAACGCCGGTTTAGGATAGCCTTGGCACTCGGGCTGAACCACGCCCTCGGAGTAGGCTCCCACACCCTCCGCGCCCGTAGCGCAATTGCTGGGGCCGCCAGCGCCACCGCCCTCACTCATGAAGTTGGTAGTGGCATCACCTGCAGCCAAGTTGCAGAATCCACTGGTACCGTAGGTTGTGTAGGTACCGCTGACATACTCTGCGATCAGGACGCTGCCGCAGCCGTCGTTCCAGGGAATTTCGGGAATGTAGCCGGTCGCAGACTCATAGGTGGAACTGTTGGTGGCGTTCCAGTAGGTGCTGAGCGGGACCGTCGAGGTCTGTCCACCAAGTGTATTCACGATCTTCGAGTCGAAAGTGTCCTCGAAGTCGGTGCCACCGACGGCAACGTTGTATGGAGTTTCACCCCAGCCAGTGATACTCAAGCTCGCAAGGACCCCATACTGCGGGTCGGCGGACTCATACCCAGATTCCAGAGCCGACGGACCGCCATCGCCCGTCGACACAAAAACCGTGATGCCCTCTGCAGCGGCAGTTTGATAAGTGTTGTAAAAGGCTGCGTTGCCTCCGCTACCGTTGCTGGCTTCGGCTATGCCGTAGCTGACGCTCACAACGCCGGGATATGGGCCGCTGGCATTGACGAGTCCCTCCAAGGCGAGGATGCCGCCAAATGTGATCGTGCCAGAGGGGCACGAAATCAGTTCGACTTCTGCGTTGGGCGCGACGGTTGTGGCCATTTCCACATCGATAGCCGCTTCGCCATCATCGCCGTTAGCGCCCGGATCGGTACATCCAGGATGTGATTCAACATAACTGCCGCTCGGTCCGATGATGTTCAGTCCGAAGGTGTTGCGGTAGGTCGTCCACTCGGTTCCGGTTCCTGTGGTGTCGTAGGTGTCCGTGTCTTCGACCACGGCAATGATCTGGCCGGTGCCGGTGTAGCCTGCGGCATAGAGGGGATTCAGGTTGTAGATGGCCTCAGTATCGCCTGCGGTGACGGCGTAACAAGTTCCTGGGAAAGTCGCTAAAGAGGTGCTGCTGCATCCCGCGAAGGTGTAATCCGGCTTCGCCTTGTACATGGGCTGCGGCTTGAAATCATTCAGCGAGACGGTGGCTCTTACTACTGGCGCCAGTGCCGCGGGAATCTGCGGGTCGCTCATGTTTGCGATATGCGTCTGGCCGTTGACCTGTATCGTGTGCATCTCGGTGTGGAGCGCGCCGCGGATCTGGCCGGCGTTACCCGAAAAATCGATCATCATTGTTGCGGGATAAATTTTGTTGATGCGAAACCCGTGCGACTCGAGCCAGCCGGTGACCGCATCGATATCTTCCTGGGCCACTCCGAACTGGCTGCCGACTTCTTCGCCGCTGAGCCACTGGTGGAAATTCGGCGAATTGCGGTCGTTCATTTCATTGATCAAATTCTCCAGCGCCTGCTCTTGCTGCGGGGAGCGCTGCAGCTGCAACAGGATGTGCTCGAGGTTGAGGCTATCGGGAACCCGGCCGAGGTCGTTCTTCTTGTTAGCCTCGAGCCGCGTGTTGCCCGACAGCGTGACCCGAACGCTGTCGTCCACGGGCTGAGTGATTCGCTGTTGCGGGAGCTCGGACGGGGCCAGGTGCGGGCGGGGATGAGGACGGGGCGTGGCGGCGGCAAAGGCCGCGCTGGTTAGGCCAGAGCTGAGGAGAACGACAACCGCAAGGATTGTCAGGATAACGCACACACGGGTGCGAGACTGGGCAGAAGCGCGCATAGACAGCCTCCGAAACAAGGACTTCAAAGTTTTTGAGCTTGCTTACAGGCGTATCCCGTGAGTGACCATCTCCAAGGGGGAACTTGCTACGGGGCCCATGAATGAGATCAGGTATAGATTTCCGGAAGATTGCAACGCCGGATACAGGGAATAAATGAATGGTAATTTAATGTCAACAACAATCTTGCGAAACACGCGAAAAAATATGTTTGTGTGGCACTCCGGTGTGGCCGCAATCGCACGATAGTCGCAAGTTTGCAGGCGAAAGGCTTCGGTTTGCTTCTTCGTTACATTTCGAAGTGAGAAGAAGGACTCTGAGAAGGACGACCGGCTTGCGAGAGCCAGCTAATGGGCTGAACTAACACGATTTAGTTGATCGAGATAGTTTTGTACTTCAGCGACGGCGCCGGCGTAGCGGCTGTCGCCTTGCGCCAGCTTGCGCAGCAGAGCCAGGGCTTCCTGATAGTGAGTGCGCGACTCTTCGAATCGATTTTGCATGCCTTCCACTCTCGCCAGGTTGGTCAGCGCCATGGCAAGGTCGGGCGCATAGACAACAGGATTCTGCTCGGCAAGTTGCTGATCGATCTGCAGGGCTTCTTCGAAATGGCGGCGGGCATCGTCCAGGTGGGACTGGAGCGCGTCGAGCATGCCGAAGTTTTCCAGGGTCTGGGCGAGCTGCGGGCGATACACTGCGGGACTTTGTTGCGCGAGCCGGCGGGCAATGCGCAGAGATTCGCCGTAGTGGTCGTGGGCATCCTGCCAGCGGTTCTGGGCTTCATCGAGCAGGCCGAATTCGCTCAGGACCATGGCGGTGTTGGGCAGATATTTGGCGGGAGCCTGGTCCACGAGTCCGCGATCGATCTGCAGAGCCTCGGCATAATTCTGGCGGCTTTGATCCAGCCGGTTTTGCAGGCGGTCCATAGCGCCGAGATTGCTGAGGATGGCGGCGAGGTAAGGGAGATAGGCGTCGGGATTGACTTGGGCAAGCTGGCGGTAGAGTTTGAGGGCGGCCTCGTCGTGGGCGCGGGCTTCGTCGAGCCGGTTTTCCATGCGATCGAGGTTGCCGAGATTGTTCAAGGTGCGGGCCAGGTCCCAGCGCGAGGAGTCGGGATTCTTCTCGGCGAGCGGGCGGCGGAGTTCGAGCGCGCGCTCGAAGTGGCGGCGGGCTTCGTCCATGCGGCCTTGCGGGGAGTTGAAGTCGTCGAGATCGTGCGCGGTCATGGCGGAGTCGGGATTCATCAGCGCATTGCCCAGAGCGTTGTGGGTGAAGGGAGTTTCCTCGAGGGCGAGAGTCTCGAGCGCGAGAGTGTGCGCCCAGAGGTCGTAATCGCTCTCCCAGTAGGCGATTTGCGCGTGGGTGACGACGCACAGAGCGCATAGAACCAGCAGCGAAGGAATCACACGCCAAACGGTGGGGATGTGTTTCGCGTCGGCCAGGTCGGCCAGACCGAAGGAAATCATGAGGAAGATTCCGATCAGCGGAACATAGGCGTAACGGTCGGCCAGGGCTTGCTCGCCAACCTGCACGAGTCCGATGACGGGAATCAGAGTGCCGAGGAACCAGAACCATCCCACGGGCAGATAACGCCTGGTGCGAAAGACGATGACCGCGGCAGTGATGGCGATCAGGACCAGGGCAGAGAGAATCCACTGCCAGGCCGGTAGCGCAAAGATGGAGTGGGGATAAAAGGCGAGGCGCGCAGGCCAGACTGTCTTCCACAAATAGAGACCGTAGGCGGCAAGCGCATTTTCGACGCGCGAGGCGAAAGAGTATTCCTCGAACGTGTGTACGACCGAATGTTGCGCCTTGAGGGTCATCCAGCAACTGACGGCGGAAAGAAAGAGCAGGGGAAGCTTCTCAAGCAGGAGAAAGGCGAATGAGATTCGGGGCGCGTGCGCGGCTTGTTGATCGAAAGAAATTCGCTTCAGCGGCCAATAGTCCAGCAACAGCAGCGCGAACGGCAGAGTGACGAGCATGGGCTTGGCCATGAGCCCGGCAAAAAACAAAGCGGCCGCCAGCAGGTAGCGCCGCCAGTTCGGCCTTTGGGCATACCAGGCGTAGGCAAAGATCGTAAGCAGGAGAAAAAATGTGCTGAGAACATTTTTTCGCTCTGCGATCCAGGCGACAGACTCGACGTTGAGCGGATGCAAGGCGAACAGGGCTGCGGTGAGCAGGCTGGGTCCGGCGCGCTTTGTGACCCACTGCAGAAGCAGAAAGAGCAATACCGCGTTCAGCGCATGGATGAATACATTGTCGAAGTGATGGCCGGCAGGATTCAGGGCAAACAACTGGTAATCGAGCGCGTGCGAGAGCCACGTAAGCGGATGCCAGTTCGCAGCCTCGGTGGAGGTGAACGCCCACTTGATGGTGGACCAGCTCAGGCCGTCATGAACGTGCGGGTTGGCGGTAACGTATTCGCGATCGTCCAGGATGAGAAACGAATGCCCGGTCGCGGGGACATACAGCGCGATGGTGGCGGCGGCAAGAACGGCGCTGAGAGCGGCATTCCGTCTGTTGGCAGAAAAGAAGGCCGCGGGCGACTGCAGCTCTTTTGCATTCTGCCTGGCGGAGCTTTGGGTGCGAGTCTTTGAAGAAGTCCTGGAACGGCTCATCGGGCGAACAACGCTAATCGCTGATATTCGGCCAGATCAGCATACACTCGCTCCTGTGTAGAATCGTCGAGTTGCATGAGCCCCGCCAGAAAAAGATCGAACCCACGCGCCCGAGAACGGAGCAGGCCGAAAGGCGAAATTCGCCAAGCCGAACCTTTCCCCGGCGGCACGAAGCGGATCGCCGGGCTCTGCCTGTTGCTGGCTGCTGTAACCGTTGCGGTTTACAGTCCGGTCTTCGGCCATCGCTTCGTGCTCTGGGACGATCATGACTACATCACCGCCAACCCGAACCTACGCGGCGGACTCGGCTGGAGTACGGTTCGGTGGGCGTTCACGTCCACTTACGCTTCGAACTGGCATCCCCTGACGTGGCTTTCGCACGCTCTTGACTACCAGTTGTTTGCATTGAGTCCGGCGGGGCACCACGTCGAGAGTGTGCTGATCCACACTCTGAATGCGGTCCTGCTGTTCTGGTTGCTGGCGTGGACCAGCAAGCGGATATGGGCGAGCTTGTTGGTCGGGGCCTTGTTTGCATTGCATCCGCTCAACGTGGAAGCGGTGGCGTGGGCGGCGGAGCGAAAGAGCGTATTGAGCACGCTGTTCTTCCTCTTAGCGATTGGCGCTTATGTGAGGTACGTCCAGAAGCGGGACTGGCAGCGATATTTGGCCGTAGCCTTACTCTTTGCCGCGGGGCTGTTGGCCAAGCCCATGGTCGTTACTCTGCCGTTCGTCTTGTTGCTGCTCGACTATTGGCCGCTTGATCGACGCGAAAACGACAGGCTGGCTGGATCGGGACCGGACAGCGGGGCAAAATCGTTCTCAAGGCTGCTGATCGAGAAGATTCCAATGTTTGCGCTTTCGGCCGCGAGTGCGTGGATCACCTTGCGGGCGCAGCGCGGGGCGGTTCATACCAGGGAATTTTCGTTTGCCTTGCGCGACGAGAATGCTTTGGTGGCGTACGGAGATTACCTGTGGAAGATGATTTGGCCGGCACACTTGGCTGTGCTCTATCCCCACCCAACCAATTGGCTTCCGCTATGGCAGGTATTTCTGTCGGCCGTGGTTTTGCTGGCGGGAACGGCTCTGGTTTACATTTTTCGAGGCAAGCGCTATCTGGCTGTGGGATGGTTTTGGTTTTTGGGCACGCTGGTTCCGGTCATCGGCCTGGTACAGGTAGGCGAGCAAGCGATGGCCGATCGCTATGCCTACATTCCGCTGATTGGAATCTTCATCATGATCGCCTTCGGTCTCGACGATGGGGCCGAGGCAAACAAGATACCTCCGCTGTGGCGCGCGATTCCCGCGCTCTGCGTGTTGGCGGCGCTGAGCTTCGTCACCGTGCGCCAGATCGGCTTTTGGCGGAGCGAGTACGCGTTGTGGGCGCATACTGTGGCAATTACCCAGCAGAACCCGATGGCGCATGTTTTCCTGGGAGCGGCGCTGCGCAACCCCGACGTGGCGATGGCCGATGAGGATCTGGAAATCCTCGATACAGAACAGAAGCAACTGGATGCGGCCCGCGGCAACTATGAGCAAGCGGTTGGTCTTTACCGAAAACTTGCACGCCAGAATTCGGCGAGATACCTACCTGATTTGGCGGGAGCGCTGGCCGACCTCGCGAACGTGAATCGACGCCAGGAAAATTACGTCCAGGCGCGCGACTGCTTCGACGAAGCCCTAGAGGATTACCGCCAACTGGATCGCGAAAAGCCGGGCGCGTACTTGCCCTTTCTGGCAGTGATTCTTGACTACCTGGGCTCGATTGACCAAATCCAGAACCGAATCGACGCAGCCCAGATGCACTATGAAGAGGCGATGCTGGATTACCGGCGGCTGGACGCGCAAACCCCGGGCAAGCATCAATCCGAGATTGTTGACATCCTCATGGAACTGGGAAGCCTGCAAAAGTCCCGGGCGCAGACGAGCATCACCGATCCCAATTCTAAAAAGCCATAAGAGAAAGGCTGCTGCCTGCTTCCGCAGGCAGCAGCTTCGTCTTTGATCAGCTACCGCGCCTCGGCGCTAGTTGACCGTCACCGTGACCGGCGGCGTCTGGCCTGAGCTGTTGCTGCCGGTGTGGTTGGCATCGCCGGGGTACGAAGCCGTAAGCGTCCACTCGCCGGTCTGGCTGAACGTCAGCTTGCAGCTACCCTTGCCGGTCGCCGAAGCCACTGTCCCCGTGCAGGTCTCCGTCGACAGACCCGGGCCGCTGGCCGTCAGCGTTACCAAGCCCGTGGGCTTGTAGCTGGTGACGGTGAAGTCCCCGGTCGTGCTGGCGGTTCCCGTCTTGCCCAGCGTGATGGTCGCGCTCGGCGAAGTGACCGAGATGGTGGTCGAGTCTAACAGCACCTGCAGCGTTACCGATGCAGTCGCAGTACTGTAATTCTTGTTGGTCGGCGTAAAGGTCGTGCTCAGGGTTATGTTGCCCGCATCCTCAATCTTGCCCGATGCCGGCGTGTACTTGAACGTGCCGGCGATGTTAGCCGACGCGTTCAGCTGAGTCGAACTCAACTTCACGCCGTAGTCGATCGGAGCCGGCGTTCCCCAGGTGATGACGGGAGTACCCTTCGCCGCCGTTCCCGACTGCGACAGAGTCGCCGAGTTATAGTTTGCGTCCGCGGCCCACGTCGCCTTGACCGTGCAGGTTCCGCTGTCCTTCAGGATGGTCACCGTCGATCCCGACAGCGAACATACCGTAGAAGTGGAATCCGTGATCGACGCCGTTGTGCTGGCGTTGGTTGTGGCCACGAGCGTGTACGTGTTGTTGTAGGGCAGGCTCGCAGGCAAGCCGGTGAACGTGACCGTTGGGGTGGCCTTGGTGGCATTCGCCGTCTGCGTGATCTGCGGGGCAGCCGTGTAGTTCGCGTTACCCAGCTGGTTGGCAATCACGAAGCAGGTGCCCGAACCGCTGGTCACGGTGTAGGTAGCACCCGCGTTCGTGCACGACCCGGCGCTGGTAAACGCCACCGCCAAGCCCGAACTGGCCGATGCGGCGACCGTGAAGCTGCTGTTGTAGACCGCGCTCGACGGAGCGTTCGTGGTGAACGTAATCGTCTGGCTGGCCGGATTGACCACCTGGCCTCCGTTCAACGTCGCAGAGCCGCCGTTGTGGTTGGCGTCGCCGGAGTAGTTAGCCGTGATGACGTCAGTGCCTCCGCCAAGGCTCGACGTGGCGCAGGTCGCCGTACCTGGGTTGCCGGACGCGACCGTGGTGGTGCCGCAACCGGTGTTCGAGCTCCACGTCACCGTGCCGGTTACGTCGTTCGACTTCGCGTTAGCGCCGCGACGCGTGATCAGCCCGTACTGTCCGTTGATCGTCGCGGTGAAGGTTACGGACTGACCGTAGTTTGAGGGATTGAGCGTCGAAGTCAGGCTCATGCCTGCACTCGCCGAATTGACGGTTTGTCCGCCGGCCAGCGTGCCCGTGCTGCCCGCGTAGTTGGAGTCGCCTGAGTAGACAGCGGTGACGGTGTGAGAGCCCACCGCTAAGGTCGAGATGCTGCCCGAACTGGCGGTTCCCGACACAAGAGTGACCGGCGATCCGAAAGCGCTCCCGTCGATGTTGAACTGCACCGTTCCAGTCGCTCCGGCCGTCACATTGGCAGTGAAGCTTACGGCCTGGCCATAGACGGACGGATTCAGGGTCGACGACACGGTTGTGGTCGACGCGTTCTCGCTTACCTGCTGGCTTACGCTGCCCGAGCCGCCATTGTGGTTGGCATCGCCGGAGTAGGTTGCGGTAATCGACTCGGTGCCGACGGGCAAGCTGGAAGTGGTGCAGGTCGCGGTTCCAGGATTACCCGAAGTGACCGACGTCGTGCCGCAGCCCGTGTTCGAACTCCACGCCACCGTGCCGGTCACGTCGTTCGACTTGGCCTTGCCGCCGCGATGCTTCAGCAGTCCGTACTCGCCGTTGATGGTTGCCGTGAAGGTGACCGCTTGCCCATACCCCGACGGATTCAGGCTTGAGCCCACGCTCACGCCTGAGGTCGCGACGTTGACAGTCTGTCCGCCCCCGAGCGTGCCCGAACTGGCCGCATTGGCCGAATCGCCGGAGTACGCCGCGGTCACGGTATGAGTTCCCGCTGCCAGCGTGGAAATGTTGGCCGATGTTGCGGTGCCGGATGCCAGGGTTACCGGCGATCCGAAAGCGCTGCCGTCGACGCTGAATTGCACGGTTCCCGTCGGCGAGCCCGAGCCGCTGACGTTGGCCGTGAAGTTCACGGCTTGGCCATAAGTAGACGGATCCAGGCTGGACGCTACGCTGGTACTCGTCGCGTTGAGTGGGTTGACGACCTGGCCGCCGGAGACCGTGCCGGATGCGCCGTTGTGGTTGCTGTCACCCGAGTAGGTCGCCGTGATCGTATCGGTGCCTACAGACAGCGTGGAGGTGGTACAGGTTGCCGTCCCCGGATAACCCGAGATGGTGCTGGCGCTGCAGCCGGTATTCGAACTCCATGTCACCGTCCCGCTGAGCACATTCGACTTCACCCGACCGCTGCGATCTGTCCGTCCTTTGACCGAGTTGGTGTCGCTGGTCACCGTCGCCGTGAACGTCACAGATTGGCCAACCAGGGAGGGATTCAATCCTGAAATCACGCCAACACTCGCGTTCGCGGATGTCGCCGTGATACTGGCTGAAGCGCTGCCCGACGCGTAGTTCGAATCGGCAGCCTGCGTCGCCGTTACCGTACACGAACCGGCGCCGCTCGTCATCGTGTACGTTGCGCCTGAGTTCGTGCACGCTCCGCCGCTGCTATAAGTTACTGTGCCCGAGCCCAGGCCCGAAGCCGAGATAGCAAAGCTCGAGCCGTACTCCGCACTTGCCGGCACGCCGCTCAACGATACCGTGTTCGCAGCCAGTGTCGCGTTCACCGATTGCGACGTGCTCCCCGAATTGTAGTTATTGTCCGCCGCCTGCGTCGCCGTCACCGTACAACTGCCGGAGCCGCTGGTCATGGTGTAGCTCGCGCCCGCGTTCGAGCACGATCCACCATTCGTGTAGGTGATCGCGCCTGTGCCTTTGCCGGAAGCCGCAACTGTGAAGCCTGAGTTATATGCCGCGCTTGCCGGAGGGGCGGTCGTGAACGTCACCGAGTTCGCGATCTTGGTCGCCGTGACATTCTGCGATGCGTTCGCCGAGTTGTAGTTATTGTCCGCCGCCTGCGTGGCAGTCACAGTGCAAGCGGTGGTGCCGCTCGTCATCGTGTAGTTTGCGCCGGTGTTCGAGCAACCGCCGCCGCTGCCGTAGGTGATCGCGCCCGTACCTTTGCCGGAAGCCGCAACGGTGAAGCTCGAGTTATATGCAGCGCTTGCCGGAGGCGCCGTGGTGAACGTCACCGTATTCGTGGCCAGGATTGCGCCCGTGGACTGCGAGGCGCTGCCTGAAGCGTAGTTGGTATCGGCTGCCTGCGTCGCCGTCACGGTACAAGCAGTCGTGCCGCTGGTCATGGTGTAGGTCGCGCCCGAGTTCGAGCAACCTCCGCCGCTCGTATACGTGATCGCACCCGTGCCCTGGCCCGACGCCGCCACCGTAAAGTTGCTGCCGTACACCGCGCTCGCGGGCACATTGCTCAACGTCACCGTATTCGTGGCCTTGGTCGCGGTCGTGGACATCCAGTTGATCGTCCCAATAGCTGCGCAACTGCTATTGCCGGCCACGGAATACTGTAGCGTGCACGTTCCTGCACCACTGGTCATGGTGTAGGTGGCGCTCCATTCGGGAATGCCTCCCACGACTTGCTCGGTAGTCGGGCCAACGCTGCACACGCCCGAAGCCGTGTACGTCACCGGCAATTCACAAGTGGTTGTACCGGTAACGGTGTAGAAGCTGCTGCCGTAGGGGGCAGTCGAAGGCGGGCTAGCTGGGCTCGAAAGGTCATACCAGACCTGTCCGACTAGCGTGGTTTGGGTTACCGTGGGTGCCGCGGCGTAATTGCCGTTGCCCGCCTGATTTGCGATCACCGAGCACGCCGTGGCGGAGTTCGTCATGGTATAGGTCGCGCCCGAGTTCGTGCATCCTCCCGAACTTGTGAATGTCACTGCCAGGCCCGAACTCGCCGTCGCCGCCACCGTGAAGTTATTGCCCGCGTACGCGGACGGCGGTGCGTTTGTCGTGAACGTGATCGTCTGACTGGCCAGAGTCGCATTCGTCGTCTCGGTCACCTGCGTGGCCGCCGAATAGTTTGTGTTACCAGACTGATTCGCAATTACCGAGCAAGCCGTGGTACCGCTGGTCATGGTGTAAGTTGCGCCCGAGTTGCTGCAGCCGCCCGAACTTGTGAACGCCACGGAGAGGCCAGAACTGGCTGTCGCGGCGACTGTGAACTGACTGTTATACGCCGCGCTGGACGGAGCATTTGTAGTGAAAGTAATCGTTTGGCTGGCGGTCGTTGCAGTCGTCGTCTGCGTGACTGTGGGCGCCGCGGAGTAGCTGCTGTTGCCGGCTTGATTGGCGATCACCGAGCAAGAGCCCGCGCCGCTCGTCATGGTGTAGGTCGCGCCGGAGTTCGTGCAGGAGCCGCTGCTAGTGAAGCTCACCGCCAATCCGGAGCTGGCCGTCGCCGCTACGGTGAACTGGCTGTTATAAGCGGCGCTCGACGGAGCGTTTGTGGTGAACGTGATCGTCTGCGCCGTCTGACCGCCTGTGGGCGCCAGAAGGTTGATCATGCCGCTCCCGTTCGGACTGCCCCATCCGGTGCATAGATCGTAGCCAGTGATTGCGGAATAGGTGCCGCAGCTTCCGCTGGGGACATCGTGGAGGTAGGTGCCATAGCTTCCGGTCAAAGCCGCCGGATAAATGATTGGATTGATAAAGCCGATCGATTCGCCGTTGGCTGCCGCCTGCTGATTCGCCAGAGCCAGGTAGCCCGCCCACATAGGCGCGGCAAAGCTGGTTCCACCCAACCCGGTGGTGCAGGATTTTTGGTCGGCACAATAGTAAAAGCTGAAATTCGCGTTCGCCGCGACATCAGGACCGTTCCGCAAAGTCGTAGAGCCTTTGTTCGACGACGTAATCACGCCCGAAAGCTGCTGCCATGACGGGATCGGAATGGAATCCGGCGAGATGCCGCCGCCGCTATCGGCCCATGCTGTTTCCGAAGACCAGGGGCCGGCCGCGCCGGAGGTTGTAAGGTCCGTTCCGCCGACGGAAACGATATTCGCATCGTCCGCTGGCCACGCCTCGTTCGATGCGGACCACGCGGAGGAGTCGCCGGCCGCGGCAAAAAAGTTCTGGCCCTGCGACGCCATCTGCTCAAAGTACGGGTCCAGAGTGCTTGCGTCCGCCGGGGTCCAGCCCCACGAGCAGCCGATCTGCATACTCAATGGCGCATCGGTGGTCGAAACCATCGCGCTGATGCAGGCCGTATCGCTGATGTTTCCCGTGTTGTTGGCTAAGACGTCGCCACACACGTACATATAAAGCATGGTCGAGCCGGGAGCCATGCTCATCGCTTGCGTCATGTCGATGGTCTGCTCAGTGTCGTCACATTTGCTACTGCCGCTATCGAGGCAAGCCGTGGCGTACCCACCTGTCGAGATGAGCGTGGGAATGTAAGGTTCGGTTTGTCCAACCTTGCTGTAATAGGTGCTCAGGTCGGTCAGATCGGCGCCCGCAAACTCAAATAGCGCGATGTTCTGGCCTGAACCGGTAAGCGCGCCCGAACCGCAGGTGCCGCCGCAATAATAAGCCGCGCGCATGTCGCTGCCGTAAAAGTTTCCCGAAGGGCCAGAGCCGGTGATGTTCGACACCGTGTTCTCGGAATTCGTCCCTTTGGCTTTCGCCTTGTCGCTCTGCTTGACGTACATGGCATGCGGCTTGGAATCGTTGTCCAAACCCGTGACGTGCCAAGGCTGGAATGGAAGATTAACCGTGGGCTCGCGGTCGACCGCAAAGAACTGACGATTCTCGCTAGGGTCTTGATATACGCCCAGGGTCACATGGAATGCTTTCTCGATGTCCGACACCGCGCCGCTGAGCCATAGGTCTCTGCCGTCGCGGGTTCCGCCGATGACCTCAAGACCGCTGGCTTGCGCGAAATTCACAAGCGTGTCCCAGTCTTGCTGGGTGGGACCAAACCGGGCGGTAAACTCCTGCGGAGTGATGAACTGATGATAGAAAGCGCTGGTGGGATCGTAGAGTTGCGTCAGAAAATTCTGCAGCCCGACGCGGTCGCGTAGCGCAAGCACGACGTCAAAGTGCAAGGTCTGGTTCGCAGGAAGCCGTCCCACCAGCGGCGCCTGTCCGCTGCTAACTTCCGGGCGCACGTGGCGCGTCAAGAACGGCTGCGCGGTCTGCCCGAATGAAAAGAGTGCAAATGTCGTAAGGAAGGCGATGGCTACTGCCACTGCCAAGAGAGTGCGCTTTTTTTGGGTCACGATATCCTCCCCGAGGATGGGTCTGAAGTCACCTGCATTTTGCTTGAGTGCGATTCGAGCCCAGGCAGAGCTCCGCCCGCCGCGTGGAAAACGGGATGGAGTATTTGGCGCTGAGGTATGAAACTACCTTGACGAATCAATGCTCTCCTGGGCCCCTGGGTCTAAATCTTCCTGCAAATACAACCAGCGTTCCGTAACGAATCCAAACTCTTCTCGACTCTCTTCGGCGCGGCTCTCTTCGGCGCACCGGGCTCGCAGATTCCTGCCCAGGTTTTCCTGGGCCGCTCGCTTTAGCCCTTGTTCTGGCGCGTCACAGCGATGCTACGGCGCCGTTGTTGTCTGCTTCAGTGTTTCCGTCTCGTACTCAATGCTGGCGGCCCACTTGGCCGTCATCGTACAAGTTCCCTTGGATTTGGTCATGGTGATGGTGGCCTGGTAAGTGCCACCGCTGCCGCTGACCGCGCCCGCCGAGCATGCGCCGCCCGATGCCGTGATCGTTGGAACCACGGCGTAGGCGCCGCCTTCGTTCGACGTTGCCGTCACCGTGAACTGGGCTCCGTCCACCGCCGTCGATGGAGCGCCAGTAAAGCTCACCGTGGGCGCAGTCCGCTCGGCCGTGGTTTTTTGCGTTTCGGTTGCAGCCGCATAGTAGAAGTTCTTGGCCCACTTTGCGGTCAAGGTGCAGGTCTCACTACCCTTGGTCATAGTAATGGTCGACTGGTAGGTCGTCCCGCTGCCGGTAACTGAACCGGCCGTACACGAGCCCGATGCCGCGATCGTCGGAACCTCAGCCGGAACCCCTTGCGTATTCGGGTAGGTTGCGGTCACCGTGAAGCTGCTCCCGCCCACTGCCGTGGACGGGGCGCCGGTGAAGGTCACCGCCGGCGCAACCAGCTTCGTGATCACAGTCGTGTTCCAGGTGTAGGTTGCAGCCGCGTAGTCGCTGTTCGCCGCCTGCGTAATCGTGCCCGTGCAGGTGCCTGCTTTGGTGCCCATGGTATACGTCGCGCCCGAGTTGCTGCAGTCTCCGCTGCTGGCGAACGCCAGCGGGTTTCCGCTCGCTCCTCCGCTGGCCGCCACCGTGAAGCTGTCCTTATCGAGCGCTTCTGCAGGAGGCGTTGCCGTGATGGTTTGACTTGCCAGAGTTGCGGTCACCGACTGATTGACCGGCGTGGCAGCCGAGTAGTTGCTGTTGCCCGCCTGTTGCGCGGTCACCAGGCAGCTGGTCGTGCCGCTGGTCATCGTGTAGGTCGCGCTGTTGTTGCTGCAGCCTCCGCTGCTGGTGAAGGTAACCGCCAAGCCGGAGCTGGCCGTCGCCGCCACCGTGAACTGGCTGTTGTAGACCGCACTGGCCGGGGCATTGGTGCGGAACGTGATGGTTTGGCTCGCCTGATTCACCGTCTGGATCACGCTGCCGTTGCTGCCGCCATGGTTGGCGTCACCCGAGTAGCTCGCCGTCACCGTGTCGCTGCCCGCATTCAGGGCCGACGTGGTGCAGGTCGCCACTCCCGGATATC
>Ga0302325_10013542_pt1 | contig 17386 bp, 13 predicted proteins | sample Palsa_T0_2_FD_201948 | JGI IMG/M metagenome (GOLD analysis project Ga0302325, IMG submission 201948) | Peat permafrost microbial communities from Stordalen Mire near Abisko, Sweden - Palsa_T0_2 | ecosystem: Environmental > Terrestrial > Soil > Palsa > Peat permafrost | place: Sweden: Abisko... | reverse complement strand
TTTGGGTCGCTGTTCCGTCCGCAGTGTTGGCGCTGCTGTGGCTCTGGTACGCGCGCGATACGCCGAGCGAGCACCCTGCAGTGACGCCGATCGAGCTGGCTGAGCTCGGCAGCGTACCGCGCGAGCCCAGACGCCCGTTGACCATCCGGCGCTTCCTCAACATGCTCGTTGATCGCAACGTCTTGCTGCTCTCGGCCTCCTACTTCTGCCTGAACTATGCGTTCTGGCTGCTGACCGACTGGTTGTTCTTATATTTGTTCCAGGTGCGGCATCTGAGCGCGCTCAAGATCGGGGCACTGGCGGCGATTCCACCGATTGGCGCGGCGCTGGGCGCGTGGTTGGGCGGCATTTTTGCCGACCGGCTGGCGGCGCGCTACGGTCCGCGCTGGGGCTATCGCATCGTGCCGCTCGTGGCGATGCCGACCGTGGGGATATTGCTGCTGCTGGCGATGCAAGCATCCAATGCTTACCTTGCGGTCGCAGCCCTCACGGTCGCATCCGCCGGCACCGAGTTCAACGAGGGCTCCTTTTGGGCCGCGACCATGCTGATTGCGCGCGCTGACACGATGGCAGCAAGCGGCGTGCTGAACATGGTGGGAAATCTGGGCGGCGTAGTGGGCATTCCCATCGTCGCGTGGCTGACGGGCCGCGGCGAATGGACCGGGGCATTCGCGCTTGGCACAGCCTTGACCTTCATCGGTGCCACACTCTGGTTGCTCATTAACGCCGAGCGAAATCTAGCCGAGCCCACAGCAGGGGCGAACGAGGCGCTCAGCGCGTTGTAGTCTCGATCAGTGCGCCCAGATGCGCGACACGGCGCGCTCGCACTGGGCCAGCGTGAATTCAATATCCTCGCGCGTGTGTGCCGCCGAGATGGAGCACTGCTTAGTCGTGACGGGCACAAAGAATACGCCCAGCGTATTGAGCGCTCGGCGCAACTGCAGATCTCGCGCAAAATCATGCTGCAGCATGATGTCGTGGAAATCCATGGGAGTCTCAGGCATCAGATAAAACGTGAAGGCGCTGCCCTGGCGAGCGATACAAGCCGGCACGCCATGCGCAGCAAATATTTCACGCAGCCCAGTCTCGATCATCTGGCCCAGCTGCTCCAGGCGTGCGTACAGCTCGGTCCGATTCGCCAATAAATACTCAATCGTTGCGATGGCTGCGGATACGGCCACCGGATGTCCATTGTAGGTGCCGGCGACGAACGGACGGCGCGCGGGCTCCGGATGCGCCAGATAGTCCATATAGCGGCCCCTGCCGCCGAGAACTGCCAGCGGAAAACCGTTCGCGATTGCCTTGCCGTACACGACCAGATCCGGCGTCACCGCGGCGAGCTCGCTGTAGCCGCCGAGCGCGTGTCGAAATCCGGTCTTGACCTCATCAAAGATAAGCAGGAAGCCGAATTCATCTGCGAGCGCTCGCAGCCCGGCAAGATATCCGGTTCGCGGGCGAACGACGCCGATGTTCTGCAGCACCGGCTCGGTAATGAGAGCCGCTACCGGATAGCGTCGGCATACATATTGCACCGATTCCAGATCGTTAAAATTGATGGCGTGCACCAGATGCTGCTCGAGCACCGTGGTGCCAGCCCCAATCGGGCGCAGCGGATATTCTCCCGGCGAGACCCGCGGACCGATTTCCGACAAGGTGTTGAACACATTGCAGGCCACTTCATCGTGATTGCCGTTATAGCCGCCCTGAATGACGATGACGTGCTGCCGGCCGGTCACGGCGCGGCTCAGCTTTATCGCCAGGGCCGTGGCTTCACTGCCGGTGTTGAGCAGGCAGGCTTTCTCGACCGCGGCGATGTTCTGACACAGCAGCTGCGCCAGATGACCCTCCAGTCGGGATGGTCCGGCGCCAAACAGACTCTCGCCGTTGCGTAGCACATTAATGACGGCTTCATTGACGGGGGCGAAGTTGTGACCGAGCAGGAAGGGCGCGAAAGCCGCGTGGTAATCGACGTATCGCTTGCCGTCGATATCCCACAGATACGCGCCTTCGGCCTTTGCAAAGGCAATGGGTGGATCGATGATGCGATTGATTGAGCTCACGCCGCCGGGAATGAACGCACTGTTGTGCGCCAGGAGAGCTGCAGTGCTGTCGCTTATGTCATTCATGCTGCGTTCCGTTCGCCACGGCGTCTTTCGCCAGCTGCGGCACGAAGCTTTGCAGCGACTGCAAATCGTTCGTGTAGCTGCGATCATTGTGCAACAATGCTGCGCCAGCTCGCTAGTACGCCGATTGCCGCGCGAGGTGCGAAATCTACCGACCTATCGAGTGTGAGTGCGTCTGTCGCGTTTCATCGCAGCGCCGCGGATGAAATCCTGGCGTCAATTCATCTGGGAGCGCGTACCGCTGGAGCTGGCCCGCACCGATCCTGACACGGCAGGCGTGGGCGGTGGATTGGTGCGCAGTCTGGGACCGGTTCACCTGACCTTGATCGGAGTGGGCTGCGCGATCGGTGCGGGGATCTTTGTATTGACCGGCACTGCCGCGGCACGTTATGCCGGTCCTGCGGTCTCGATCTCGTACGCGATGGCCGGCGTCGTTTGCGTGCTGACCTGTCTGTGCTACGCCGAGCTCAGCGCCGTGATTCCGGCCGCCGGCGGCTCTTTTTCCTATGCGCGAATTACCCTCGGGCGACTGCCGGCCTGGTTGGTCGGCTGCTGCATGGTGTTTGAGTACCTGGCCGGCGGTTCAACCGTGGCGGTCGGATGGTCGGCTTACGCGCAGAGTCTGCTGGCGCAATTCGGTCTGTCGTTGCCTTGGGCAGTGTCAGGGGCGCCGCTGGAGGTCGTGGACAACAGGCTGGTGGCCACGGGCAGGATCGCTGACCTGCCGGCGGTCCTGATGACCCTGGGCTGCACTTTGATTTTGCTTCGCGGTCTGCGCGGATCTGCGCTCTCGAATGCCTTGATGGTCAGCGTCAACATTATCGTCATCGTAGTTGTCATTGTCGTGGGCGCCTATTACGTGAATCCCCACAACTGGGTGCCATTCATGCCCGCAAGAACGCCGAGTGGCCATTTCGGTGTGGCCGGAGTCTTCACCGCCGCGGCGATCGCGTTTTATTCCTATACCGGGTTCGAAGCTACCTCGAACGCCGCGCGCGAGAGCCGCAATCCAAGCCGAGACGTGCCGATCTCGTTGCTGGCATCCGTGGTCATTTGTGTGCTGCTGTATACCGGGATCGCCTTCATCATGACCGGTCTGGCACCATACCCGAAGCTGGACACCGCATCACCGATCGCCACAGCGCTTGCTCTGGCATCCCCGAAGCTCAACTGGCTCATCATGGCGACCGACATCGGCACGGTGCTCGGGCTCGGAGCGGCGGTGCTAATCAGCTTTTATAGTCAGTCGCGTATTTTCTACAGCATGGCCGTCGTCGGCGATCTGCCGCCTGCGTTCGCGCATATACACCCTCGCACCCGCACGCCGACGCTGGCCGTCGTCTGCACCGGTGTCGGCGCTGCACTGGTCGCAGGCGTGCTGCCCATTGAGCTGCTCGGCGAGCTCATATCACTGGGTACGCTCATCGCGTACGCTTCCGTGTGTGCAGGCGTATTGGTGTTGCGTCGCATCCGTCCTGATGTGGCACGACCGTTTCGTGTACCGCTGTGTCCGTGGCTTCCGCTCGCCGCGCTCGCCAGTTGCAGCGTGCTGATGATCAGCCTGCCACGCCTGACCTGGTTGAACATGGCCGCCTGGATTGCGTTATGCATCGTGCTGTTCTTTGTGCTGGAGGCACGTGCCGGCCAACGCGGCACGGACCTTATCATCAGCGCGCGCGATTGAGGCGGCTGATCAGGCGGCCGCGCTCGACGTGGTGACCGCGCGTGTCATGCGAGCCAGATCAGCGTCGGTGGAAGCATCGGGAACCGAGCAGCCGGGCGTAATGAGGTACTTGCTGCCGGCCTGGGCGCGCGCGCTGGTCCACTGCGCGACAATCTCCTGAGTGCTGAGGTGCTGGAAGTCAATTTCATCGACTCCGCCTGCAATCGCCTGCGAATAGGACTGGCGTACCTCGGCGATCGGAATGCCGCTGGTCTTCACCGAGTAATTGACCACTGGCGCACCAAAGTCGCGGAACTGGCTCAGGTAGGGCCGCTCCAACGTGTGCAGATGCAGGATGCTCAGCTTGGTCTGTGCGAGTGCTGACATGACGCGCTTGTCATAGGAACGGCTATAGCGCTCGTAGTCTTCGACCGAGCCAAATCGGCTCGTGGCGTTATAGATGCTGACCAGAGTCCCGGAGCTGCCCAGCGCAAGGGAACGATTGATGTGGTTGATCGTGGATTGGGTGATGGCTTCCAGCGCTCGCGCCCATTCCGCAGAGTGTTCCTGCTGAAATGTATGCAGCGCGCTGATGACCTGGCCGCGATCCGGCGAGCTGTTCGCGCCGCTGAACTGCGGCTCGGCCGCCAGCAGCAGCATCGCAGTCATGTAAGGACCGTAGACGGTATCGATGAAGTAGGCGTCGCCTTTCAGGCCATCGCGCACCAGCTCCAGGGTACGCAGTTGCTCGGGATAGGGCGAGGCGACGGGCTCGAGCTCGTACCACTTGCCTGTGGTTGATCGAGGATAATCAAAGTCGTTCATTACCTTGACGAAGTCGGTGTCGTACCGGCGATGAAACTCGAGGTGATCCTGTGCCTCCAGCTGTGCGTTGGGGCGCTTGTAATGGTGCCAGAAACTAAACGGTGGACGATCTACCTCCGCCCCTAGTAACGCACGATCGACGCGCTCCTTGTGAGTCAGAGCGCTCGTCTTTGACCAGGATAGGCGCGCCGCCGTCATGGCCGCGGCGGCGGCGAATGCAGAGACGAATTGCCGGCGAGAGTTCATTGGCATGGCCTCGGCGAAAGGCATCGAGCGCCTCGATGCACATTTCAGGGCGTCCACACTAGTCAAGTGCGTGTAATCGGGTCAAGCATCGATAGATATCAGAAAAGAAAAAGCGGCAGCCCAACGGCTGCCGCTCTCGTAGTGCCCAGGAGTCGTTAGAACCTGAGTGTAGCCCGCGCGTAGTAAAAGCCGCCGTCGATGCCAAAGGGCGAAAAGATCGGCTGCACCTGTGTTGCGGCGGCGTCGTTGTTCGCGACGCCATAGACGCTGTTGTATGCCGCGATCAAATGCGCGTTCTCCAATGGTGGATACTTATTGAACGCATTGTTGGCACCGATACTGACCTGCAGCAGCTTACTGATCTGATAGGACAGGTCGATGTTTGTAATCGGCGTGAAGGGAATGGTCGTTTTGTAATAAGTCGTTACGTTGGCCACATTATCTGCGTCATCATTCTCCCATTCTGAAGCTGGGCCATAGAGTTTCTCCAGCAGGTTGATTGACAGCTTATTGTAGGTCCAATGTGCGCCCAAATTGATTACGTATTTGGGTGATGCAGTCGTCAGATCGGAAATAGTCTGCAGGCTGTAGACTGGAACCCCGTTCAGGGCCGCTGCCAACGCGGGTGATACTGGCTTGATGTACGTGGCGGCGGTGTCATTGTAGGTCGCGCCGATTGAGTACTCGATCTGGCCAAAGTCATATTGGACCGGAAACTGGAATGCCAGATCAGCTCCCTCAGTGGTCGTATTCACCCCGTTCGTAAACAAGTCGATGCCGGTATTGGTGTCGACTGGATTAATAGGTACACCATTGTCCGTCAGCACTTCGTTGACCAGCGGTGATACTACGGTGCCATTAACTAGGCCATTCAGCGTGTTGCTGCCCACAATGCGATTGTCGACTCTGATCCGATACAGGTCCAACGTCACGCTCATTGCTTGTAACGGACGCGCAACGAAGCCCACGGTCAGGTTGGTCGACTTTTCAGGCTGTAGCTTGCCCAAGCCCAACACTGCTGCGGCCGGCCCATTGGGCGGCAACTGACCGTCGGTACTGCTAGGTCCGACGTTGGTCGAGGAGTAGTACTCTTCGGCCAGTGTCGGGGCCCGAAAGCCATTGCTGACGGTACCGCGGAGCGCAAACTGTGGCGTGAAATCGTAGCGCGCCGTGAGCTTGCCGACGGTGGCGCTGCCGAAGTCGCTGAAATGCTCGTAGCGAGCAGCGACATCGATCAGCAATGGAGCGATCGGTTTACCGGCCAGATCCACGTACACGGCCTCGTTCTGACGCTTGTTAGTACCGGCATCGGTCGGATCGAATCCGGCGAACGACGAGGGGCCACCGCCTAGGTAGGCTTCCGGCTCGCCCGAGCCGATCGTATAGGTGTCTTGCCGATACTCGACACCGAAGGCCGTGTTCAGCGGACCGGCCATGCCGACGTCCCAATCGTGATTGAAATCAAGGTTCGTGGTCCATTGTTGCGCGACCATCAAGCCGTCATAGTAGTTCAACGGCGTGAGTTGGCCGGGCAGCGGATAGTTAGGCGGCAGGCACGCCGTACTAGCGCAGCCAAACGAGTCTTCCACGGTCGCAAGATTCGCCCCATACACGCCCGGATTAGCGGACTGCATGGTGTAGACGTTGTGGTGATCATCGCCCCAGCTGCTGCTGAAATCCCAGTTCCAACCGGCCGCCACGCCCTTTATGCCCGCAGTCGCGGCATAGTCGATTTCCTCGTCGTACTCCTGCGGATCAAAGCCCCAGGGGTCCGGGTATACGGCGTCTGTCTGCGATTGACAGTTGGTACCGGCGGCAGCTGCCATGGACAACGCACTGTATGTCGGGGAATAGCAAACGATATTGGGCTCACGATAATTCTGGAACGAACTGGCGGTCTTGGTGCCATAGGTACCAAAGGCATAAAACTCGGCACCGCCGCCCAGGTCGAAGCCGGCATTGAATGAGGCCAGCTTGCTGTGAACCTCGGCATCGCCTTGGATCCAGTTCAGGTATGGGTATCCCCAGGCTTGCGGCTCGTTCGAGTCCGGGTATACCGCGTTATTCTGCTTGCCGCAGGGGCCGTCCAGACCGCCGCCCGGATCATTACATAGCGCGCGTGCCTCCGCCTCGCCGCGGAACGTGTGCGCGTGGTTGTGGATTTCTCCGGTGATGTTCAGATATGCCCCATCCATCGGCTCGAAACCGATATTGGCGGTCACCGCCGTCGTGCCGCCGTTAAAGCTCCAAGGCACCGTGTTGCCGGGAGCACCGCCATCGTAATTGGCGCCATAGGTGCCACCGATGCTGCCGCCCGAGGAGTTCTTCTTCAGAATGATATTGATGACGCCGGCGATTGCGTCGCTGCCGTACTGCGCGGCCGCGCCTTCTGTTAGCACCTCGATATGATCAATCGCTGTCGCTGGAATGAAATTCATATCGACGCTCGCGCCACCCTGATAGGGGGAGCCCGCGTCGACCGCCAAGTTGGCGGTAGTATGCCGGCGCTTGCCATTGACGAGCACCAACACGTGGTTCGGGCTCAGGCCCTTGAGTCGTGCCTGCAGGGTCTGGTTGGACATGTCGAAGCCGAAAGCGTTGTACGTCAGCGACGGCACGATCTGCGCCAGCGTCTGCATCAGATCTGGATTGCCGGAAGCGGCTTCGAGGGCCGCTGGGCTCAGTATCTGAATTGGCGCTGGGCTCTCGGCAGCCTCCAGACCCGTGGTGCGCGTTCCGGTCACGATCACCTCGTTAAGGGAATTCTCTTGGTCGCTTTCGGACGCTGCCACGACATTCTGCGCCTGCACCGCCGGTGAACTCACGGCGAGCGTTGCCGCGGCGAGTGCTGCGATACCGAGCAGTTTGGAGTTCGCTCTGTGCTTCATGGTCTGTCTCTCTCCCTTAAATTAATTGTCCAAATCGGCACCGCCAGCGGCAGGGGTTTGCGTGCCGCATGTCGAGACCTCGCTTAAGCGCGATTGGCTTTGCAAGAAGTCGGCCATCTGCGACGTGCGTCACAGCGCCGAATGATCAAGGCGTCACTGCGAATGCAGTGAGCACGTCCTTAAAGGTAGGAAAGACAGAAAGTTACAAAATAAATTAGGCGCATTTCCTCTGGAGCATGATGTCATCAAGTTGAGATGTGGCCTGTGGCGTAATAGCGACGGCCAATGCCGCCCGAGTGTGCGACACGCGCGAATGTCGCCCCAAAAATGGGCAGATCGAGCCGCCGCTTTACAGTGGCGGCAGGTCCCAGCTGCTGCGATTGGCTTGATACTGAGCCTGCGGCATTTGCACCAGCAGCGGCTGCTTGCGCGGATCCAGCCATTGCAGCAGCAGCATCATGTTCGCCTGCTCCATGGCAGTACAGCCGACCGTCGCGCTGTCCGCGTTTCGCCAGATATGCAGAAAGACGCAACTGCCGAGGCCCGGCACAGGCGGCGTGTTGTGGTTCACAACGATGCCGTAATGATAGAGCTCATCGCTGCGACGCATTTGCTCGGAGCTGTGCCAATCGCGCGAATACTGCCGACTATCCACCAGCTCGTTGTAGTGCGCCGAGGCCGCATCATCGACGCATTCGATGGAGGCGGTTAACGGCAGATAAGGCAAGCGGGTGGTGGCGGCGGCTTCATAACCAAATGCGGTACCCAGATAAAACAAGCCAGCCGGGGACTTGCCATCTCCCTCGTGTTTCGACGGGCCCTCTGGCGATGCACCGGGCGCCAGTCCGCGCCCCCATGCCAGACCAGTGCGGCCCACCACGATTGGAAATGGTGCTCCGACCTTGCTGAAGCCCTTGCCGTCGCGCTCATATCTTTGGGCAGTACCGTGGATCTCGGACCAGTTTGCAGTGGTCACCACCAAAAGCTGGCTTGTGCTGACGGGTATCTGTGCATTGCACGGTGACAACAAAAGCGTCGATAACGCTAAAGCCAGCAGTCTTTGCATGCGCTTTGCTCCGTATAATCCTTTGGCTTGCGTGCTGCGGATCCTAACACCGAAGCGAAGACTCAAAACGGTGCGGCCCTTGTTTACTTATGGGGCGCCTGGCAGGGCTGCGCCCTCCGGCGGCTCGTGGCTATGCGGCGCGCACGTTGCGCCGAGCGGACATCTAGCGGCATGATGGCATCGCTGTATAGGCCTGTTTATCTATAACAATCGTCAATGCGAGCTCGCGTATTCGCGCGCTCGCTCGCGGCGCGCGCACATTTAGCGCAGTGCTGGTCCGTCTATTGCATGCTGCTGGCCGCTCTATAACTTCGAACACTGGAGACTCCATGGAACGTCGCGACTTTTTTCGTAAGGGCGGGGCCACTCTGGGCGCCGCAGCATTGGTCGGCAGCGCTGCGGGTGCGGTCGCTGCAACGACGCGCACGGACCGCATGGTCGCGGCCGCGGGTACGCCCGGCGCGACACCGGTCATAGTGCCGCCGCTGCCGGCGGTTCGGGCACAGATGGACCGCATCATCAAACTGACGGTCTGCACGCGACCGTTCCGCAAGCAGGGCCCAAGATTCGATGTGGAGACAATCGGTCGCAAGACCGTCGTGCACAATTACGGTCATGGCGGCAGCGGCTGGTCATTGTCCTGGGGCTCTGCCAGCGTTGTGGCGGCCAAGGCTTTAGCGACTGGAGCCAAGGAGATCGCGGTGGTCGGCTGCGGCGCCCTCGGTATGACGTCGGCCATTACGCTGCAACGCGCCGGAGTCAAGGTGACGATTTATGCGGCCGAGCGCCCGCCGGAGATTCGCTCCATGTGGGCCACCGGCGTCTGGTCTCCGGACAGCCGCATCTGCCTGCAAGAAAACTTAACCCCGGAGTTCAAGGCGCTGTGGGCGCAGATGGCGCGCACCTCCTTTCGCATGTATTCCAACTACCTCGGGCTCGCTGGCACGCCGGTGGAATGGGTGGACACCTACCAATTGACCGACATACCGACCGATCAGGCTTCGGCCGAGGAGGAAGCGAAGGGAACGATCAAGTTCGCCGAGTCACTGCAGAAGGAAATGACTCCCGAGATCCAGGCGGGGGCGGGTGGCGTGGATTTAGCCCCCGGTACCCACTCCTTCCCAGTGCCCTATGTGCGCCGCTCCCAGAACATGCACTACAACCTGCCCGCCTATGCGCGGTTGCTGATGTCCGACTTTCTGGCCGATGGCGGCACGTTCGTGATTCGTGTATTCAATAGCCCTGGCGATTACAACAGCCTGCCCCAGAAAACGATCGTCAGCTGCCCGGGATACGGCGCGCGCGCGCTCTTCAAGGATGAATCTGTCATACCCGTGCGCGGACAATTAAATCGCCTGGTGCCGCAACCGGAAGTCAACTACAGCATGAATTACGGTAACGTCTTCATGGTGCCGCGCCGCGATGGGATAGTCCTGCAGTACGGGGGTATCGGCGGCGATGAGGGCTGGAACAATCCGAGCGTTGCGCCGGATTGGGATGAAGCGGCGAAAGCCATTGGGGCGATTGCCAAGCTGAACTCTCTGTCCATGCGCCCGAACCAGATCTAATCTAATCCTGAAGGCGCACAGCAGCTGCGGCTTGCTCTGAGGTCGCAGCTGCTGCAGTCACCTGCGAGATCTTCTCCAGCGCAATCGACATACCCGCAATGGCGTGCGATACGGCCGCGGCATCATGCGCGGTCGACACGCTGACGATGCCACCGGGTCCGAGCAGAACCCCTTCGCTCAGACAGGCCAGATGAAACAGCGAGGCCAATCCCAGTGCGGAAGGGTCGTCCTCGTGACGTTTGGCATCGGCCGTGAATGCGATTCCGGATACCGAGCCGATGCCGCTGAGGACGATATCGAGGCCCAACTCGTCTGCGCGTCGCGCCAGCGCGCTGCGAATGCTCAGACTCGCGGCGTCCATCGCTGCGATGCGTTCGGCGCTCAGCTCGCGCAACGTCACGAAGCCCGCGGCGCAACCGACGGGATTGCCGTTGAATGATCCGCCGTGAAACACGCATCCGGGCTGCGTCGGATTGAAGATCTTCATGATCTCGCGCCTGCCGCCGAACGCTCCAAAGGCGGTGCCGCCGCCGAGAAATTTCCCAAGGAAGACGATGTCGGGCTGCAGGCCGAATTTCTCGGCCGAGCCGCCCACCGCAAGGCGCAGCATCAGGCAATCATCCAGAATCGTCAGCGCCCCGTAGCGTCGTGCCAAACCCTGCACGTCAGTCAGAAACCCCGCGGCGGGCGCTACCACGCGACCCGTGACGAGCACCGGCTCGATCACTATGGCTGCCACCTGTTGGCCGTGCTTCGCCATGACGCGCTCATAACTACCCAGATCATTGAAAGTCGCGACCAGTGCGCGGCCTGCCAGATCACCTTGGCCGTAGAGCCCTGCTTCCAAATCAGGATAGCTGCCGTGAAAGGCCCCTACCGACTTCACGATGTAAGGCCGCGCGGTCACGTGCCTGGCGGCTTTCACCGCCAGCATGCCCGCTTCGGTGCCGGAATTGGTGAAACGCAGCAATTCCAGCGCCTTGATGCGCGCTTGCAGCAACTCGGCATAGGCAATCTGTTCGCGCGAGGCGCCCGACCAGGCGGTGCCTCGTTGAATCGCGATCCGGATCGCTTCGCGCGCCGGAGCATAGTTGTTGCCGTGAATCAGGCTGAGCCCATTGCAGAATAAATCGACGTAGCGGCGCCCATCTGCGTCCCAAAGCCACGCGCCGTCGCCGCGCTCGACGACGATCGGATAGGGTGGATGGAAGCTCGTGGTGCGGGTATTGCCGCCAGGCATGGATGCGGCAGCTTGGTTCATCAGGGCCGCGGAGGTCGGGGTTTCGCGCCGATAGCGTTGCTCGATACTGCTGCGCGTGCTGACGCAGCGCATCTGATCGTCCGCGGTGTAGATAGCCTCTTTCAGAACAATCCTTTGCCGCACCGATACTAGGGTGTGATGCTCACTGCCGCGACCGCATCCACTTCGAGTCTGGCACCGAGCAGCAGATCCGAGACCCCGACACTGGCGCTCGCGGGCCAGTCTGCGCCAAATACTTCGGTACGAATTTTGGCGTAGACAGGATAATCGGCAAGATCCTTGATATAGGCCGTTATGCGCACCACATCCTTGAACGTGGCGCCTGCTCGTTCGAGGGCATACTTGATGTTGGCAAAGCACTGGCGCGCCTCGACTTCAAAGCCGCCTGGCACGATGGCGCCGGTTGAGTCGCGTCCGACTTCACCGGAGACAAATATCAGGGATTTGGGTCCGAGAGGAACCACGACAGCTGCGCTGAAGCCACGGTCGGACTTGTTCAGGATCCGTCGCAGAGCATCTGCTGGCATATCGTTGATCCTTATCTTAAGCGTACTTCGGTGAGCTAGCTTTTATCCGCCGCTACGCGAGCGGCGTCAAGGCTGCAGCGAACGCGGCACCAATGGCAGGCGCATCATCGATGCCAAGGCACGTCGGTACCAGTATCAAAGTGCCCTGGTCCGCATCGGTCGCATCCACATACACGGCGGGCCTCGCGCTACGAAGCCGCGCTGCCACCTGCAGGGCATTGGGCCTGTTCTGAGCCGGCGCGATTGCGATTTCCACCAGCGGCATGCCGCCGTGGCCCATATCGGTAATCGCTCGGACTCGCAGCGCCGGCAAACTGGCGAGCGCCTCGAACAACGAATCGGTGATGCCCGTGAAGTGCTTGTTGCGGGCAGTATCGTCGACTTGCGTGAATCGAAGCAGCGCCGTCAATAGCCCGACGATCTGCTCTTTTCCTGCCTTACAAGAGCGACCGATACCATGACGTGGTACCCCGCGCAGCGCGCGCTTATCAATCAACTGTGCGGGCGGATTCCAATCCTCGTAAACGAAATCCAGATCGAGCTGCTGCAGCAGCGCCGAGGCGATCAGATCCCGGCGCCCGCAAAGAATCCCAGAACCCGAGGGTCCACGAATGCCCTTGCCGCCGCTGAAGGCGACCAAATCGGCGCCCTGCTCAATGAACCATCGCAGATTGCTCGCCGGTGGCAGCTCGGCGGCCGCATCAACCATCACTGGAATCTTGGCCGCGTGCGCGACGCGCACCACCTCCGACAACGCCGGGCGAGCGTTCGCGCGCGCGAGATAAAGCATTCCGGCGGTTCGATCACCAATCGCGCTGGCAAATTCCCAGGCTTCGGTGTCGCGCACACCGCAACCGGTCAGGCGATCGGGCAGTCCGACCTCGACCAGACGCGCACCCGCGGCGCGCACGCCGTGATCGTAGGAGTTGCGATGGGAGCGCGAAATGATAAATTCGTTGCGCAATCCGGTAGTGTCCGGAAGCTGGCTCATTTTGACCGGATCGAGGCCGGCCATGCAGGCGGCCGCGCCGACCAGAAGTCCGGCCATCGCCCCGGAGGTCACGATGCCAGCCTCGGCTCCGGTTACCTTCGCTATGAGCTCGGATGCGCGCCCCTGCAGCTCGCCCATATCCACAGAGCATTGAGCCGCCGCGGCCATCGCCGTGATGACTTCCGCGTCCATCGGGCTGGCGCCGAGTCGAGTGGCGGTTCCCGTTGCGTTGATGACACGCACCAATCCGTAGCGCTCGAAGATATCAATCATCCTGTGTGCCCCTTGAGCTTGCGATTGCGATGGTCGCCTCGACTATACTGTGAGCCCATGGCCATCGTCAGTCCCGAGCGCGCCTCATTTCGCGCTTTGTCGGAAGCCACAGCCGATGATTGGATCATTATCGATCGCGCAGAACGCGAATACCGGCGCAATCACGGACCAGGCCGCGGACTGTTGACGATGATGGCGTCCATCGCGCACGGCGATCCACTCGGCGCGCCGGTCAATCTCTACACCCATTGCCTGCAAACAGCCACGCGCGTGCTGCAAGCCGGGCATGACGATGAAATGGTTGTGATCGCGCTATTTCACGATCTACCGGAAGCCTTCAGCGACAATGAGCACGGGCTGGTCGCGGCACAGATTCTGGCGCCTTGGATTTCCGAGCGCCGCAGCTGGTTACTGATTCACCATGGGGAGTTTCAGCACCACCATTACGCCAATCACCCGACCTGTGATCGCAACGAGCGTGACCGCTACATGCGTCATCCGTATTTTGCGGAGACCGCGCAATTTTGCGAGCTCTACGATCAGAATTCGTTTGATCCGGATTATCCGACCCTGCCACTGACAGCATTTGAGCCTATCGTGAGCAGATTCTTCAGCGGTCCGGTGCCACCTGCCCAGACTGGGCGGGCGCCGTGACATCCGGCGCTACGCTCGGCGGCTCCTGACCATTCACGATGGTGGCGATCTTGAAGTCGGCGCTCGCGGTGAGCGGCTGTGCGCCGAGATTGACGCCATTGGACTGCAGGATGAACGCCGTGAGCTCAAGGTAGCTTGACGGGCTCAAGCTGCCGGGATTGCCGGCAGGCATGGAACTAGAGATATAGCGATACAGCTCCTGGGTCGATTTTTGTCCCCAGGCACTTATGAAGTTGGGGCCGGCCAGTGCCGGCCCGGCGCCGCCCAGCAGCTTCGGCCCGTGGCAGAGCGCGCAGCTCACGGTATATTCGCCGCGACCCGTCTTAGCTTGCGCGGCGAAGGCACCCGCTGCAGATTTGCTGGCGGCGACGGCGTAATAGCCAGCCGATCCGATGACCACTAGCGTGACGGCGAGTAGGTTTGCAGGGGCAGACATTCAGATCATTCCTCCGTTTGCAGGCAGTGGTGTTCGTTCATGGCGGATTCGAGCCCGAGTGCCACGCCAATAGATGATCGCGCCAATAAGATTGACGGCCACGGCCGCGAGCCCGACCTTCAGCGCAAATACCCAGGGTTGCGGCACATCCACGATGGGCACGAAGTTGAAGATCGTCGCAAGCGCGGTAAATGCGATGGCGCAAAGGCACGCGAGTCGCAGTCCCAGCCCAGGCCGCAGATTCGGCTGCCTGCTAAAGCGGGTGCCTGCTACCCATGGCACGGCGAACATCACCAGGTAATACACGCCGTAACAGACGTTGGCGCTCGTGACGATGAGCTGGAAAGCCTCTTGAGTACCCGTGCCGGCGGAGGCTAGAGAGCAGAACAATACCGAGAGCAGCACGATGACTGTGAGCGAGTTGACGGGCGTGCGGTAGCGCGGATGAAGAGCAGTGAACCAAGCAGGGATGAGGTGGTCCCAGCCGGCAACCATTGGCAGTCGACTGGTCTCAGCGACGAGGACGGCATACTGGGCGACCTGTGCGGCCGCCAGCGCCAGGATTGCAACGCGACCGAGTATCAGGCCCCAGTCCGTGGCCTCGATGCTGCCATGGCCGTAGGCGAAGGCAGCGGCCAGGACCTGCGGCACAGGGCCGGTCAGATCAATTCTGTCGGCCGCCGTGTAGGTCAGCATGCATCCGGTCATGACGATATAGATCAGTGCAATGCCCGGTGCGGCGATCCATGCAGAGCGCAGAATCGAGCGTGCAGCATTGCGGGTCTCACCGGCGAAGACCGCGACTTGCTCGAGGCCGGTGAGCCCGTTGAAGCCAATCTTGCTGAACAGATTCAGGCTGATGAGCGTAAGGATAGGAAAGCCGAGCGAGAATGGCGCCTGCGGCGACATGTGCGGGTGCACAGGACTGGAATGAGGATGAAGGAACAACAGCATCAACAGCAACGCAGTGACCATCAGTATGATGCCCGTGCCTAAGTGGGCAACCCAGCGGCCCACGCCGAGTCCGGGAATATTGACCAGGAATATGAGAGCGAACAGACCCACATTGAGCCCGGTGATGAAGACGCGGCTGTCAACCATCCAGGCAGCGCGCGGCCCGAGCCCATAGCTCAGACTCGAAGCGGTGAGGATACCGAGATTTGAGGTGAGGAGCAGAAAATAGGCGCCCAGGTTCCACGCGCACAGGAAACCCGCAAAGGGTCCGATCGTGTGCTTGGCCCATTGATAGACGCCGCCTTCATAGGGCCAGATCTTCACGCAGTACTGCACCAGGCCAGCCGTTGGTAGAAGCAGCAGCGCGACGCTGAGCAACCACAACAGCACGTGCGTGCCACCCTGGCGGGCGGCGATTCCGGCGGGGAAGATGCCAACGACCAGCAGGATCTGCATGGGGACGAGGTCACGCAGACCCAGCTCCTTGCGCAGCGAGCGGCTGGCGAGCTCGCCATCCTCGGTCGGCTGCATCACGGATTCAAAGGCTCGATATCATGGAATTTCGTGTAGTCCAAGCGATCCACGCCATCCGGACCGCTCGTCAGGATATCGATGAAGCGGTGATTCCAGTGCAGCGCCGAGGCGGAATATTGCTGCCTCGCCATCAAGGTTTGCCCCGTGGTCTCATCGGTGCCACTGACTGTCAGCAGCACCGTGGAGCGCGTGGCCGCCATGGACTGCGAAGTCTGGCCGTACAGCGGACTGCTCTCATCGATCACATGCAACAGATTCCAGCCGAAGAGGAAAACCGGGTGCTGATAACGGCGCAACGTCAGATCATAGATGCGCCGGATCCGAAAGCCCTCGACCGTGAGCTCATCTCGCAGCAGCCGCAAGTGTGCTTGCGCTTCCATGATGATGTTCTGACGTGCATTGGCGGCCCGCAGCATCAGCGTGGGCTTGCCGTCCAGCGGCATGATCACGCCATGTCGGGCAAACATGAAGCGCGCAGTCGGACGCGAGAAGCGCGCGAATATCATGCCGGTCATCAAGGCGATGCTCAATATGGAAAGAAAAATCTCCGTGGTAACGGCCACGTGCGCGTACAGCGCCTGCGGGTGCATGTCGCCGTAGCCGACGGTCGCGAAAGTCTCGACACTGAAGAAGAACAGGCCCCAGTAACCGGGCGGATCCACATGCGTGATGCCCGCGGGGTGCACACGATAGAGCGCCGCAAACAGCAGATTGAACAGCAGAAAATATCCCGCGAAGCCGACAAACAGCCTCGGCCAGGTCACGGTCATCAACAAATGGTACAGATCCTGCCAGAGCCGCCGCGGCAGGCCATGCGTGAGGATCTGGCGCTCACCCAAAGTGAGCAGCCGCTCGTACTTTAAGTGCTTCGGCACGTTCTCAGTGTAGCGTACAGGACATCTGCTCAGGCGTTAGGCGCCGGCCCCCGCGCTTCCGGTCAGTGGAACACGGTTTGTATGGCGCGACCCCAGCTGGCCGGATCGGTCGCAGCGACGAAGGCGAGGCCGGCCAGCGCGCCGCTGAAGTGCGCGTCCTGATTGATGCGGCCGCGCGGGTGGCGTCCGGCGTACCAGGTATAGGCGAGATAACACAGCGCAAATATCGGCGCCGGGATCGGAAATGGGATCGGCAACATGATGATTGACTCGCGCGGGAAATAGACGATCGAGGCGAACAGCACGGCAAGGATCGCACCGGAAGCGCCCAGGCAGCCATAGTCCGGATTATCCCGGTGCTTGAAATAGGTGCCCGCGTCGCTGGCAGCGAGCCCCAGAGCGTAGAGAGCGAGCAAGCGCGTGCTGCCGATGACGTGCTCGAGGCGCGGTGCGAAGAACCAGAAGCTCAGGCAGTTAAACAGCAGGTGCCCGAGGTCGGCGT